>Ga0114933_10000610_pt1 | contig 43161 bp, 65 predicted proteins | sample 4SBtaG_FD_89691 | JGI IMG/M metagenome (GOLD analysis project Ga0114933, IMG submission 89691) | Deep subsurface microbial communities from Kolumbo volcano to uncover new lineages of life (NeLLi) - 4SBTROV12_W25 metaG | ecosystem: Environmental > Aquatic > Marine > Volcanic | place: Kolumbo... | reverse complement strand
TGCAATTGGTGGAGCAGCAGGTAATGCTGAGGTCTTTAGTAATACTGCTGCAAAAACAGGTTCAAGTATTATGACCGAAGAAACTGTAGCTGGGTCAAGTTCTGGTTCAGCACAATGTTTGATTGGTGTAACAACTGCGGTATCGTAATCGTAAATTAAAGGACTTTGAATAATGGCAGATAAAAAAGTAACACAGCTTACTGAGCTGACGACAACTGTTGCTGAAGATCAGTTGCTGGTTGTTGATGATCCGAATGGAACACCAGCTTCTAAGCGTATCACCATTAAAAGTATGTTTGGTACGATTCCTGCCAATACAAAGTTTACTGGTGCCAAAAACACTATCAATTCTCCAAATACTTGGTTCACAGGGAATGTATCGGTGACCGGAACTTTGTTGGCAAATACTTCAAAGATAACGGTTTCCGCTACAGCTCCCAGTTCAAATAATGCAACGACTGCAGGAATGATCAAGGGCGAATTGAAGTTTACGAACACGCATATATATCTCGCGATATCAAATGCTATGGTAAGGAGAGTTGCTCTAAGCGATTTTAGTTAAGTTCAAGGGTAGAGTGAATGTTTTTTGATAATGTTAATGACGGTAATTTTATGATGTTTGCGATTAAACATTATGACAGTCCTTCTTGTACAGGTGAAGCGGAGTTTCGTGAGGATTTAGCAAGGATACGAAGCATCGGTCGTTCATTTAGTCGGTACAAAAAGGTCGGCAAAATAAATGAACGATTGGTGCTTAATCATTTGATCGTTCTTTATAATGTGTTTGAACCTCAAGCAATGACTAAGATGTTGGCGTTTAAATTGAAGGATTATTTGGAATATTTGAAACCATTTCTAATGTTAATTAGCATGTGGCCAGAACGAATCGAAGGGGTCGGTGGGGATAATACAATTGTAGGAAGTGATATTTTTATGGATTCCAAGTTAGTCGAAAAGTTAAGGGAAATCTAATGGCAAAGGGTGTTGTAGATCTATTTCTAATTTATCAGTTTTTAAAGAGACTAGTCACACCTTTTGAAAAGTGGGATGCGTTTCAAACTGGTGTTATAGATAAAGATGGTAAGGTCATTACAAAGAAAAACGAAAGGACTTCAGAACAAGATAAGTCTTGGGGTTATTATGATCGTCTACTTGCAAACCTAAAGAAACTCCTTGGCAAAATTCCCGGAGGTAAAACTAGACTTGCCTCCTTTGCGGCAGCATTGCTTTTGCTACGAGAGCAAGATGAACGTCTGATAGATGATCCGGCATTTTTAAGCGAAGAACTACACTCTACTATGAAAGAACTCAACGAAAGTTCAAATAAAAATTATTCAGAATTCAAAACAATGATGGAAGATGCACCCGCAAACGCAACCGGAGCAGCTGTGGCAGGGACTGGTGACGACCCAGTACACTGGTCTAAACGGCAACCGAAGATAGGGCAAAAAGGAAAATTAAAAAAGTATGGTCAACATTTTGATGCTATGGCGTTTATAAAAAGACGAAAAGCGGTTCAAGCTCAAATGGCGGTGAAGGGAAAGAAATGATTAAAGTTTATATGGCGTTATTGATTATAGGAATTCTTGGTGGTGTTGGTTATGGTGGGTTTTCATACTATAAAGATACACAATCACGAATTGCTGCTTTAACTGAAAACAATGCTAAGTTAGAAGTTGCTGCTCAGCAACAGGAAGAAACAATCAATACGATGATTGAAGATCGTGCAGAATTGAACAAACTAAATAAAGGACTACAGAAGAAATTACAGACAGCTGAAAGTTATGGCGATCAATTACGTGATACTCTACGGAAACACAATTTAACCCACTTGGCAAATAAGAAACCAAGTTATATAGAACGGAAAATGCAAAATGCGACTAATAGGTTATGGGATTGTCTTGCTGACATCACTGACCCTGCTGATGACGGGGTGCAGTCGAAAACCGGAACAAAAAGTAGTAACTGTCACAAAGGTGTTAAAACAGGAAGTTCCGATAGTAGCAAGACCAAAGCAAGTCCAGCTAAATGATGTAAAAATTTATGTAGTGTCTAAGTTGAACTATGCTCAATTTGTTAAGGACTATGAAAAGAAGAATGGCGCAGATTCTTATATAGCGTTATCAGTCAAGGACTATGAAAATCTTGCTTTAAATTTTGCTGAACTGAGACGCTATATAGAACAGCAGAAACAAATTATTGTTTATTATGAACAGGCGTTGACGCCCGACAAGGGAGGAAAATAATGGCAGATAATGATGTACAAGTTCTAGTTACTGAAAAGACCTATGAAGTGAATAGAAGTGATTTTATTAACATTCAAGGTTGGGATCAAAGTAAGACTTGGTATAATACAACCGCTGGGTTTATGGACACATTAAGATTGATTCCTAGACTTTTAATGCTTGGTTATATCTACGCATTTTATATGGCAACAACTTGGTTTATGGCGTTGCCGAGTCCGACGAATGCTCAGGCAGCATTCATATCGACAATAGTTGGCGCAGGTGCTGCGTTTTTTGGTTTATATGTAGGGAGTGGGCATAAACCTACAGGAGGAAAGAAATAATGGGATCGTTCAATAATAAAATATCAGCGGAATATAATCCTCCTCGTAAGTGGATTCTGGAACGTGCGTTGAGTTATCAAAATGAAGATATAGATGTTAGTGCCTTGGAAAAAGTTGGAGTGAAATGTTCTTCTCATAAGATAACTTGTAAGAAAGATTTTGTTACAGATTTAGCTTCCGTTCCTCGTATTTGCTGGGCGTTTATTGCGCCATGGGATGTTGCTCGTGCAGCTATAATTCATGACCTTCTTTATAAACGAATTCGACAATATCGTGCAAAAATTGATGAAAAAGATCTTAATGTCAATGCTAAGATTAATAATTATAGAACAGCAAAAGTCGTAGCAGACAAGGTATTTCTAGCAGCAATGTTAGATGCAGAACCTTCTGTTCCTAAATGGAAAATTTATGCGGCATACTATGCTGTTGTTCTTTTTGGACGCTGGTCCATCATTCCGAGGGAAGGAGACTGAATGGTAGAGCTCACTGATAGCGCAAAACATTATATGAACAGCGTGAATGAAGGTGGGTATGTAACTCTTGGAGTAAAAGGTGGCGGTTGTTCAGGATTCCAATATATTTGGGGTCTTTCCAAAGAAAAAACTCATGAACGTATAAAATGGTCTGAACCCATTGATGATGTGCTATTGCTAGACCCAGTAGCAGAGATGTATGTCATTGGAAGCGTGATTGATTATGTAACAGAACTTGGGGGAAGTTTCCTCAAAGTAGTCAATCCCACAGCTACAAGCACTTGTGGATGCGGGGAAAGTTTTGGTGTGTGATGGCAGACGAAAATCTTCGTACAGATTTTGAATTATTGAAAAAAGATTTCAGTGCGCTCAATAATTTAACAGAAAGACTTGATATTGCTATAGATAAGCTGTCTGAGGTTGCAGATGGAATGAACAGAATCTTAGCTGTCCATGAACTCAAGTTAGAAAATCATGAAAAACAAATTCAATTATGGAACAGTCAATATGAAGGTCTCCATGAACGAATCAATACAAGTCGAAAAGAATTTAATGATGATTTGACTAAGGGTCGTGAAATAATCATAAACAAAATGGCAGATCTAGATTCTGCGCAAACCAAAACCCTCTCTGAAATTTCAGCAAGAGTAGACAAATTAGAAAAATGGAAATACTTAATGGTTGGCGGTGCGGTAGTCGTTGGCTTTATTATCTCAAGGATGCCAGTAATCAATAATTTGTTAAATTAGCTCTTTACAATTCATCTCAAATACTATATAATGATTCTTAATGACTCTTCAAACAGACCACAAATACGTTGGAATGATAGCAACGCGTCTTGGACAATTCAAGCGTAAGACCGATCGTCTATACAATTTCCGTTGCCCTGTGTGCGGAGACTCGCAAAAGAACAAATATAAAGCAAGAGGATATCTTTTTGAGCACAACAGCTCTTTGATATTCAAATGCCATAATTGTGATTTCAGTGCATCCTTATATAAATTGTTAGATCTTGTAGATCCTCCATTAGCAAGAGCATATAAGTTAGAAACATTTGGTGAGCGTGAGCATACATCAGCAAACAATGAACCTTTTATTATAGCGGATGATCCTCCGGTTAAACTAAAAGAAACTGTTGATATAGACCTTCCCCTTATAAGTGATCTTGCTAAGAACCATAGAGCAGTTGGGTATCTCGAGAGCAGAAAGATCCCACAAGATCGATGGAGGGATTTATATTACACAAAAAGCATGAAGAACTTGGAATACCTAAATGACCTATATAAAGGTAGATTAATTGCTGATGAACGAATAATTATTCCATTCCGAGATGACGAAGGGACTTTAATCGGAGTGACCGGAAGGTCAATGGGTAATTCAAATCTTAGATATGTCACAATAAGAACTAAGGTAGATAAACCGCTAGTCTATGGATTAAATAGATTGGACTACATGAAGCAGATTTATGTAGTTGAGGGACAATTTGACAGTATGTTCATTGATAACTGCATTGCTCCCGGAGGAACAGATTTTAATCGTGCGGTGAAGTATCTTCCGAAAGAACGAGTAACTCTTATTTTAGATAATCAACCTAGGAACAAACAGGTTGTAAAAAAGATAGAATATTTTTGTAGATATAATTATTCTATGGTAATATTTCCTTCAACATGGAAATATAAAGATATAAATGATGCAGTCGTTGATGGTATGAGTCAGTCAGAAATCATGCAGTTGCTAAATACAAACACCCACCAAGGTCTTTCTTTAAGACTAGCGATAAGAGATTGGAAGAAATGCTAGAGCACCCCCATGTTAGACTTATATCATATTCTAAACCAGCAGCTCAAGTCAAACAGGGTCTCAAGGATTGCCAAGATCTCATAGCATTTTGTGCTAGGGTTTCGAATCCCGATAATCAAATGAATACTGAGTCATCTAATAAATTATTAGATTATCTTATTAAACATTCCCATTGGAGTCCTTTTGAAATGGCGAGTGCTTGTTTAGAAATAACAACTACTCGGGATATAGCACGCCAAATATTACGTCATAGATCATTTTCTTTTCAGGAGTTTTCACAGAGGTATGCAGATCCAACTAAGGATCTTGAATTTGTTGTAAGAGAAGCTCGAATGCAAGATAAAAAGAATCGTCAAAACAGTTTTGAAACTGATGATGAAAAAATTAAAGAGCAGTGGGAAGAAAAGCAAAAAATGATAATAGAAATGTCTAAAACAGTATATGCTTGGGCACGAGAAAATGATATTGCAAAAGAACAAGCTCGCGCTGTTTTACCGGAAGGCAATACAATATCACGTTTATACATCAACGGAACATTACGTTCTTGGTTACATTATGTTGAATTAAGAACAGATGTCTCTACGCAAAAAGAGCATAGGGAAATTGCTAAAATGTGTGGAATACATATCATGAAAATATTACCTATGATTTCAGAGTTTAGTCATATTCACCAAGTTGCAGCAGGAGAAAAATAAAAATGGAAACTGCCGAAGTATTGTACCTCAACACCAAAGAAGAATATGTTGGAATAGAAATTGATAGGACTAAAGATCAATTTTTAACTGAGCAAGCAAAGAAATTGTTAGAAGATTATTATCAAACGAGTGATGAGGTATCGGCACAGCAAGCGTATGCCAGAGCAGCAGTTGCATATTCATACGGAGATATGGATTTAGCACAAAGAATTTATAATTATGTAAGTGACGGTTGGTTTATGTTTGCCTCTCCTGTTTTATCTAATGCTCCAATGCCAGGAGAAAGGGTAAGGGCACTTCCTATTTCTTGCTTTCTAACCTATGTTCCGGATACTCTAGAAGGTCTCATAGAACATTCCGCTGAACTTCGCTGGTTATCAGTAAAGGGAGGTGGCGTTGGCGGTCATTGGAGTGATATTCGTGCAGTGTCAGATAAAGCTCCGGGACCAATGCCTTTTATACACACAGTAGATGCTGATATGACTGCGTATCGTCAGGGCAAAACTAGAAAAGGTTCGTATGCTTCTTACATGGACGTTTCTCATCCAGATATTGTTGAGTTTCTTAACATGCGTATTCCTACAGGTGATGTGAATCGTAAGAATCTTAATCTTCATCATGCGGTTAATATTTCTGATGCGTTTATGCGTGCAGTTGAACGTGATGAAATGTGGGATTTGGTTGATCCTAATGATTCTACTGCTCGCGATACTACAAAAGCTAGAAAATTATGGGAAACGATTTTAGAAATTCGTTATCGTACTGGTGAACCTTATTTGAATTTTATAGATACTGCTAATCGCGCTCTTCCGCAAACTATGAAGGATAAGGGTCTTAAGATTAATGGGTCTAATTTATGTAATGAAATTCATCTACCAACTAATGAGGATAGAACCGCTGTTTGTTGTCTGTCATCTGTAAATGTTGAAAAATTTGAAGAGTGGAGAGACACTCCAATGATACGAGATCTTATTCGGTTTCTTGATAATGTTCTTCAATTTTTTATCGACAACGCAGGGGATGAAATTAGCAGAGCACGTTATTCTGCTGAGCAAGAGCGTTCCCTTGGTCTTGGTGCAATGGGTTGGCATTCATTTTTACACCATAAACGTATTCCTTTCGAATCTGATGATGCAAAGGAGTGGAATAGAACTATATTCAAACATATTAAAGATGAAGCTGTAGCGGAAACAATAGTTTTAGCTGAAGAGCGAGGTGAGTGCCCTGATATGGAAGGGACGAGTCGACGAAATTCTCATCTTCTTGCAATTGCTCCCAATGCTAATAGTTCTATTATAGGAAACACTTCCCCTTCAATTGAACCCAATAAGGCAAATGCTTATACTCATAGAACTCGTGCTGGTTCTCATCTAGTCAAAAATTCTTATCTAGAAGAAGAACTAGAAAAGGTTAGTAAGAACACAGCAAAGGTATGGAGCTCTATTATAACAAATGGTGGTTCAGTTCAACATCTAAAGTTTTTACCCGATAAAGTGAAAGAAGTATTTAAAACAGCAATCGAAATAGATCAAAATGCAATCGTAAAATTAGCAGCTGATCGTCAGGAATATCTTTGTCAGGGTCAATCTCTTAATGTATTTTTTCCTGCGGGTGCATTGCGTACGGATTTACATAAGGTTCATTACAATGCTTGGAAATGGGGATGTAAAGGAATGTACTATTTGAGGACAGAAACTTCAAACAAAGCGGAAAATGTATCAACGAAAGTTGTTCGCGATGCACTTAAAGACTATGAGACACAGGCAATACAAGCAATGACTCAGGAAGAGTGTGTAGCATGTCAGGGTTGAGTATCCGCGTAGTCACTAAGTCACTTTGTCCTTTTTGCGATATGGCGAAGTCATGGTTAGACACTCATGGTTTTGAATATAATGAAGAACTTATGGATAACGAAGAAGAGCGTCTTGCTTTTTATCAAACTATAAATGGTGCGACCGAAGTTGTAGGTGAAGACATGCAGATTCGCCGTATCAATTCGGTTCCACAAATATTTCTTAATGAAGATCATATTGGTGGTTATGATGATCTGATGAAAGTTGGCGACGAACTAATAAAGAAAAGAAGCGGTGGTGGTTTGCTTCAATTCAGTGAAACCTATAAACCATTTCATTATCCTTGGGCAGTTGAAATTACTACTCGACATGAAAAGGCACATTGGATTGAAGATGAACTTGATTTATCAGAGGATATTTCTGATTGGAAATCCGATAAGGTAACGGATGTTGATAAAGAATATGTAACTAATATTTTGCGTTTATTTACTCAGTCGGATGTTGCAGTGGGTCAGAACTATTATGACCAATTTATTCCTAAGTTTAAAAATAATGAAATTCGTAATATGCTTGGTTCTTTTGCAGCTCGAGAAGGTATTCATCAACGTGCATATGCATTGTTGAATGAAACACTAGGTCTACCAGACAGTGAGTATCATGCGTTCTTAGAATATAAGGTGATGGTTGATAAGATTGAGTTTATGCAGGAGTCAGATATAGGTTCAATGAGAGGGTTAGGTCTAGCTGTTGCGAAGTCAGTATTCAATGAAGGTGTTGCGCTGTTTGCGTCATTCGTTATGTTGCTTAACTTTCAAAGATTCGGCAAGATGAAAGGTATGGGCAAGGTTGTTGAGTGGTCTATTCGTGATGAGTCTATGCACGTTGAGGGTAATTCAAAAATATTTCGACAGTTTTGTGTGGAACATCCTAAAATTGTAGATGACGACTTTAAATCTGAAATATATAATATGGCGAGGGTCGCAGTTAAATTAGAAGATAAGTTTGTTGATCTTGCATATAAATTAGGTGAGGTGGAGGGTCTAAGCGCATCTGAAGTAAAATCCTATATAAGATATATAACGGATAGAAGGTTACTTCAGTTGGGTTTGAAAACTAATTTCAAAGTTAAGGAAAATCCTTTACCTTGGTTAGAATGGATACTGAATGGTGCGGATCACACAAATTTCTTTGAAAACCGTGTGACTGAATATGAGGTTGCTGGGTTATCTGGTAGTTGGAACTATGAAGAAGAAGATGGAGTAGTGTAAATGGCAAGGAAAAATAATTTAAAGGATCCTAATGCTAGGAAACGGATGATCGAAAATAAAGAGGTTAGACCTGTTATGTATGGCACCAAAAGGAAAATGGTTGGTGTTGTAGATGGTGAATTAGTTCGTGATTCTTATGGAAATTTAATTCCCTTCAAACAGATAGGCAAATTGGTATGACGCTGTTTTCAGATTTAGAGGAGGAAACAGAGTGCCCATCATGTGGTGCGGAATTTATCGTTAAGTGGGATAGTGAAGCAGTTAGGGACAATCCTTGTTTTTGTCCATTTTGCGGATTCGACATTGGAATTGATGACGATGAAGATGACTATATAGAAGAGGAAGAATTTACTGATGAATTTGATTCAGAGAAATAAACTATGTACGACAACCCTTGGTTACTTGATGGGCAACCATTTGACACTCCCGACATCAATGGTTATGCTGGATTTGTTTATCTTATTACGTCCCTGATAGATAATAGGAAATATATTGGGCGAAAATATTTTTACTCAAGCAGAAAGGTTTCTAAAAAAGCCAAGAGACGTACGAAATCTGAATCAAATTGGAAAGATTATTATGGGTCAAGTGATGAGTTGAAAGCAGAAATTGAAAAGCACGGCAAAGAAAACTTTAGAAGAGATATATTATCTTTACATTCTACTAAAGGTCGTGTAAATTATGAAGAGGTCCGTGAGCAATTTCTTCACGGAGTTCTAGAAGAGGATGGTTATATCAATGGTAATATCAATGGCAAGTGGCACAAATCTCCAGACCACATCAGAGAAAAATCAAGATACTCTACCAGAGCATCTCGGGGGTCATCTGAATAAAACGCACACAGATCGTGGTGCGTTTTTATACGTTAAAAACAAATTCGACATCGAAACAATGCTGGACGTTGGGTGCGGCACTGGCGGCATGCTAGAAATTGCAGAAATGCGTGGTGTTAGCGCATTTGGTATTGATGGAGATTATACTTTAGATTATGGTGAACTGAATGTTATGATCCATGATTTTACCGAAGGACCTGCACCGTTAGATGATTATTTTGATTTATGTTGGTCGGTAGAATTTTTAGAGCATGTTGAAGCAAAATATATTCCAAATTATATGGACGCATTTATGCAATGCAGATATGTTGTAGTTACTGCTGCTCCTCCGGGATGGGGCGGTCACCATCACGTCAATGAGCAACCTCAAGAATATTGGGTAGATAAGTTTTCAGAGTATGGATTTGATATTGACGAAGTAGAAACTGAGGCGATTAGAAAAGAATCAACAATGCAAAAAGGTTTCTTGGGAAGAACAGGAATGTTCTATAAAGCTCGTGACTGATCCTATTCGATTATTCATAGGATCTTCTTCTAATGGAGAGGATGCCCCTATTGAAGCAGTTTACGAATACACTCTTCGGAAAAATTGTTCACAGGAATTAGAAATTATTTGGATGCGTCAAACTCATGACGCTTCAGAGCATTGGTATGGGTTTGAAACAGAAAGATGGTCGACCCCATTTTCAGGATATCGTTGGGCAATTCCTGAGTATTGTGAGTTCAAGGGAAGGGCGATATATACGGATTGTGATATGATTAATTTTCGTGATATTGCTGAACTTTGGGAAACCGATCTAGAAGGAAAACCGATTGCTGCTAGGAGGGGACTGAGGTTTGGCGGTCATGAGTTTTGTGTTATGGTTATAGATAATGAAAAATTAGGCAATGAACTTGCTCCTGTTTCACGACAAAGACAGATGCAGGAATATCACCCTCGTATGATTAACACGTTCAGCGGCAATGATGGGATGGTAAAGGACATTGACGCAAGATGGAATTGCCTTGATGGAGAGGGTCGGGAACTGAATAATATATGGCAACTCCATTGGACAAATATGGCGTCACAACCTTGGCGACCTTCTTGGTTTACAGGAACACCCATTAACCACCCTAGAGCGGATTTGGTCCAATTACTTGAAGATCTTAAAATTGAAGCTGCGGACAATGGTTTTACTGAAAATGTGCCTGTGAATATGTTTGGCGAATATAACATTATTGGAAAATGAATGATAGTAGGTGAAATCCCCCAAGAGTTTTGTTGTTTTGCTTCAGCAGACTCTGTATATTTACATGAACATGCTCCCGCTTTACTCTCTTCGGCGATAGTTTCAGGAAATAATTTACATCTTCATGTTATAAATGGAACTTATGATGATTGGTTATTTTTACATGAACTTTCCCGTCATGCGGAAGGTAAAATAAAATTCACTTATACATCTGAAGATACTGATATTTCTAAACTGTCTGCAGAAGAACGAAGAGTTTATTATTCCTGTAATCGGTTTATTGCTGCTGGTCAAATATTGTTAAATGATGGGGGACCATTTTTAATTATTGATATCGATTGTTTGCTCATGAAAAAGATAGAGCAACCGCAGGAAGATATTGGATTATTTTTACGGGAACCATTTCAAAACGCAAATCAGTGGGAGACATTAGGTTCTCATGTTGCTGCTGGGGTGGTCTATTATAGTAGATCTAAAATATCATCTAGATTTGCAGTAGAGGTTGGTCATACAATATTAAATAATAAATTGATATGGTTTTTAGATCAGGTAACATTATGGGAGGTATATAAACAGAGAAAGGATGAATTAGATGCTAGGGTATTTGATAACAACTTTATGGACTGGGAATTCAAAGAAGGAACAACCATATGGACGGGCAAGGGACCGAGGAAGTATGATAATCCCGTCTATGTCTCTAAGAAAAAAGATTTCGAAGATATGTTGCCAAGTGTGGAAAAGACTATTTGGGTAGATGATGATGAAGTGACGGGGAAACGAGTTCTAATATTAAAACCTCGTCTTGACGTTATGTTTAAGCAAGGACCAGTACCACAAACTAGAGGTCCAATAGAACCGATTCGTACTCATTGGGCGAACTTTGTTGAAGGCACTAGGTCGGAGCACGAATGCAGGGATGATCAAGTTCATGTGTTAGAATTACCGAACTGGCAATTTACTCCTGAACTGGTTTGCCGTTTAAACCCAGATATTGTATATATTCCGCACAAGGAAGCTCATAGTTTTCCGATTCCGGAAATAGAAAACATAGATGTTCGGTATTATATGCAAACGGTATTTCCTTGGAGATTTTATGTTGACCCTATTGGATTTGCAGGTGGTGCTTCTATGGAACCTGAAGTCTTAATTGAAAATGGAGTACTGGGTGATTTGTATGATAGTATGTTCGATACTCTTAGGCAATATTCATTGGATGGTGGCACTAAATTTGAACAACCCGAATCCCGAGCATTGAAATTAAGTCAGGAGTTTATTTTCTTCCCTTGTCAAATACCTCATGATGAAACCATAAAATATCATTCAGATGTTACAGTTCCAGAAGCACTGGAAATGACTATTGATGTTTGTAATGAGCTAGGGATACAAGTTATTGTTAAGGGTCATCCTGTGAACCCAGGAAGTATGAAACCTCTTCGAGAAATTACTAACAGAAGCGATAATGCGGTTTGGATGGAAAATATCAACATTCATGACATTTTATTGAAAGCGAAAGCAGTTGTAGTAGTAAATTCCGGAACAGGAATGGAATCTTTATTGCACCATAAACCAGTTATAATGTTCGGTCGAGCAGAATATTCCTGTGTTGCCCATCAGGTTAAAAATAGGGAGGACTTAAAGCAGTCTCTTATTGATTGTGAATATGATCTGGAACGGGTCAGGCGATTCTATTCCGGATGGTGTAAATGGACAATCGATACGAAAAATCAGATTGATTTTCTTAAATTAAGCCCTTGACAATTGAGGCTTTATAGTTTACAATGGGTATATGATTAGGAAAAAGGATATATAATATGAGTAAGATGAAAAATTACATGATGGACATCGAAGATTTCTGTAATGGATATTTTTATGATAATCATTCCGATGGTAACAGCATCGTCATGGAGGACGAAGACTTTACCATTGAAGAGGTGATCGAGGATGTTGGTATGTATTTTAAGTCTGATGAGGCAAAAAGGTATGCCAGAGGATATCTCGAGAAAGTTTTTGGTGAAATTTAGCCCTTGACAATTGTGGCTTTTTAGGGTAGAATGAACCTATGATTGGAAATGAGAGAGAGACTGATATGAACGTACGAAGATTTGAAAACACCATAGTTGAACTTACAACCAACGCCACGCGTGATGACTTGAGAGCTTTTGACGCTGATGATGAGAAGCGAGCAGTTTTGAATGAACGGATTTTAAGAGGTGAGGTTATTGACCTGACCAAAGTGAGTGAAATTGAACTAGGGATTTTTGAAAATCTTGAGTACATGATGATAGGGATTTTTGAACCAGAACTTTTAAAAGAGGCAGATTGATGCCATATAAACGATATGATTTCATGGATCATAATGAAATCCCATATACTCTAAAGGAGTATCTGATTTCGACTTACAATGTAGGTGCCGATGTTCCTGTTGTTGGGGTAGAGGAAATTCCCCTACAGGATTGCACTGATTTTCTGAACGGATTGGAAGAATGGTCGCTATCTTAACATTCCTGTTGGTTATATTCGGTGTTGGTCTTGCGACCTGCTATTTAATCCGTCACCCCATTAGATCGTTTAAAGTAATGATGAAAGGGATGGTCATTCTCTTAGCGGGATCGATTGTCTGTTTCATTGTTCTTTTTGGTCTTGCATATTTAGCATAGCAACGAGAGGAGAAGGCAAATTTTTTATCCCACTGAAAGTGTAGTCAGAGAAACAATGAAGCGCATCAATTCACTACTTTTTGATGACGCGCTCAACCTTAAACAAGTTGATATTGTGATTGAAAAACTCGATACCGAGTGGGGATATTGCCTTCAGGAGATAGATGATCCGTTCCCTATCATTGGTCTATCAGATCGTTTTCCAACAGCAACTGATTGTGCTACGACTATAGCACACGAACTGGTTCATTTATATCAGATACAAATTTTGGATAAAGAACCAGACCACGGAAGATCATTCACAAAATTTAAAAAGGTAGCAAAAGAAGTTGGATACGAACTGTAAATATAAATAGTTCGTTCTTTTAACAATGAAAAGGTGCAGATATGACTCATTCAGTCGGCACTTTTATCATGGTTTTGTTATTATTAAACGCTGCGAATGGATTAAAAGCTGGTCAATTAACGCATTCTTTCAAATCTCCTGCATTTAGTGGGCAGGGATACAGTGCACACGTGATGACTATTGAAAATCAGGAGTTCACGAGAAATAAAGCAATAGAAGATAAAAAAGCTGCTGATGCCAGGCAAGCTGCTAGAGATGCAGCTAACACTAATCTCGCAAAATTTATGAAAAATGTAGAATCTCGGATATATGCCCAGCTGTCTAAACAGTTGGTTGATAGTATGTTTGGTGAAGATTCAGGTACAGAAGGTTCTGTTACCTTTGAAGGTACAACGATAAGTTATCTGAAGGATAGCGAAAATGTAACTCTAACAATAGTTGATCCAAATGGCAGTCAAACTGTTATTACCGTTCCTATCGGCGATTTTACTTTTTAGTGTTGTCGGTTGTGCTACTGTAGAGGAGATAGAACAACCAACAACCATAGTAAAACCTCTCGTCAATAAACTGGCAGATTACCCTCCACCCAAACGGAAGGTGACAATAGCGGTCTACAAATTTACGGATAATACTGGTCAAAGGAAACCTAGTTCAAGTGTTGCGTTGCTGAGTTCTGCTGTTACCCAAGCTCCAGAAATATGGTTAATTCAAGCATTAAAAAGTGCAGGAAGAGGCGAATGGTTTCAGGTATTAGAACGAGTTGGATTAGATAACTTAGTAAAAGAACGACAAATAATCCGAAGCACACGTTCAACGTATGAAGGAGAAAAGGCAAAGAAAATAAAACCACTTCTGTTTGCTGGTGTCTTGATAGAGGGTGGAATTGTAGGATATGATACTAATATAGAAACCGGAGGAAGTGGTGCTCGTTATCTTGGTATAGGAATTAATGATGAATATAGAAGGGATGTTGTATCTGTCGGATTGAGATTAGTTTCAGTCCAAACAGGAGAAGTTTTATTAGCAGTGAGTGCTGAGAAAACAATATTGAGCTATAGATTAACTGGTAGTGTATTTAAATTCTTAGATATGGGAACTAAACTGTTAGAAACAGAAGTAGGATTTACTGAAAATGAATCCGTAAGTTATGCTGTTATAAAAGCTATAGAACAATCTATATGCGAATTAATAGAAAAAGGTGCCAAAAATGGACTATGGGAATTTAAAGAAACAGAGGAGGAAGAATAATGCGAAAACGCATACTTAGTTTTATTATGGGTATGCTGATGATGGGAACGAATGTGGCATTAGCAAGTGATGTTTATATCACTCAGTCTGGTGCAAGTTTTACAGCAAATATCAATCAAGATGGTCAAACCAATAAGTATGGTGTTTCAGGTACAGTTGCGACACATACAGGTGATAATCAAACATTGGATATAGACCAAATTGGTAACACTAATACAATTGCTGCATCTGTTGTTGGTGCTGATCAAACGATAACTCTTAAACAAGAGGGTAATAGTAATACATCTACAGTATCGGTTGGTGAAAACTCTGCAGCTGCTGATAACAGTATTATACAAACCATTACTGGTAGTTCTAATACAACTACTGTAAACGTGGGTAAAACTGCTGCATCTGGTGATGCAGATATTGACCTTGTTGCCACAGGAGATAGCAACACTGTTACTATTAATGAGAACAGTACAGCAACAATGATTGGTGATGATAAGAAAGTGACTAGTGTTACTATATCAGGAAGTAGCAATACAGTGACAACAACTCATGCTGGTGCTGGAGATCATGATACTACATTGTCTCATACTGGTTCATCTGGTACATTTGCAATTACACAAGATGGTGCTCATGATTCCACTGTTGTCATGACAACCAATGGAGCTGGTCATAGTGTTACGGTTACTGTGGACGATTAGTTTTATAATATTTGCCAGCACAGCGTATGCAAGTATTGGTAATGTAGTAAAGCATAAAGGCAACGCTTCTGTAGAAAGGTCAGGAAAATCGACAATTCTAGAGAAGGGTTCTGGAATTAAATTTAAGGATAATGTAAGAACAGGGAAGGGCGACGTTGGTATCAGATTTATTGATGATACTAATGTCGCTGTGAGTTCTCACAGTTCTTTGATAATTGATGAGTTTGTATATGACCCTAATTCTCGTACAGGGTCGAAGTTAGTTATGAACATCGCTCTTGGAACGGTGAGATATGCTAGTGGTAATATTGCAAAATTAAATCAACAAAATGTTGATATCCGTACACCCACTGCAAGAATAGGTGTTCGCGGTACAGCTTTCAGTATGACCGTTGATGAGGTTGGTAGATCTCTTGTTATTCTTTTACCTAATAAAGATGGTTCAGTTGGTGAAATTTCAGTAGAGAGTGATGCGGGGCAAGTTATTCTTACTCAAGCATTTCAGTCTACGATGGTAGGCACTTCTGAAACAAATCCGTCTAAACCTGTTGTCCTTGATCTCACAATAGATCAAATTAATAATTTGCTGATTATTAAACCGCCAAAAGAAAAGATAATTGCTCTTGTTAAAGATAGTAAGAATATTAAGAATCTTCTTGATATAGATTTATTAGAATTTAAAGACTTGGATGAAAATCAATTAGACGAAGATGAGTTAGAGTTTGGTTTGTTAGATGTTAATCCTTTAGATGTTGATTTATTGTTAAATATTCTAGATCAATTAGTTACCGCATTAGATAAAAAGAAAAGGGGTGACGAGCATATAGATGGTAGAACGTCAGGATTTAATAAAATCAGTCAAGTGAACACGATTATAGATGGGAACGAAACTAGAATCATTCGTTACTTTGGAAATAGCACTATCGATCTCATACTAAATAATGATTATGGATACGAAATTAATTTAACTCAGGGAGGAATTCCCGTCAATGAATTTTCAACTAAAGACGATATTGACAACACTGTTGTTATTTTTCAGTCTGAGTAGTATTGCCTATGCAGGTAATAGCATAAACATCGAACAGGTTGGAACTGCTGACGATTTAACATTAACCATCAATCAGGATGGTAATGATAATTCTGTTGATCTTAGTATAGCACATGACGATAATACAATTGATATTGATCAAGTAGGAAATAATAACACAGTAAGTTGGGTCTCTTATTGGGGATCTGGAAAATCTTGGGGCGGTGATTTAGATGGTACGAATAATGATCTTAAGTTTGAACAGACCAATACTACAGGTTCAGATTCCAATCGAATAGGTTTTCATATGCCTGGCAATAACAATATTGTTCATGCTTGTCAGGGTGCAACATTTTCTAGTAGCACAGATACAACGTGTTCTGGCACTACACCCAATTCTGAATATGGTGGTCATACAATCAACATAGATATACATGCACATGGTAACAATCTAAAGATAGGACAAGAAACAGGAACAGGAAATGCTGACCACTATGCACAGATATATTATTATGGTGGTGATAACAACGATACCTTTGTCACTCAAAAAGGAAATGGGAATAAAGATTTAAGAATGGATATCAGAACGGATGGTGGAGAGCAAGAGGTTATGCAAAAGGGAGATGGGGATCATACCGCTGTTGTTAATCTATATGGTTCTGAACATACTGATATAACACTTACACAAAGAGGCAATACTAATCAATCATATTCTTTAACACAAAATTGTTATACTAGTGGGGGTTGTACTGTTTCAGTAACACAAGGCAATTAGGATGAAAAAATGGATTGTATCTATCTTAGTTATATTAGTCTTATGTGGCATTCGCTATTCAGACCCTTGGTTTTTAGATATGGTGCGAATGAAAGCACTAGATCAACATCAGCGCAATCAAGTTACACAGTCACTTTCAAATCTGGTAACAGTAGAAATTAATAATGAAACTATCAAAAAACGAGGTCAATGGCCATGGGACAGAAGTACACTGTCCACAGAAATTATCAAACTGTATCAGCAAGGTGCTGGTTTGGTTGTACTTCCCATCCTTTTTGCAGACAAGGACAGATTCGGAAAAGACGCAGTTCTCGCAAAAACATTAAAACGTAGTCCTACAATCATAGGGCAAATTCCAACTAATGATAATAGCAGTTCCGGTGTGACAAGAGGAGTCGCAAAGGTAGGTCAACCGTGGAAAGGTTGGGTGTACCAATATAGTGGTGCTCTTGGACCAATACCAGAACTTGCTAAAAATGCAAATGCTGTCGGGATGATGATTATTGCACCTGAGAAAGATGGCGTGGTGAGACGTATGCCTCTGGTAATTGCAGTTGGGGATGAAGTATATCCTTCTATCAGTTTGGAAGTCCTACGAATGGCGGCAGGTGATATATCTTATCAGATGAAAACTGGTATTGCTGGTGTAGAAGCTGTTAGAATACCAAAATATAAAATTATTAAAACAGATCCGCATGGGAGTATATGGTTAGATTTTAAATGGAAAACTCCTGTACATGCGTTGCATGAAAAACTTCCAGACATCAAGGGGAAAATAGTAATATTGAGTATGACTGCGACAGGATTGGACAATCCCGTAACAACTCCTGTAGGAGTTATTCACTCGCACGATTTTATCGGTTCTGCTCTTGCAACTATGATGACGGGAAGAAATATTTCTAGACCATTTTGGACAGATTTAAGCGAGCTGGGTGTTTCTTTTATATTAGCTCTGATTGTTTGTGCTGTAGTTCTTACTTTGAAGTGGTATTTTGGTGCGGTTCTTCTACCGTTAACATTAGGCGGTGCATATTACACTAGTCATTATCTTTTCGTTAATCATAGTTATTTAATAGATTGGTCTTATCCTGTAATAACTATATTTGTTGCTTGGGCAATTGCTTCGTTCCTTCGGTTTATGGAAGAATATCGCCTCAAGCAACAAATTAAAAAGCAATTCGGAACATATCTTTCTCCCGATATGGTTGAGAAATTACAGAAAGATCCAGACCTGTTGAAACTTGGTGGTGAAACTAGGGATCTTTCTATTATGTTTACCGACGTGCGAGGTTTCACTACTATATCTGAGCATTATGGTAAAGATGTCCAAGGTTTAACAAAAATAATGAATCGATATATGACTGCTATGTCAGAAAGCATACTAGGGAATAATGGTACTATCGATAAATATATTGGTGACGCTCAGATGGCATTTTGGAATGCTCCGCTTGATGATACGGATCATGCTAAGAAATCGGTTGATACGGCTTTAACAATGATGAAACGATTGGAGGAATTTAATGATGAAGTTTCAGTGGAAGGAACCCCGCCATTTGGAATGGGTATTGGGATCAACACTGGTAGTGTTGTGGTCGGCAATATGGGTAGTGATCAGCGTTTCGATTATACATGCCTTGGCGACTCGGTTAATTTAGCTGCTCGCCTTGAAGGTCAAAGTAAATCATATTCAGTTGATATTATTCTTGGTGAAGAAACAGTAAAGCAACTTCCTGAGTATCCCTGTATAGAATTAGATTTATTGGTGGTTAAGGGCAAAACAAAACCTGTTGCAATATATACGATTTTAGATAAGACTTACGATACAAAACTACATAAGATATTTTTGGAGAGATATCGCGCTCAGGATTGGGCAAACGCTAGGCAGTTTGCAATAGAATTAGCTGGGGAGTTTGATGAAAAACTTTCAGGATATTATGATATGATGATTGAACGGATAGAGAAATATAAGACCACACCTCTTCCCGAAAATTGGGGAGGGGAATTTGTCAGCACCACAAAATAGAATCAAAATAAACTATTGGGATAAATGTAAGGGCAACGGACATAGCGCGGGTTGTAATGCAGTTGCCGGAAAAGTAGCAAAAACAGTTGAAATACTTCCGGGACTACATGGTCCTCATGCGGGTGAAGGGGTTTTCGATTTATTCACAAGTGACGCATTTCATGAAGTTCATAAGCACGGGAAAACGGGAACTAAGATCGGTTGGATTCAAGAACCAAGGGAACTTCATGGTCAGCACTATGATAAAGTTGCAAACAACCTTTCTCATTGGTTTGGGGGTGACGGATTTAAATACCTATACACCCATGACTACGATCTAGTTCGAACTGATCCAACAAAATTTAAGTTTTTATTGGGTAATGGTTTTTGGATTAAAGACCCCAAGATATATCCGAAAACTCACATGTGTTCTATGATTGCTTCGCTCAAGCAAATGACCGAGGGGCAAAGAATAAGATGCACTTGGGTAGATAAATTGAGGAAACAAGAAAGAGATCCAGAAAATGTAGGGAGGTTTAATTTATTTGGAAAGGATAGAACTAGAGGAGGAGCAGGACCTGAAGATAATTTAACAATCGAAACTAAAGAAGAGGGACTTTGTGATTATATGTTTTCGGTGGTAGTAGAAAATGCAAGAACTGATGTATGGATTACAGAAAAAGTTTTAGACTGCTTTGCTACAGGAACTATACCGATTTATTGGGGTTCTAAAAAGATTACTCATTTCTTCAATGAGGATGGTATTATATTTCTTGAACCGGATTTCAATTTAAAGCAATTGAGTAAAGAATTATATTTAAGTAAAATGACTGCAGTCAAGGATAACTTACAGCGAGTTAAAAAATTAGAAAATCCTTTAGATTATATGTTCGATGATTTATATAAGGAACTTGGGATATCTAAACCTCAGCTCTGATCATATGTGGAGATGTTTAAAACTATTGCCATTCTTAAATTATCATCATCATTTTTTTGCGGGGGAAGAAAATGATACAGTAGGGCAGGGTGAATAAGGAAATCATCTTCTTTTGTTTCAAATGCCCAAAATTTAGCTAACCATGAGTGGATAGGATCAGATAAATCGTATCTTGGTTTATCAGGTCTAATATCATCAATATAATCTATGTGTCCGCTTTTGTTCACGAACATTGTTGGCGTATGAATTTCAGGATCGTATTTTACATAATGAATCGCAACGTAGTCAGCTCCCGAATGGATGTGTTCAGAAATATGTTGAGAATTTCCATAGCAAGTATAGTTGCACATGTGAAAATCCCAACCGAAGGGATCTGCTGAAAATGTGTTGAAATATTCTTGAATCTTTTTTTTGTATATATTGTTGAGAATTTCTAAATTTAATTGTTCGAATTTTGGATTATTCTCATCAGAATTAAGATGATGCAATTCGCTCATTCCCCAATCAACATTACGATGAGGGTCTTTTTGATAATTAGAGGCGATTTGTTCTCTGATTTGTTTTTTGTTATATATCGTTGGATCTATGGTATCTCTAAAAATCGGAATACTAAAAATCTGTTCAATCATAATAAACTCCTATGCTATATTTCACCACGTCCTTTAAGGATTTCAGCATTTTTTAAATGCTCCGCTTCGATATCATCTTTACTCTGCCCATGATACGCAACGGCATAATTATTTTCAACAAGATATTTATTTACGTCAATATCATCAACTTCAAGGATTCCTAAAATTCTACCGAATTTGCCTCTCTCGTCACCGATAATAGTTTTGAGTTCTATGCTAGATCCCACAGGGCAAAATTCTTTGATTTTATCTTTAGCAAGAAGTCCTCTTTTCTTTTCTTCTAAATCACGAGTTCGGGATTCAGGAGTATCTATGCCATAAAGACGGACTCTTTGTTTTCTTAACCATACGGAAAATCCTAGGTCAAGGTCAACATCAACGGTATCTCCGTCTATGATTTTTATTATTTTAGCACGGTAGGAAAATGTTCTATTTTTTGTCATTCAATTAAAATACCTTTCTATCTCGGTTTAATATACTTTCGGACCAAACTCCTGATGCTTTTTCTGAACAAAGTTCACAACGACAATATTCGCAAACAACGATTTCCCCTAAAATTGAATCCCTCCAATCCCTTTCGGTTCTTGTGTGACGTATGCCACAGTGGGACGCATGTCCGCAATTCATACAATATGCCATTATTTTTTCTTCTTTTCATTCTTTTCTTCAGTCGTGTATTTTTCCCAGTCCGGATCTTTGTACTCTAATACCATATTTAGTTTTTGGGTAAGACGAATACAATCGTTATCTAACATTCTGATTCTATCAATCAACGCTATGAGGGTTGCGGATGTTTCCCCTAAAATTGGTTTGACTTCATTTGTAACCCAATTCCAAATATAATATACAAAATATCCTAAACCCATTGCTGCTATGATAGGAAATCCATATTTCCCTATCGCGTCTGCTAAATCCATCAATCTCTCCTTGCGTCCTCTTTACCTTCATTCGCTGCTAATCTGTCTATATTTGGTTTCACCCCTAAAGCATACGACAGTAGAACATCAATTTTTGTTACGTCATTATTCATAGTCTGCACGCGATTATCCAATGCTTGTATGATGGATCTTAATGATTTTATAGATCCTGTGACACTATCTAAAATATATTTGATAGTTAAAAACACGAAAAACCCACCAGCAACTGCTGCCGCTATAGGGAACCCGACATCGCTTACAAATGATAGAAAATCCATTTATTCTCACCTCTAGCCATATTTAGCCCTTTACAATTGGCAACTTTTATAGTACAATGATTAACATGAGTCTGATGCCCGCATACTTTACCACGACCAGCACGCGCAAACGTAAGGTCAAGAAATCTGCAAAACAGTTAGCTGCTGAGCGTGAACACCAGAAATGGTTGAAGAAGAACGGATATACGAAAAGCAAGAAAAGTAATTATAGGTCGGAAATTCCATCATATATAGATAAGGTAGATAATTTATCACCCACTTCTGGCGTTATCCCTACAGGCACCGCTGCTAAAGATGCGCCAAAGAAATATGATGGGAAACGCAAATTGCTAGGCATTGCTACTATGCACAAATCAAATATGGTTCCTGTTTTTAGTAAAAAGGATGCAGAAGATATTTCTAAAATGAGAAGAAACTGATGAACGAATTCATGTTAGCAGCTATGATCTGGATATCTACGTTTGTCCCAAACTGGAATGTTCCTGCATTGCCTGATGTGAAATATGCAAACCATGCAACTCTTCAATACATGCTTTATGGTTGCGGTAATATTACTGAGGAACGAGGAAACAAATTAGTTTGTTCGGGTGAAGCAGAAACAGTAGGCAAAACACTTGCAATATATAATAATGATACGAAAACTATTTGGTTGCGAGATAACCTTAAAGAAACACTTTCTGATATTGTCTATAAATCGGTTATAGTTCACGAGTTGGTTCACCATATGCAATATTCAAATAAGGGCAAATATGCTTGTATGGGAAAACGGGAAATAGAGGCATATGAAATTCAAGATGAATGGTTAAAAGCGCAAGATCATGTGGGTGTGATGGAAGCATTGGATTTAAATGGTTTGTATATGGCAACAATGTTTGCTTGCCCCTATGATGGTTATTGGGTTCCACAAATGGATTGAAGGATTTGGTATGATAGAATTGAATATTCTTCACCCTTGTTATGAACAAGCATTAATGTTCATTAAGAAAACTCCTGTCCTTTTTAAAGAACGTGGTTTTTTTGCTGAAGATATTCGGGATTTTATTTGTTGTAGTGGTGGTGAGTATTTTTTAACTTTGAATGATTTATTAATCCTATTAGAAAATGTTAGTGGAGGATATGGTGATGGGTAATTATAGTAAACAACAAATTCAGGAACAAGCTCGAAACGGAATTATCAATGTCCGTTTTACTAAGGTAAATGGTGAAGAAAGAGTTATGAATTGCACTCTTCTTTCTGAATATTTACCGAAGCAGATGGATTTTTCTGAAAGTAAACCAAACGATCAAGTTCTTTCTGTTTGGGATGTTGATATAGGAGGTTGGCGTTCATTTCGCGTTGAAAGTGTCTCAGATGTCGGTCCACAAATGCTTACTGAAGATATGATTGGACCGCAATGACTAAGTTAAATGTAACAGGATTAACCAGTGGTTCTGATAAGTTTACTCGGAAAACGACTAAACCACGAGATGGGCAACTGATAGCTGGTAATAAGGAAATTCCTGCACCTTCAGAAAATGGTACTTATACCGAAAGTCGGGGTGGAACTGAAATGATGTTGGAGGGTCTACGTGAACGTGTTGACCCTGAACTGCTGGATAAATTTCATATTATATGTTCACGTGTTCGAAGCATTAGCGAGGATAAGCAAAATATTCTCTGGATGCATGATACTTGGGATGACCCTGAGTGTGAACATTTAAAAGACCCTGAATCACGAAAACGGTTTGGGAAAATTGTATTCGTGAGTAATTATCAACAGGCAACATTTAATATGGGTCTTGGAGTTCCTTATTCCGAGGGTCTCGTTATTCAAAATGCAATAGTTCCGATTGAGGAACACGAGAAACCTAAAGATGATACGATTAATCTGATTTATCATACCACCCCGCATAGAGGACTTGAAATACTTGTTCCAGTTTTTGAGCATTTTCGGAAGGTAAAACCAGAACAGAAACTTCATTTGGATGTTTATTCATCTTTTGAAATTTATGGATGGGCAGATAGGGATAAGCAATATAAAGAAATTTTGGATAAATGTAAAGAGCATCCTGATATCACTTATCATGGATACCAACCCAATCATGTTGTCCGAGATGCCCTCAAGAAAGCACACATATATTCATATCCGAACATATGGCCCGAAACAAGCGGAATTTCTATTATAGAAGCGATGAGTGCTGGTTGTTCGGTTGTTGCTCCTAATTTTGCGGCAATACCTGAAACTCTTGGCAATTTTGGAATAATGTATAATTGGAATGAGGATGTGAATAAGCATGCCAATACTTTTGCTCAGGCATTGGATGCGGCATTAACAATTCATTGGGAAGATAACGTACAGAACAAACTCAAATTTCAGGCAATGTACGTTAATAATTTTTACAATTGGGATCTTCGTACTACCCAGTGGACGGGATTCCTACAGAGTATGGAGAACCTATAATGGAATTGTTGGATTATTTATGTGGATTTTTTACTGGTGCCACATTGGCGTTCGTTATTGTTATGATCATGGAGTGTAGAGATATTCGAAAAAGATTAAAGGAATGGGGAGACTCGTTATGAGTGTAGGAATGGTTATATTTCATGTCCTGTTTATCAGCGCATGTGTTGGTGCGTCTTGGTGGATGGGGTATAAAGCTGGTCGTATGGACGAAAAAGATATCGTGCAGTGGGCAAAAAATAAAAATAATGAAAATAAGCCTTGACAATTGAGGCTTTATAGTTTACAATGGTTGTTATAGTTAAGGAGTGTGGTGGGGCGTTCTCCCCACAAAAACTAGAAGCGACGACGACGGTGGTCACTTCATCAGCATGAAAGCGTTATTCACACTCCTTAACTATCGCGTCTTTTTTCTAATGATAGAGGTCTATTATGGCAAAGAAACCAAGGAAGGCATCGAAAACTCTAACTCAATCCTTCTATGGCGATGAACCAACTTGGGAAGATCAACATGAACTTTCCGAAGATGAACTAAAATCAAAGATGCTTCGTGCATATAACTGGTATAATTATATGCTGGACCGGAAAAAATATAAGGGGATCGTTGTCAGATATCTCCAATCCATCAAAATGAATAAGAAAACCATTTCAGCAATTAAATCATTAGAGGATTATAGGTTTTCTACGGTTGCTGATCTATGTAGTATGATGGAACAAGGTTTAGATTTACCTGATGATAGCAGAATTTGGTTAGATGAACAGATATCATCTTTTAAATCTCTTGCTGATCAAAAGAAAGCAGAAAAGGTTATAGAAGCTGCTCCAAAAGCAAAGGTAATTTCAATTCAAGAACGTGTTCAGAATGCGGCGAATGAACGTATCGCTGAATTGGAGCAAGAAATTGATGACTTCGTCAACGCCAAATGCAAGAGTGAATTTTCTATGTATGATTGGTTGCAGAGTTCGGATATTAAACCAATGATTGCTTCAAAGATCGGTGAATATTATGTTCCTGTAATGGAAGAAGCTGAGCTGGCAGTGTCTGGTGAAGATGAACAGGTAAACGAGGCATATAAGTTTATCACCAAGAAACAACGTGTTCAGTTGTTTGAATTTCTGTCCATGATTGTTGATGATGCTCGTAAATTTGGCAGCAATAAACGTAAGGTTCGGCAACCTAGGAAAAAGAAATCTATGTCTGTACAGCAAATCGTTAAGAATGTACAGTACATGGAAGAAGATCCATCCCTAAAAATAGCAAGCATTGATCCATCTAAGGTTATTGGTGCATCAGAACTTTGGGTCTATTGGACAAAATATAAAGCATTGTTTCACTATGTTGCCATCGATCGTGGCGGTCTTACATTTAAGGGAACTTCTATTAAAAATTATGATGAGAAGCTGTCTAAATATAAGGTTCTCCGCAAACCGGAAGAAACTATCGAGAAAATTTTAAATGGTGGACCGAAAGCAATTATTAAAAGATTTGATGAACTTACTACAAAAGCAAAAGATTGTAATGGTCGACTAAATAAAATGACGGTCTTATTGAGGGTGATTAATTGAACGATTCAGCAAATACCAATCTCATACAGTTTCCAAAATCTGCAATTATTAAACGCGAAAACATAGTTGCTTTGCATAAAAACAAAGAGTCAGTTGAGGCAACTCAAAGGGAACTGATTTCTCAGATGATCGACTATCATGCTCATCATTTGGTACAGGTATTTGCATTAGATGGCATCGATATTGAGTCAGAAGATTTTGATAAACTTTTTGCTCTATCTATTGAATGCCTTCGTGCTACAGTTTATAACACTTTAGACTTACATCATCCGCTTTTGCCAGTGTTAAAGGATATGGCAGAAAAAGTTGAAATGGCAGTTGATGTAAAGGAAGAGGAATAATGTCGGTTTACATCTCCCCACCATTTGGTAATTATGTTGGGTATGGTAGATGCGTTCGGATACGAGGAACCTATACCTGGGAAAGAAGAACAGGATTGATTAAACAGATTGCTCGCACTCTTAGGAAAGTTCCAGGAGGGTGGATTAATAAGATTGGGTTCCGTAACTGTGGAGCGCAGAACTTAAAGAAGTGCGACCGCGAGGCGGTTTATTCTATTGCTGCTTTGGATAGTGATTGGACCCCTTTTATTGAAAAGCCCCCTTCATGGAGTAAATTAGAAATCAATATAGGTTGTCCCAATGTTAGCGGTTATTCAATAACAGATGATGAAGTGAAACGATTTGTTAACAGGTTTCCTATGCTTCAGGTTAAATTTAGTCCAACTGATAATATGCCTGATGATGTTGCTAGAATGTATAATTTAGGAGTGAAAGTATTTCACCTTTCTAATACTATTCCAACTAACAGGGGTGGCATCAGCGGAAGGCAACTCAAGGAAGTCAATCTTCCATTAATAGAAAAGGTTGCCAATATGGATTTAAAGGGAACTGCTATAATAGCAGGTGGGGGAATATATACTCCTCAGGATGTCAGAGATTATAAGAATGCAGGTGTGACTTCTTATAGTTTGTCTACAATTTGGTTCACACCTTGGAAGGTTCCAGCGGTTTATCAGGAGGCACTAAAATGTTAAAAGCAATGATGATAATTGCCATGGTTGGCGGTGTGAGTGTAGACTCTACAAGTGAATACGAATCTATGCACGAATGCAAGGTTGTAAAACAAATTATCATGAAGCAAGATGAGGATGCTAAAGTATATTGCGTCCCTGTTGCTCGTTCAAAGGTGGATCAATTGTTTGATAAATTTATGAAGCTGGTAAGAGAAATGCAACAGTTGGGTGAAGAAGAAAAGGTTCCAAATGAAAATTGGTTATCGAAGTGCCGTGAAGGGTGGGGCGATTTGGAACGCAATTTCTTTGACGATAGCGTTAAGAAACAATGTAGCGGTGCGACAATTCAAAGGCGATTTAAATTGAAATTGCCAGACACTGTTCCGGATATTCGAGGGTGAAAAATAAATTTGACAATTGACGTCATCACCTATATAATGAAATGATGAATGATAATACGTTGGAAATAATATGATTTTGGTTGATTTAAATCAAGTGATGATATCGAACCTTATGATACAACTCAAACATTCTGGTGGGGTTGTTGAGGAGGGTCTGATGCGGCATATGGTTCTCAGCAGTTTGCGGAAATATCGTGGTCTATTTTATGAAAAGTATGGAGAACTTGTAATTTGCTGTGATGATAAGAGTTATTGGAGAAAAGATCTATTCCCTTATTATAAAGCATCAAGAAAGAAAGATCGTCAGGCATCTTCAATTGATTGGAATACTGTATTCGTCACGTTAAACAAAATTCGTGATGAAATTCGTGAAAATATGCCATATCTTGTTATTCAAGTTCCTCATGCCGAAGCTGATGATATTATTGCCGCTCTTTGTCACGAGTTTGGTCATACTTCTTCCAGACCTATTGGTGAACCAATTCTAATTTTGTCTGGCGATAAAGATTTCGTACAACTTCAAAGATATTATAATGTGGATATTTACAATCCCATTCTTAAGAAAGAAGTGAGGGTGGACAACCCTGAACGATATTTACGAGAGCACATTATGTTAGGGGATAGGGGTGATGGTGTTCCTAATTTCCTTTCTGATGATGATACGTTTGTCGAAGGAAAACGTCAGAAACCTATTTCCCGTGTAAAATTAGCTGAGTGGTGTGAAAAAGAACCGCAAGAGTTTTGCACGAAGGAGATGCTTGATGGTTATATGCGGAATAAGTCACTTGTTGATTTAACCGAAATTCCTCAAGAAATAAAGGATAAGACTTTGGAGCAATATTATGTCTATCACCTTGCTCCAGACATTCAAAATCCAAGATCAAAAATCATTGAATATTTTATGAAGAAGAAACTGAAGAAACTTATGTCTGATGTTCAGGCATTCTAGGAGGTTAATATGGTTGCTACACCTTTGAGTGAAATTGTAAAGAGTATTGAATCTAAGAAAACGATCAAACAGCAGGCTGAGGCGATAAAAGAAAACGACTCACCTGCTCTAAAAGAAATTTTTGTGATGTCCTGTTGTCCTGTTGTAGAGTGGCAACTTCCTGCGGGAAAACCACCCTATGAACCCTTGACCAAAGAACAGGGAGTCGACCAAGAAGGGCGATTATATTCTGAGGTTAAGAAACTTGATTTATTTGTCAATACACCGCAGGGTTTAGAAATTTCCTCTATGAAAAGAGAGCAAGTTTTTATTGAATTATTGGAAACAGTGCATCCGGATGATGCGCTACTCCTTATTAGAATGAAGGAGAAAAACCTGAAGGTCAAGAAGGGTGCTTTAGAAGAAGCATATCCGGGAGAACAATGGTGACTGAAAAATATTTAGATACTCGAACTGCTAACCATTTAGCAGCATTAATGAGTGAAGTTGAAATCCTTAAAGGCAGGATACAACCACATGATACAGGTCATATTCACACAACTATCAATGTTCTAGAATCACGCATTACAGAACTAAGAGAAAGCGTGAAAGCAGAAGCACCTGTTCAGCATGCTACAACGACTTGGCACGATGTGCGGGAAGTTAAATGGCAGGAAGAGCATTGACGAGTGAAGTCGCATATATAGTAGGTAATGGTCGCTCTCGGGATGGTTTTGACTTAGAACAATTGATAGGATCCGGAACTATTTGGGGGTGTAATGCTCTTTATAGAGATTGGGCAAATGAAGGTTCTAATAGGAGATTTATGTTACCGGACTATTTGGTTTCGATAGATCACGGGATTATTTCAGAAATAGAAAATTCTGAGTTTCCATCAGAAAGATTTATTGTTCCTGATCATGATGAACAGTATGAACCAGCTGAAGTGAATCCTGGTCGACCACGTAGTAATGCTGGCATGAACGCAATGATTGAAGCAATACGAAAAGGAGCAAACATTTTGATTTGCCTTGGGTTTGATTTTCTTCTCCCAGGAAATGTGACCAATATGTATGATGGAACTGAAAATTATACTATGGAAACAAGAGCTACAGCGCAAGATAATAAGGGGAGATGCCGTTATCTTCAGTGGTTCGTAGAACAAAATCCCGACGTCACATTCTTTTTCGTCTATCCTAAATTTGATAAAGATATTCATGATGATTCTGTGCTTGATTGTACTGTAGAGCGTCGTCACAGACAACCTGCATTTCCCGCAACATCACGGGACATAGTAGTTCCTATCGCAGGAGAAAGAGTTCATTATTGCACATACGAACAATTATTAGCAAATCTAGAGGAATAACATGTATATTACAGGTTACGATCTATTGACAATATTGATGTTGCTTGGGTTGGTAATGATATCAATGTATATTGGGTATCGATATCAGAAAAACAATGTAAAATTTTATGCGCAGGTAGTTGATGAAGTTCTTGATAATTTGAAAGATGATGGTATTATAATCATTAAAGAAGAAAACGGTGAATTGGAAATTTATAGTGGATATAAACATGACCCAAAAACTACACCTTGAAAATATATTTCGTAGCAAAAAAGAGGCAGACGATACTCTTGGCGGTAAATTCATAGATCATGATGCTTATGATATCCTCATAACAGAGGACACGGATGTATATAAAAAGTCCGGTCTTTTTGAGGAGGAGTCCGAGTCTAATTTGTTGCTCAAATTCCGCAAGAACGTGATACCTCAAGAAAAGGTTCGCGCTGCTTATGATGGTTTGAGGCATGGTGCTAGTCTTACAGATAATCGTGGTCTTGCGGCAGGAACAGAGAAACAAGAATATCAACAGTTGATAACAGCACAAGGTTCATCCTCAGGCAAACGTAGATGGGTCACAGAACGTGAATCAGTTTGCCTTTCTTATATGATGAAAGGTTCAGTTAAGGATATCTATGGGGAAGACCAGTTAGAAAGTTTATGGAATAGTGTTAGTCCTAATCCAATCCCAGGAAGAGGCGGTGCTGGTCTTATCGGTGGCGGTTCCATATGGGTTGTTGAAAGGGTTAAAGATTTCGATATCAATGGTTGGTTTGAGTCGACTTTTGATATGGATACTGAGGAACGATATGCAGCTGCTTCATCAATTTTGAATGATAAGATTTCATCTACTACATATGGAAACGGTGTATATTCAGGTACTGCCGGATACATGGATAGATATCCTCGTATTCCATTTTGCCGTGAAACTGCTTGGACTGCTGCTAATAAAGAAAGGTTCAATTCAGGAATACCTATGATGGAAGAATGTTCTAAGGTATTTCAGCGTGAGGTTCCATCACGGTGGCAGGGACAGAAAGATTGTATTGATCAACTATCGGAAGATTGGCGAATAGGGGATACGGTCTACACAACTATCACACTCAATAGGGATTTTCGTACAGCATGCCATCGTGATGCGGGTGACTTATGTGAGCAACCAGAAGATCGAGCAGTTCCTCGTGGATTCAGTAATCTCACTGCTATGACAAATGGAAAAGAGTATGAAGGGTTCTATCTTTGTTTTCCTGAGTACAAAGCAGCTGTTGATATTCGTGATGGCGATTTACTCATGATGGATGCTCATCAAATTCATGCAAACACACCTCTTATATCAGGAGAAGAGGGTATCGAGCGGTGTAGTGTTGTATTATATTTCCGTGAAGCAATGTTAGGTTGTGATTCACTAAAGCATGAGAATATGCGTCGTGATTTTGTATACGACAGGAAAGAGCGTTTAGCAGGTAAGGACGGGCGACCTAAGAATTACAATGGCATAGACCCAGACATATTTTTTTCAGAGGAGTGGAAAGATTGGCAGAGCACATATAATGTATAAAACGTACAAAGGAGTCTATGTACGAGACGGTCTTGCTGTCGATAAGAATATGGTAAGAGATTGTTTCCGACATTATGATAAGTTTGGTAGCAAGCACTCTCTTAAAGATGCTGTTGTCATGGATTGGGGTATGAATATTGGTGGGTTCGGTTACATGATGTTGCGGGAACCCATTAAACAGTATATTGGTATCGAACCGCATCCAGATAATTTTGAGGTTGCCAAGGCGAATCTAGGTCATGACCCGAGAGCAGTTTTAATTCAAGCAGCGGTTACAAACGAACCTGTGGATTCTATAGAACTTCACCTCACAAACTCAAAGCAAAATTATTGTTCAGGAACTATTAATTTAAAGAGCAAAGCTGCTGCCAGTTTACGTCAGACTAAGATAGATGTCCCTACAGAACAAGCAAATGAGTTGATGGAGAAATATAAACCAACTCATTTCAAATGTGATATCGAGGGTGAGGAATATAGAATTTTTGATAGCTGGGACTGGAAGTTTCCTGAATGCGTCAAAGAAATGGCAGTAGAGTTTCACTGGCAGGATAAGGTTTTATCCTATGAAAATGGGTGGAGATCTAAAATCCTTGATAACGACTTTGATCCTGTCTACGAAAATTTGAATTATGTGAAAGGTGATACAGAATTCACTTGGCAAAACTCTCCAGCATCATATAGAAATATTTGGGGAATAGACTGCTTTTATGAGAAGCGCATTGACTAAGTATCTGCACCCAGACAATCGTGATAAACCATATGTGGATTGGCGTCTACCTGAAAATAGAATAGAGATGTGTCTTCGGTCATATGGTTGGCGAATGAAGCATCGTGATGTAGACCATCATACTTACAATGAAGCATACATGAATCAAGGTTCTATGAGTGATGAGCAGAGGATCTATTTTTCTATGCTGTTTGGTATAACTTATCAATCATCAATGGCGTGGGTGATTTGGTCGCATTTTCCTGATATCGAAAAGATAAACTGGAAAACTCTCGAAGACTGGAATAATGAAAATTATGCTCGACAACATTTTTCAAAAGACACAAAATACAACAAAGGCAAGTTTATTCCTATCCTAAAAGATATTCATGAAAAGGTTCTAGAAAAGCATGGAACCCTCAGATCATGGATTAACACGTTTCAGGATTTCGACCATGCGCTCAAAGAGGTTATGACAATTTATAGGATAGGACGTATGTCTGGTTGGTTAACAACTCAGGCATTTTATGAGCAATGTGCTGGAATGAGTCATATTGTACCGAAAAATATGTTAGCAACTGATCCGTCAAATTGGTCAGTAAGATCAGGACTGGTTTACATTTATAACAAACCGGAATTGATGGATTTGGATAGCAAAAAGAAATACAGCAGTGATGACCTAAAATGGATTGAAAGTCGTGAGCAGGAATTCATAGAGTCTTGCGCTGAATTTGTATTGCCCACTGATATGTCTAGTCCATTCACATTAGAAACGCATCTGTGTCAGTATAAGAAAATGATTGCGACTGGCGGCGACGCTCCGGGAACCCCAACTCAGGATGCGTACACTCGTTGGTATAAGTTAAAACAAGCATGGTCAGAGCTTGAGTGGGATTTTTATGAGGATGTATCAAAATATTCTGCACCTTGCGTAAGGAAAACATTTCAGAATAAGATTCTTATGAAGACAGGCGCAATGACAGGTCAAATGATTAATATGCATGAGGACAATGAGGATTTGCCTGATATGTATAAAGAGTTCGGTGTAAATCAGTCATGGCTTACTGACTTCAATAATTTTGGGAGAATAGAAATAAAGAATAATTTTAATAATTATGTTGAAAATCAAGGAAAATCGATTTACGATTTTATTCACTAAGACCCGAGACCTACTCACTCCGATCAAGGATTGTCTCGTTAATAAACTGACATAAAGGAGAATGAAATGAATGCAGTTAAAAATAGAAAGATTCGTATAGCGGTTGTTGGAGTTGGCAATTGCTCATCTGCCCTTTTACAAGGCATTAATTATTATCGCCATCGAAACCAAAAGGATGTCCCAGGAGTCATGTATCCAAATATAGGTGGGTACGACGCTGACGAGATAGAAGTTGTTGCGGCATTTGATGTGGATAAGAGAAAAGTTGGTAGTCCCATCAGTGAAGCAATATTCAGTGATCCCAATAACACCCCAACATTTCATACTGATATTGATGATGACACAGTAGTGGAAATGGGTATGCCTCTTGATGGTGTTGCCTCGCATATGGCAGATTACCATGAGGATGTAAATTTTAAAGTATCTGATGAACCTCATGCTGATATTACAAGGATATTGAAAGACCGAGAGGTGGATATCGTTGTTAATTATCTTCCCGTTGGGTCCCAGAAAGCAACTGAATTTTATGTCAATGCTGCTATTCAAGCAGACGTTGCATTTTTGAATTGCATTCCGGTTTTCATCGCTTCTAATCCGATTTGGGAGAAACGATTTGTTGATGCGGGATTACCTATAGTTGGTGATGATATGAAATCACAGTTTGGTGCTTCAATATTGTCTCAGGTTTTACAGGAAACTTTATTCAATCGAGGACACAGCGTGGAGTTCCATCAGCAGTTGAATGTGGGAGGAAACAGTGACTTTGCTAATATGATGGACCAGTCTCGTTTAGCATCAAAGAAAACATCCAAGGAAAATGTAATACGCAGTCAGAATGATATTCGCGGTATTCCTGTTCCTAAAGACGGTATCTATGCTGGACCGTCTTCGTTTATTCCTTATTTGAAAGACAACAAGGTTGCTTACATTAAAGTGTTAGCGCATGGATTTGGTGGTGCCGAAGTTGAAATTGATTGTAAGTTGTCGGTACAGGATAGTCCTAATTCGGCAGGAGTCGTTATCGACGCTATTCGGTTCTTGAAAGTTGCCCGTGAAATGGGTATTGTTGGATCCCTTCGTGGACCATCAGCTTGGACTCAAAAAACTCCACCGGAACAGATGACCATTGAAGATGCTAAGTTAGAGTGTGACGCTCTTGCTGATCGTTCATTTACAAACCTGACGGAGACTCAACGTGCTGTATAACATGAGAGATTGGTCGCAACCTTATAATGTAAAATTAGGTGAAGGTCGCTTATTTGGTAAGTCTAAAAAACTTAAGATCAATACATTTGATTATGATGGCGTCATCAATTTGGGTCATGGATATACTGGAGTCAAACCTTGCGAAAAGGATATCATAGTCACAGGCAAACCTATCAGCGAGTACACTGAGCTTCGCACGAAACTTGATAGCATGGACATAAATAACCATGTGATTATGAATCCTATTTCTCGTAGCAGTGCTGAATATGGTCGAGAAGCGAGTGGGAAATGGAAGGCAAAAGTTCTGACGCTGCTTAAAGAGTGTTATGATATCGGAATTCATTTTGAGGATGATCCGATACAGATTGAGGAAATTCGCCAAAGGCACTCGGATATAGAAATTGTCTATCTTAGACATGGATTGGTGGAGAGATGAAGTTTACGTTCGCACAAAGACCTGAAGGTTTCGATGAGCATATTGATCTATCAATCCGCAGGTATTCTGACCTGTGGAATGACGTTATTAAGATATCCGAGTATTTCATAGAGGATGATACTTGGGTCTATGATATAGGTTGTTCAACTGGTAAATTGATAAGCGCGATGGTAGAGCGGAACACTTGGGTTCAAGATGTAAAATGGGAGGGAATAGAAATTGAAGAAGATTTCTTTGGTTATCCTGGTTTGGATCAACTCGAAGATGAATTTCGTCAAAAAGAAAAATCTGTGTATTTCAGGAATCGTGATGTCCGTGAGACCATATTTTTTGAAAACACCTCATTTGTGACATCTATTTTCACATTACAGTTTATGCCTAGAGCTGATAGACTCGAAACGGTAAAAAGGATATACAAGGCATTAAACAAGGGTGGTGGGTTTGTTTTTGCTGAAAAGACTATGTCTCCTCATAGTATGATTCATGATATCCGAACCTTCACCTATTATGATTTCAAGCGTGAAAACTTTGATTATGAAGATATTATGACCAAAGAGCAGGAACTGAGGCACATGCAGAAACCCGATACACGCAATGACCTGATTGATATGTGCAAGGATGCTGGGTTCGAGCAGATAGACTCGTTTTGGCAGAATCATTCTTTTACGGGATTCATTGCGATTAAGCCTTGACAATTGAGGCTTTATGAGGTACAATAAGTCATAATGGAAAAAAGGAACACGTTATGATGAATTGTAATTGGATAGTTCGGAATCTTCTGATCAAAAAGAAAATGTTGAAAGAAGCAGGGATTGATGTAGTCCCGCTCGACAACGAAAAGAAAGTCAATGATGCCTTCAAAGCGTCAGGTTTGGTTTTCCCAAAATCAAACAATCGTGGGGTTGCGTAATGGTAATGTCTAACGAAATTTCATTCGTGCATCCAGATGTGTCAGAAGAGGATAGAAAGCTGTTAGGTTTCGATACAGGCGATGAGCATACCATCGGAACCGCTGTCAATTCGACAACTGGTGATTGGATGATGTGCCACTTGATGCACTTCGTTGGATTGTTCCCCAGTGTCTCGGCAGCACGTAAAAATGGATGGAATAAACCAATTCCAGCTGGGATGTCAGAATTTACGGTCGGCAAGCGCAAAAAGAAAATTTGGATTCTCAATGTCCATCCGGATGACATCGATAAAATAATTGATTAATGTGTAAAATAAGCCTTGACAATTGGGCATTATTACGGTACAATTAATCATAATTGAGAGAGAGAACGATGACAACCACCACTCCTAATCTTGACAAGCTGACGAATCTTCTAGCAACCGAAAATATCACGGTTGAACACCGCAAGGTTCCTACAGCTTCATTTGACGTAAAATCTCGAATCCTCACTCTTCCTTTGTGGAAAGAAATGAGTAAGGAATTATATCACCTCTTGATCCTCCATGAGGTTGGTCATGCTTTATATACTCCCGAGGAAGACTGGGTTGATGCAGTCAAGGACAGCAAGAAACTCAAAGGATATGTGAACGTTGTAGAAGATGCTCGTATCGAGCGGAATATGAAAAACAAATATCCTGGGTCACGTCGGGATTTCACGGTTGGATATAAAGAAATCTATGACCGAGACATTTTTGGTGTTAAATATAAACCAACCGAAAAAATGAATTTTATCGACCGTGTAAATCTATATTTCAAATTAGGTTCCTCTATGGATGTCACGTTTTCATCTGAGGAAATGAAATATGTGGAACGTGTAGAGTCTACCACAACTTTTGATGATGTCGTTCTTCTTTCAGAAGAAATGCTTGCTTATGCAAAAGAAACTGCTGAAACTGATGAAGATCACGATTTCGGTGAAATGAGTGATGAGTTCGGTGATTGGGATGAAGATGGCGACTTCGAGGAGAGTGGTGACAATGGTAACATAGCGGATTCCAAATCCGAAGACGAGGGTTCGACTCCTTCCTCTCCTGCCAACTCAGAAAAAACTGATGAAGAAACTGATGATGAAGAAACTGATGGCGAAGGTGAAGGTGATTTTGATGCCAGCGGTGAATATGACGATGATGACGGTGAAAATGATTCAGGTGGTCGCAATGGCGGTGATGACTGGAACGATAAAGTAACTGCCACGACTGATGAAAATCTAGAAAAAAATATGATTGATCAGTTAGTCGACGAGTCTGCTATTCCTACGACTTATGTCGAGCTCAAGAGGTTGTATGATTATAAAAAACATATAATTCCTTACAAATTAATTCAGGATACTATTCGTATTTTCCGTGCCGACATGAGAAAGGGTCTTATCTATCCAGAGGATCCTTCTTTACCTGAGCGTGTAAAAGAGTGGGATGCAAATACTGAAACTCGATATTCCGAGTTTGTCTCTGCCAATAAGAAAAATGTCCTGTATCTTGTAAAAGAGTTTGAGATGAAAAAAGCAGCTGATCAGTATAGCAGATCCCGTGACGCAAAAACTGGTGTTATTGATCCTACTAAGTTACATTCCTACAAATACAGTGAAACCATTTTCAAACGCATTTCGGTTCTTCCTGACGCTAAAAACCATGGATTGGTCATGTTAGTCGATTTCTCTGGTTCAATGGCAGAAAATATGAAAGGAACAATCGAGCAATTGGTAAATCTTGTTATGTTTTGTCGGAGGGTCAATATCCCCCATCGTGTTTATGGATTTATCGATAATATCAGGACCGAAGATTATTATGAAGGATTGAAGGAAGTATTTTCATCTTATAAAATGAAAAAAGATGGGTTGTTGGATAGAAGTAACTGCTGCCTCATGGAATTATACACTGAGAAGATGAATAATTCAGATTTTGTTGAAATGACCAAATACCTGCTAGATTTTGGTAGCGAATGTCATTATCACTATGGTGGTAGATACACTCGTGGATGGTACACCCAAGAAAATAGAGGTCTGACAGCTTGGAGGTCAACTGTTCTTTCTCTTGGTGGAACCCCATTAAATCAATCTTTGGTTTATTGTAGAGATCTGATTAATGATTTCCGGAAAGAAACCAATTCCCAGATAGTAAATTTCGTTTGTTTGACCGACGGTGAATCCAATGGTTTCTCGTATGATAGGGATCATCTAATAGCAGCTGGTCATTATGATGATACTGGTAACCTAGTTGGTTCTCGTCACTTGATAATCCGTGATCCTATCACAAAATTGACCAACAAGGAAGAATATAGGAATAATCGGCATGGGCAAACTGAATATATGCTGAATGTCATTCGGAAATCGTGTGATGTTAATATCATCAACTTTTACATTACTCCAGAACGTGGTTATCCTTATAACCTTATTAAAATGATAGGAGAATCTCGCGCAAATGCTGGTAAAAATCCTTGGATTGATGATGATGAAGTCAAAGAAATCAGGAAATTATGGAGAAAACAAAAGCATATGAGTGTTCCCAACACGGCAGGATTCGATGAGGTTCACGTGATTATGGGTGGTGACGCATTAGAAACTGAGGCAACCAGTTTAGACGATATCCCAGTTGGTGAAACCAAAGGTAAAATGGCGCGTGCTTTCATTAAGGCGAACAGCAAGCGCAAAACCAGTCGTGTTATCCTGAGTAAATTTATTGATAAAATAGCTGCTTGAGGTAAAATAAGCCTTGACAATTGAGCGTTTTTTAGGTACAATGTATATATTGAATGATAATGAGAGAGAGTGATAATGACCACAATTAATGAATCAACCAAAGCGAACTTTGTTTCTGATTTGCTCAATCGTCACGGCAATATCGTGACCAACAAGCAGGTCGAAGACCTTCGAAATGAATATGGAATATCACCACCTTGGTGGTTCTTTCGTGAGTATGCCGTGAAAGAAAGTCGCGGCAAATATGCTGTGAATCCATCTGAGGCATTGCTCATGAATAATGGTGCCACACCAGCAACTGAAGTTGATATGGCAGCTGCACAAATTGTTCCGTTGACTCGACGGTCTGCACCTGAGGCAGTCAAATTTGACCCTAATGCAGTTTCCGAATATGAATATGCTGTCGTTCCTGATCGGGATCGGAGTTATGTTCCTTTCGGTGATTTTAAAGATGTCGAGAGCATCATAAAATCCTGCCAGTTTTTTCCTGTATTCATTTCCGGTCTATCCGGTAATGGTAAGACCTTTATGGTTGAACAGGCATGCTCACGAGCAAAGCGTCCGATGGTTCGGGTGCAGATGTCTCGCGAAACTGACGAAGATGATTTAATCGGTGGTTTCCGGTTGATCGATGGCGAAACTCGTTTTATGAAAGGTCCGATCCTTCGGGCAATGGAACTTGGTGCTGTCCTTCTTATCGACGAAGCTGACCGAGCAGATCCCGGCAAAGTTATGTGCTTGCAGGGTGTTCTCGAAGGAAAGCCTTACTATGTTAAGAAAACTGGTGAGGTGGTTAAACCTGAGACTGGGTTCAACGTGATTGTGACTGCGAATACCAAGGGTAAAGGTTCAGACGATGGTCGGTATGTTGCCGCCACTATTCTGGATGATGCTTGGTTAGAGCGGTTCCCTATCACGATTGAGCAGAATTTCCCCTCTGATGCAGTAGAGAAGAAGATCCTTCGGGGTCATGGGTTAGATGAGGATTTCATCACCCATCTCGTTGCTTGGTCTGCTGTTATACGGAAAACTTTTATGGAAGGTGCTATTGACGAGTTGGTTTCAACCAGACGGTTGGTTCATATCGCCAAGACCTATGCCCTTTTCAATAACCGGATGAGAGCAATTGAACTTTGCATCAATCGGTTCGACGAGGAAACTAAGTTAGCATTCCTCGAATTATATGCCAAGGTCGACCCGACCGTGGTGCCCGAGACTCCAGTCGACGAAGAGGCAGTTGAACAAGAAATGTACAACCCTCTTCGTCCCGACTCGAGTAGCTCAGATTAATCTGAGTTGTGTTAGATCTGACAGAAAGGAGTCATTATGACTAAGACAGATCGTGTGTTGAGCGTACTGATGGAAGGTCAGGAAATTACCGCAAAGCAGATTTCTTCTCGCTTTGGTGCTGGTAATCCTTATGAGATTGTCCGTCAATTGCGCTTGAAAGGCTTTGCCGTTTATTCGAATCCTCGGACGAACAGCAAAGGTGAGACGAAGAATTTCTTCCGTCTCGGCACTCCCAGTCGTGCAGTGGTTGCTGCTGGGTATCGTGCGCTAGGTGCCTCCGCTTAAGAGCAAGGCATTTTTATCTCTCCTCTCTTGGGAAGTCGGGGACTTCGGTCCCCGACAACCCATATAAATAGAAGAGTGATTGATGTGTATAAAATGGAGGGATTATGTCAGTAGATATTACGGTTTCAGTAGAAGAACTCAGAAAAAGAAAAATATTTGTAGCAACGCCAATGTATGGTGGCATGTGTCTGGGTCAGTATTGTAAGTCCACAGCGGACCTTGCTATGCTGGCAGCAAATTACCAGATGACAATTTCATTCTTTTATCTTTACAACGAGAGTCTCATTACACGAGCAAGGAATTATCTTGTCGATGAATTTCTGCGTAGCGAATGCACGCATATGATGTTCATCGATGCGGATATTGGGTTTGATCCTAACGATGTGGTCGCCCTGTCCGTTATAGCGGAAGAGGGTTCAGATAAAGAAATCGTATGCGGACCCTATCCTAAAAAATGTATATCATGGGAAAAAATTAAACGAGCAGTCGATAAGGGATTTGCTGATAAAAATCCAAATGATCTGGACAAATATGTGGGCGATTATGTGTTCAACCCTGTAAAGGGTGATGCTGAGATCAGGTTAGATGAACCTGTAGAAGTTTTAGAGGGTGGAACTGGTTTCATGATGGTTCAGCGTTCTGCCTTTGAAAAGTATGCTGAGGCATATCCGGAATACAGCTACAAACCAGATCACGCAAGGACGAAGCATTTCGATGGGTCGCGTGAAATTATAGCGTATTTTGATTGTATTATCGATCCTGAGACGAAACGCTATTTGTCTGAGGATTATATGTTCTGTCAGCAAGCAAGAAAAGCAGGTATCAAAGTATGGTTATGCCCATGGATGAAACTTGAGCATACAGGCACTATGGTATTTGGTGGCAGTTTAACGGATCTTGCGCAGATAGGTGCGTCTGCTACGGTAGATCCAAAAGCGATAGGAAAACCGCACCTTGGTCAATAGGAGACTACATTATGAAGATATCTGAGACAACAGTTGAGGTGTTAAAGAATTTCGCCGCAATTAATATGTCCCTACAGTTTAAGGAAGGGACGAGTCTGCGAACAGTATCTCCCCAGAAAAGTGTGCTTGCTGAAGCGACTATTTCTGAGGATATTCCTCGCGGGTTTGCTATATTCGACCTGAATCAATTTTTATCCACATTTCAGGCATTCCAAGACCCCGATATTGGGTTCGATGAAAAGCAGATAACTGTGACGAATGGGTCAGGTGGCAAGGCATATATCAGTTATGCTGATGTGGGAAATATTATCACCCCACCTGATAAGGAACTATCCATTCCATCTACTGACGTGAAAATCATGATTAAGAGCGATGCTATGAGTAATGCTCTGAAAATGGCAGGTATCCTCGAACTGCCTGAGGTTGCTCTCGTCGGTAAAGGTTCTGCCGTATATCTTACAGCACTTGACTCAAAGAATATGGGGTCAAATAAGTTTGAAACTCCGGTCGGTGAAACCCAAGATGAATTTCGCCTGATATTCAAGGTCGATAACCTCAAGCTGTTGCCGAGGGATTATGACGTTGAAGTGTCTTCAAAGGGTATTTCTCGTTGGGATGCTATAGGTGTTCCGAAGGTTCGTTATTTCATAGCGACTGAAACAAGCTCTTCATTCGGAGGGTAGTATGAACACACGTAGGAAGGAAGCTGAAGCTGTTTTATGGCGTAGAACTGCTTCAGATCTGAGGGTAATGAGTATCATCACAGGTCTTTATGAAATTGTTAAAAACCCATGCAAATCATGCAAAATGTTAAAACCACTCTCCTCATTCTACCTAAGAAGCGCATCGCTGCGGAAACATGATAATGATGTGGAAGCAGTATGTGTCTCTTGTTGGGATGAGCGGGTAAAGAATAGGGCAGCTGGGGCGTATAGTTTGCTGCGTGTCAGATGACGTACGAATTATCACCTTGGTCTAATAAGGCTTATTTCAAAGACAAATCTGGATTTGTGGTTTCTGCTACAGGTAAATTAGCACCCATTGTGGTAAATGGCATTTGCAAAAGGAAGCATGATACTAAAAATGCTAATGGTCATCCCACGTGGATTAATGTTTCAGAATCTGAAGTTAATCTCATTGAGGCAGCAGCAAATAAGACTGTTGCAAGATCTTATCATCTGAAGCATCAGGAAGTTCGTTATGAGATTGAAAAGAAAAGCAGCATATATGTTGGATATTGTTAAATGCCAAAATTAATTGCAATATGCGGTGTTCCTGGGACTGGTAAAACTACGCTCATGCGGAAGTGGATGGAACCTCGGCATTGGAGACCGATGAAGGAAGGACTTGTTGATTGCAATCTTTCTGATGATCATCCCTCTGGACAAGGGCTTTGTGTGTTTGGTCGCTATGAGGAAGGCGAGATATATGCTGGCACTGATAAACTCAGTATGGCAGTCATGCCGTCAGCTATAGATTATCTGGAAAATAAGAGAGCAACTGACGGTGTCATGATTTTTGAGGGTGATCGCCTGACTTCTAGTAAATTTTTCAATGCTGCTCTCCAATTAGGGTACAAAGTTCATATAATTATATTAGAGACATCACTTGAGATTCGAAATGCGAGGTATGGTGAACGAATGTCTACTCAAAATCAGAAGTTCATTCAGGGTCGTATCACGAAGATTAAGAATATCAATGAGGAATTCGGATCTAGTTTGTTTGACGATGGCATTGTAAAAAAGTTTCAGCATCACACAGAGGAAGATATGGATACAGTCATACAGCACATAGAGGATTTAGTCTATGATGACTGGATACAACCTGATGCTGATAAGACTTATCATCCAATGGGGTTCTAACATGAAAATTGATTGCCATATTCGTGGTAAAATGGGAGTTCAATGTCTTCAGGCATTCACTGCGCTTGCTGGTGTGTATGAGGGTGAGGAACCACGTTTGGTCGTGAATACAGGTGGTGTCGACTATGATACCAGCAAAAAGATTGACCAGCTATATGAGCTGAGTATCCCTGTTGAGGAACAGACAG
>Ga0114933_10000608_pt1 | contig 43226 bp, 35 predicted proteins | sample 4SBtaG_FD_89691 | JGI IMG/M metagenome (GOLD analysis project Ga0114933, IMG submission 89691) | Deep subsurface microbial communities from Kolumbo volcano to uncover new lineages of life (NeLLi) - 4SBTROV12_W25 metaG | ecosystem: Environmental > Aquatic > Marine > Volcanic | place: Kolumbo... | reverse complement strand
CGCCTTATCGTGAATGTCAGTCGAGGTCGATTGGCTCATCCTCAGGAACTCTATCTCGCCAATCAGAAACATCACGTTCACCACGCGCCCATGCCCGTAATTCATCTTCCTCCGGCAAGGGCTCAGCTGGCATCTCAGAAATCTCAGGGTCGCTCTCTTCGAGCATCTCATCAAGCCAATCCGAGACCTCTTCAATAGACTCCTCGGACTCAAGACGACGCGCACTGCGTCGATTCACCATGCGCATCGTCAAGCCCAGCATCGCAAGAGCAGAAATCAAGATACCAAGACCCCAGTAGAGTATCGGCCCACCGGCCTCAGCATCATCAATTGCCCAATCAAACCAATCCTGATACAGCACCTCAATGCTTGTCTCATTGGTATTCCCGCCAAGATCGATAGTCGTAGCGCTCACTACATGCCATGATGCATTCGCAGGTACACCCAATTGAACAGTGAAATTACCTGAATCTCCGCAAACGAAACTAGTGCTCGAAACCTCTGTCCAAATCGTTACACTCGCCCTCGTCTCACAGACTCCCGAAATTACCCGAACAGGCTCTAAATTAGTCGTTCGATTCGCCACCTGAGTCAGATTCAGGCGTGGTGAAATAGTGTCACTCTCGACATATAACCAGTAACTTTGGACGTGGTCGAGAGCCTCAATCACAAGATAGAATTCGTTGTCCCCCTCATCAAGCGCTAATTCAACCTCAACGAAAGAAGCACCCGGCTCGAACGAATAAGTTGGCTCAATATCTCCGAGGTCAGACGCTTCAGCCCCCTCCGGAACATGAGTCACATTAGCCCATTGATTAGGTCCGCGTGAGAAGACCAATTGCACGCTTTCAGTTCCAACAACAGTGCCATCCCAAATAGCCCAAACCTGACTTACATAAAGTGAAGGTTCGAGGGTCAAGGTTTGGCATTCGTGGAAGCGGTTTTCGTTATGCTGACCCCTTGTTACATCCCAGGCATCAATACAGAATTCGTGGTCTCCTGTCTGGTTTAATTCGAAGAAGAGACCACCATACGTTGCGTCCCACACCTCAACTTGCACGCCATTGTGTGTGAACACCAAATCCACGTTCTCACTAGCCGTCCAGGACAATCCCAAACGGTGGTCAGATAGCAGCCCGTCAGCAGACGGGCTGATGTCCCATTCCACATCAGGTAATGTTCTATCAAGACTCAATGAGTATTCTTCTGAATGAGAATTACCTGCCCAATCAACGACTTCTAAGACGATGCGATAAGAATCGTCTGGCACTTCTGTGAGATCCCAAAATGGATCTTCGATATGAGTGACGGGTGAGGGTTGTCCAATTTCCTCAGAGTTAAACACATACGGGAATACAGAGTATTCACGACATTGTTCAATAGTTTCTATCTGATCTCCTTCGATGGAAATACACGTCGATTTGACGTCGGGACTCAAAATTACTTCAGTAATGAAAGCGGTTAGATTTAGGGGGACTTCGGTCCAAGATTGATTGAGATATTCATACTCGGGTTGAGTGGAAATAACATTCACTTTTTGGATATCTGGAAGTGTACTATCGAGAACAACTTGCCAACTATTCTCATGTAGGTTTCCTGAAGGATCAGTGACTGAAAGTGAGAACGAATTATTCCCCGTTGCATAGTAGATATGAGATGGTTCATCAATAGAATCCGCTCCTATAAATTCGATTTCTGATTCCTCAAGATACACAATATATTCAACAAATCCTGTTCCATTTATTGCGACAATATCTCCACTATGCCGGAATACAGCGTCAGATTCGGTTTGCACCGATATCAGTAATTCCGATTCATTCGTTATTTGAGGAATATGAGAGAGGATCATTGTTGGTGCAGTCGTGTCGAATTTTACAGATAGCCAATCGGCAGCAGAGCGGCCTGAGAGGTCGGCGATGTTTGCTTGATATTCATGCCACTGCTCGGCTGCCGGAAGTGTCGAATTGACCCACACTTCACGGAAGGTCAGATTCGATGAATGATTACCTGAATTCCATAGATTGGTGATGTTGAGCGTCGAGAGATTCCACAGAGTTGCCTCGACACTCGTCGCATTGGGCACACTTGTATCATTATTCAAGCCGGACCAACTGAATTCATCCAATGCGAAACCGCTACCGATATCTTGCGCGTGCAGAGCCAGAGGCAGTATCAGGTTCGTCTCGGTGAGATTCTCTGGAGTGACGAATTCGATTTCGGGGTCGAGGTCAATCAACTCGTAAGTGAATGGCATCCTCATATCGATGCCACCTTCTAGCGTAACCTCGACAAAGCCCTGCCAGACGCCTTCGCTGTCCGGCATCTCATAATCCACTACCAACTCAAGCGCTCCCTCTGGAACAGCTCCAGCCAGAGTCGTAGAACCACTCGGCCATTGTGCAGCAATCTCGCTCGCATTCAGCATCGTCGCATTAGTCACATTCAGCATAGTTCCGGCAATGACTTCAACCTCAAGCCAGAACTGAACACTATCACTCACAGACCAACCATGAACTGCCACAGAGTAATTGCCATCGCTGGGTGACAGAATATCGATACTCTCAGCACTGGTACTAGACCATGAGCGTGTCACCTCTTCGTTCGACTCGAACTCTCCGTCTTCGTCAGAATCTCTGAACAGATACAGGTCGAGATCAGCCTCTTCGAAAGCATCCATCCTAATGCTCAATTCGGCCGCGTCAGCCACTGAGAAATTATGCCACCAAGACGCGCTCATCTTATCATTGGATGTGTCCTGATAAGCAGTTTCATTTTCGAAATATATCGGTTGAGTCCAACCAAAAGATCGGATACTCTCGAGCGGCATGGGAACCGTAGAAACAACATGAATCGTCTCCTCGCCACTCCCCTCAGACCAGTCGGTAACAACCTTGTGAAAGCCCGACTGCTCGGCAGCCACATATCCTACAGAGATATTCAGGGCGTTATCGTTCGTGGTTACGCCATGATGTGCGGTATGCAGTGCTAGTTGGTGCAGTCCGGGTGAGGTTGGAACGACAAAAACCTCTCTTGATTCACCGGTGAAAGTCCCCCAATCGTGACTGCCTGAGCCTCTATGATTATTCGTCGAACGCTCCTCTATCCAAAACGTCGAATCGCCATAAGCTTGCGAGTCCTCCTCCGCATAACCGTGGGCTGTTTGAGAGAGCCAAAGCACGTCGACGTCTGTGTATGGATTATCATCCCAGTCGACGTCCAGTATTGCAGTCCCCCCGGTTGCCAGATCTTCGGGCCAATCAATGCTCATAATGCGCCAATCGCCAGATTCTGCGCGCCAACTCCATCTTTGGGCTCCTGAAATCCAAGATTCAGAGTAAAGTGTCTGATTGGAGACATTTCCATCTAAAGGCTTGGCTGTTATATCGACGGGCGCTATATATGGCACATTAGTTACAATTGGTAGAGTCCACTCATGCAAGGGAGATGACCACATATTGTGTGCAAAGCTTCTGATTACCAAGCCATGTTGGTAAAGTCCGGGTTCAGCATCTAAAGGAACATCCACTGTGAAATTGTAAGTTGTGGTTGAATTTGGTGAAACTGTCCAAAAGGGAGGGGCACCTTCTCCTGTTGAACGAGGGCTAATCCAATCGTCAGTTACTGGGCCAAACGCCGTCCAATCCCACTCTATGCTGACATTATCCAAGCCCGAGGATGATACGTCTCTTCGTGATACACCCAAGAATAGACCATCTTCCATATCATCGAAGGGCAAACCCACTCGGAACTCTGCTTGAGGACCGTGGTGATACCATGTTCCATAAGCATCAAATTCGGATGATTCCGTCCAATCTTCCTCATCGACCATCGAATCATTATCTTCGTCTCCAACCCATATCCCATCGCCATCATCATCGCTCCAACGATAGAGTGTGAGTTCGATACGTTCGTTGGAGGAACGGTCTAAATTTCCATCAAATGCCGCATATTCGATTACTGCTCTAGCCCTTACAAGATTAGTTTGAAGCGGCAATTGATAGGTTGTGTTGTTAACATGAATTGGAATCAACAAGTCTGGCCTATCGCCTTGATATCCATCCCATGTATTGTTGTCTCCGCCTTCACTTCCATCCCCAATACTGTTCCACTGACCCACTTCGTGAGCCAGTGCTTCGTGTTTAACAGGGAAAATAACGAAATCAAGCGAACTGTTTCCGTGATTTGTTAATTCAAGGGGGACGGTTTGAGATTCTCCTCTATGAATCACGTTGATGTTAGCATCTCGATGTTCTCCCTGGAAAGTGCCAGTCATCCATTGACTAGGGGTAACTGACCAAGTCCCATTGTCGCCATCGATGGTTGCTGTCGCGCGGCTTGCATTGAACCAGCCTCCACCCTGAACGAATGGATCGTATCCTCTATCGTCAGCTGTTGCAAGCACGAAATCACGGAAGGGTTGGGACATTGGATAATCGCCATTGGTCTCGAACCAAGCCTGTTCCACTACAGCCAATAGACCGGCTGTGATTGGTGTTGCGAGGCTAGTGCCGCCCCATGTAGTCGTGGCCGAATTGCCGTTGTTTCGCAGATTCAAGGGAATATCACCAGTGGCACTCCAACCAACTGCAACGATATCAGGGTCCATCCTTCCAACGATATTGGGACCTCGGTTATTCCACGGCGCGCTCTGACCCCACAATTGGTTGGTCCGGCTAGAGAATGCGCCGACCGAGAAGATACCTTGGGAAGCCCCTGGAACCGCGACTGTGCCGTATCCATGCCCGCCGTTGCCGATTGCAACAGCGTAGTGAGTTTGATTGTTGTAAACTCGAGTAAGCCAATCGAGGTATAATGAGTATGAATCGGCTCCTGAGTCATCTATCGAAGAGTATCCAAAGGAGAATGACCCGATATGTGGCTGGTCATCCCAAGTCTCTGGATTCCCATCGTTACCTTCGGCTATCCAGCGCCAGCCATCGAGTGAGTGCCCGCCAGAGTAATGATTGCCGATGCTCGCAACCGTTGCATTGGGTGCCATTCCCAGCACAGCCCCATTATTCACCTGCGCCTGCGCCGCTACTGCACTGGCACAAAGCGTTCCGTGCGAGCCTGAATCAAGCATGAAAAGAGTCAGATTTCCCGCACCTGCGATGCGATTTGAATAGCCGTGGCGTGCAGCGTAAGTCTCGGCATAGGGCACTCCATTGATGCCGTCCGAAACCCAATAGAGAAGGCCGGCTGAGACGTCGCGAATTCCGTCGCCATCTTCGTCGAGGCCTGCGGTCTCATTGCCCTTACTCATCCGCTCATCATCGCTGAAATTGCCGTTACGGTTGACGTCGGGAATTACCAAATCGTATTCACCGCTGCGTACCGAATCAATCACTAGCAGCGGAACATCCCCACCCATCTGATTGCGAAGGGTTGAGTCAGGGTGCTCACCGAGGTGATAGATTCCCGAAATAGACGCTGGAAGATCGGAAATATTGTATCCGGAGGTATCGAGAATTCCATTAGAATCGTTGTCCCAATCAAGGGTTGAAGTGTCTGCATACCAAGTGTTTCTAGAGGGGTAAGATTCGCCGTTAACAAGCCAGTAGTACATCGAATTATGATCGAACATCATCGGCCAACCATGGTGATGTTTTCCATCCAAAATCCGCGCTTGAGTGCCATCGAGGTCTGGGTGCGCGAAGTCAACTCCAGTATCCGCTACCGCCACAACGATTCCGTCTCCGGCATAACCTCGTTCCCAGGCGTCCACAGCTCCGTGAATTTCGCCTGAACGAACCGATGTCGGAGTTGCGTCAGGGCTGTCTAATGGAGTAATGTCGTATGGTTCGGGTGTACTTTGGGCATCGAGAATTCCGATGATACCCGGCACGCCCGGCAATTTATGGAAGAGGCTAGCATCCATCCAGAAGGTTCGGTGATCGATGACACCGTCCGAAGGATCGGTGGCGACTAGTTGTTCGCCGGCGCCGGCCAGCAATTGTTTCTCGACCTGTTCATGTTGGTACTGCCAATGACCTAATTCACGCAATGAGTGTGTGATTACCGTGACTCTGACTTGCTCTTGCCCATACTCCACTCGTTGCCAAAGGCTGGGTTCAATCCACGGGTTAGGATTGACTTTTAGGGAGGGGGAAATCGGCGATTCCGGACCTTCAGGAGTAGATTCTGGAATCGTTGGCATCGCCTCTTGATACTCAGCACCAGCGATGCCGAATGACATCGTAGATGTCAGCATCAGTATAACCATCGACAAAGCAAGATGCTGGCGCATGGCTCCTGTGGTACATTCAACTCTATTGTAGGCTACGGCTTCTCGGCCCGTCAAGTCCAAAGCGGGTATGTGAGACCGCACGGTCATAGTCCCGTAGTGTAGTGGTCCATCATCTCGGGTTTTGGTCCCGAGGACCCTGGTTCAAATCCGGGCGGGACTACCAACTTTTGAATCGGAGTTGCTCATTCTTCAATTGCTTCTGGTGAGCGAGCAAGATCCCTAGTGATGTTCTTCTGGTGACTCTCAAGAGTCCCCCCTCCAATCTCGAGTAGTTTCGCATCGCGCCAAAGACGCTCGACTGTGTATTCGCCGACATAGCCATACCCACCCATCACCTGAATGGCCCGGTCAGCGATATTCTTTGCTGCCGTCGTTCCGAACAATTTGACACCATCAGTATCCAAGCGGTTGCCCGATTTCGCAAGGTCAGTGTTTCGTGCAGTATCATAGACATAAGCTCGCATTGCACGATACTCAGCCCAAGATTCCCCTATGTGTCGCTGAATCTGACCAAAGTCACGAATCTCTTGTCCAAATGCCTCGCGTTCACTTGCATACTGGTTCATCGCTGCCAGTGAGCGCCTCGCAATTCCAAGCCCCATCGCTGCGAGTCCTATCCGCTCGAGTTCCAAATTGCGCATCATGTGAATCATTGACTCGCCGGGCGCACCGACGACATTCTCAGCAGGAACCACGCAGTCGTCGAAAACCAATTCAGCAGTATTCGATGCCCTCATGCCGGTCTTATCGTATATTTTCTGGCCGACCGAAAAACCAGCCATGCCCTTTTCGACGAGGAAAGTCGTAACCTCTGCGCGGCCCTTCGCATCGGTGCCAGTTCGTGCATATAGCCAGCAGATATCAGCAGGAGTCCCATCCTCGTCGATGGAACCATTTGTAATCCACATTTTACGTCCGTTGATGACCCAATCGCCATCCGAATTCTGATCAGCAGTCGTTTGCATACCAAGCACATCAGTCCCATAGCCGGGCTCGCTCATTGCCATACAGCCGACCCATTCACCACTGCAAACCTTAGGCAGAATTCGGGATTTTTGTGCCGCGTTGCCGTTGTGAGCGAGATTGTTGACCATGAGTTGGGCATGGGCGAGGTAAGCAAGGCAGAAACCGGGATCGGAGTAACTCAACTCCTCGTTGACAATAGCCACAGCCGTCGCGTCCATTCCAGAGCCTCCATACTCCTCCGAAACTGAAATGCCAAGCAATCCATACTCCCCTAACTTGCGAAACAAGTCGAGGTTGAACTTCTCCTCACGATCATACTCGAGAGCCTGTGGTTCGACCTCTTCTCGAACGAAATCGCGGATCATCTCGCGAAGCATTCGATGTTCTTCGGTTGGATTCGCGAGGTCAATCGATTCCCAATCCGCCATGCTTCGGCGAGCGGGGCTCGCCGTATGAGTGTTGGTGAGTGTTTGAACCGACACCTATGGTGTCGATTGTAGAACCAATCAGGGAGTCACTCTGCGTGAGTCTCGAGGGAAGGGAATGACCTCGCGAATATGGTCAGATCCAGTTAACCAAGTGCAGACTCTATCGATACCCATTCCGAAGCCACCGTGTGGCACACCACCGTAACGACGAATGTCGACGTAGAATTCGTAGGCCTCGGGGTCATTGCCCTCTTCGCCAATTCTCTCAAGAATCTCGGACTCGGACCAAGTCCGCTCGCCACCTCCGATAATCTCGCCGTACCCCTCAGGAGCCAGCAAGTCGTGACATAGGACATACTTGGGGTCGTCCGGGTCAGGACGATGGTAGAACGGCTTGGCGACACGAGGGTAGTGTGTCAGGAAGTGTGGGACGTCGAAATCGGCGGTGAGAACCTTCTCCTTAGAATAGTCCAAGTCCTGCCCCCACTCGATTTCAACTCCCATCCCTTGTAGAGTCTCAACAGCCTCGTCATACCTCATTCTAGGATAAGGATTGTCAGCGTAATTGGCAATCAAATCAAGATCTCTTCCTATGCTAGATAATTCCGCTTCGTTCTCGTCTAATACGCTGCGAGCGATGTGACGAACGACGCCTTCTCCATGCTCCATGATATCGTCATTTGATGACCATGCCATTTCCATTTCAGCATGCCAAAATTCGGTAAGATGGCGGCGAGTTCGGCTCTTCTCAGCGCGGAAAGATGGTGCAATTGTGTAGAGTCTCTCGAGTGCTGGCATCGCCGCCTCAGCATAGAGTTGCCACGACTGGGTGAGGTATGCCTTGCGTCCGAAATACGGGACTTCGAAAAGGGTGCTTCCTCCTTCGACCGCACCAGCCACAAAATTCGGCGCTTGATATTCAGTGAAGTCAAGGTCGCGGAAATAGGAATGGATTGCGCCGAAAACGGTAGAGCGTATTTTCAGCATCGTCGTCATTCTACCTGTTCTGAGGTAGAGGTGGCGATTGTCCAGAAGGAACTCTGTCTCTCCTCCATCAGCCTGCTCCATCGCAGATTCGGTAATCGGGAATGGTCGGTCTGGATTGACTGGGCCGACGATTGTCAGGCTCGAAACCTGAACTTCGTGCCCATGCTCGCGGTCTGTCGCTTGGACTATGCCGCGAACGATAACGCTAGACTCGATTAGAGCCTCCTTCATTGCCTCGAATTGCTCGTCACCAACAGCATCTCGCTTGACGACGCATTGGAGGGTTCCAGTGGAGTCTCGTAAGACTACGAATCTGATCTTATTCGAGCCTCGGGACCGGTGAACCCATCCCTTCAGCTCTACTTCCGCGCCGTCGTGTTGGCCGGCTCGAATATCACCGATCCAAGTGTCCTTGGTCATACTAACCCCGCCCCTTGGGCGGGGCTTCCACATATCAACCGAAGCCTTCATCCAGATGCAGTAACGATTGATTTGGCGGGTCTGACGGGGTTCGAACCCGCGACCGCCCGGTTAAGAGCCGGGTGCTCTACCTGACTAAGCTACAGACCCAGCCCGCCGACTTGGCCCCCCTCTTTAATCGGAACGGTCGAGCTGTATTCTTAGCCCAGTCGTCCGCTCTCGTTTAGCAGTGTTACAACGCCACCTGATGTGGCCATCACAACAGCATCACAGATGCCAACAAAAAGGCCTACTTCGACCACACCAGCGATGTCAAGAAGGTCGTTCTCAAGGGATCTTGGATCGTTGATTGACGCGCCGAATGAACAGTCGAGAATGTATCCACCATTGTCAGTTACGAAGGGCTCATCGCCACCCCGTCTCGATACATTTCCAGGACACATTTTTCCAACCCTCTGACTAGTACGTTCCCACTCAAAAGGTAGGACTTCGATTGGTAGGTCAAATGCACCGAGCAAGTCGACTTGTTTGCGATCGTCTGCGACCACAACCATGCCGTTCGCAGATTGGGCGACAATCTTCTCTCGTGTCAAAGCCCCGCCGCCGCCTTTGATCAATGCGAAAGCGGGGTCGAACTCGTCAGCGCCATCGATGACGAGGTCGAGAACTCCTGCCTCAGAAAGTGGCACCAAAGGGATGCCCAAAGATTCAGCCAATTGACGGGTCGCTTCACTCGTTGGGACACCTACAACAGACAATCCCTCCTCGGCCATTCTACGGCCGATTTCAAGCACAGTATAGCGAACGGTAGAACCTGTGCCGAGACCCAACTTCATGCCGTCGTGAACGAAATCGCAAGCGGCTATTCCAGCCTCGCGCTTCAGCGCCTCGACGTCGCTCACGCCCATTGCCAGCCGAGCAACGGCCATGATGCTTACCCCGAACAATCTGTCTCCCAGCCCCTCCAGCCCGCCGAATAGCAGGACCGTTGGGTTCATCCGTCGAAGCCATGCGGAATGGGCGAGGGAGCAGGAGGGTCGCTGACAGTGTACGACACTGAGGAAAGTCCCCTCTCCAATATGCGAGCGGTCCGGTTCAAGCCGGAGGTCCGGGAGGGCCGGCTCTGCAATAGAAACGAACCGCGCCAGGCGTACGATGATCCCGTGAGGGTGAGGTTTCCTGAACGCGGCTGGAACGAGCAACCCCGCTGGAGCAAGTCCAAGCAGGTCCGTAGTGCATTAACAGGACCGGGTAGGATGCATAGTTGAATGCGACCAGCCGAAAGGTGAACAGAAAGGGGCTTACTCCCTGCACCCTCACTTTGGAGAAGCAGAGCGTAAGCTGTCTTCTGCTTACAAGAAACACGGTTTTTGGTCAATCGAGAGTGGCTTCGAGCACTGCTGATGCTTCGAGAGCACCAGAGTCTTCGTAATCGAGCCAAGGCCCTTGCCCCATCAATCTCGAACGCATCTCGTGCCAAGCAACGATGAAGCTCGGCAGGAGGATGCTCGAAGTCAGCAGGGCAAGTATCAGCAGTGACATCATCAAGACAAAGAAATTCTGTAGGCCCGGAATCGCCACAAAGAGGCCTGCAGAAAGACCAGCACAAGTCGTTGCAGTGGTTTCGAAGATTGTTTGTCCAGTACGAGAAACTGACTTGACAATACCAGCGGGAGTCTCACCCTCGTCTTTGATTCGATCGACAATGTGAATCGAATCATCAACTCCGATTCCAAAGACGATTGTACCAATCATCGCTGTGAAGAAGTTGACATTCACAGAACCCTGTCGCATCAGCAACGGTTGCCAAAGCACCACTACCGCAACCGCTGCCATGGTGAATGTCGCAAGGCGCGGCGAACGGAACAAAATCATCATCGTGAACAACAGAATAACCATCGTCGCGATGGTCGTCTTGCTCTGCGCCTTCTGGATCCCAGCATTAATGTCGATACTGACCGGTAGTCCACCAGTCAGTTTCGAATTGACGACACCTTCGATGCCAAGAGCATAGCAAGTCATCGCATCTGCACAATTTCCATCTCCATCCAAATGGTTGTCGATGGCGTCGCGTAAGGGAGTGGCGTCTTGGAGGTTGATGTAAGGTTGAGTGACGTAGACGAGGGTCTTTGTTTCGCACGGTGTTTGCCATTGACAAACGTCTTGATCAGCATTCATCAGCATACTTCGAATCTCAGGACTCAAAGTATCGAAAGCGATGTTCACCATATCCTCCCTACTACTTGCTGCGTAGGCCCAGCACTCCGGTCGCAACGGATTAGTTGATTCATCCCAACACTCGTCATGTAGGAGTTCCCAGAGGCTTCTGTCATAGACCTCAAGGCCGGAAATATTGACGTCGACATGAACGGCCTTGAGGATGTTAACTAGGCTGATACTCGAAGTCTGTGGGACATTGTTGATCTTACGTTCCTGCATATGGTCAATCGCGTCGAGAATCGGTAAATCACGGATTGGCGAGGTTGAGTTCTGCGAACCCCTCATTTCGGCATCGACGATGAACATGTTAGTTTGGCCGCCTTGGAAAATGAAGCTGTATTCACGTAGAGCATAGAAACTCGGGAGGCCGGGAGGAACTTCTTCAGTGGACCCAGTGAGCGGCTTACCCATCTCCTCCTCGAGAATAACTACTCCAAACGCTGTGACTACCATCGATACGATGATCACTACAAGCGTGGCTTTGACCGGTAATTCGCCTATCTTCTGCCATATTTGGGACTCGATTGCAAGAAGGAGGGTGCCTCCTATGAAAGATCCGAAGAAGATGGCATTACCAGTGGTTGTGGTGTCGAAGGCGATGAGTGCTGCGGACGCTACACCACCGATGATGAGCGAGAAGATAACGGTCTGAATCATCGGCATTTCGATACCGTGCTCGACCTTACGATAACGGAATAGATGGACTAATGCCGGGACCATGACCATCGAAAGAAGGAAGGTGATGGCAATCCCCATCAGTAGAGTTACTCCAACCGTGCGCATCGGATGGATTGGCACGAGAGATTGCCAAGTCAGGACACTGAATCCAATGATTGTGGTAATCGCTGAAAGGAAGATTGCGTGGCCAGTGGTCTGTGCTGCTCGCACGGTTGCTGTCAAGCTGAGAACAGGATCCCAAGGGTCGATGTTAGCGGTCGAGAAACCGTCTCGTTCCCGCTTCCATGATTCTTCGAGACGTTCCTCTAGTAATTCCTGACGATTCTCTTCTATTCGATTCGTCAGGTGTAAGGCATAATCAACGCCTAAACCGACAAGGATTGGCCCAGCGGAGATAATCATCGGAGTCAATGTGATGTCGAAGATTACAGTAAATCCGAAGGTAATTGCTAAGCTCATCGCAATAGGTAAGCCACAGATGATTATCACCTTCGGATTTCGATGCAAAATCATCATCGTGATGCAGACTAATAGTCCACTTATCGGAAGCATCGTATTAACGAGTTCGAGATAAATCGCGTCAGAGACGTCATGGACGACAGGTGTCAGACCAGTCACAGTAATCGCCTGTCGATCAGGCCGTGAATCCGCAATTGATTCGGCCTCAGAAATCAGTCGCTGATTGACTCCGATGCACTTGCTACGCGGCTCGTTTGGATTCTGTTTTGTACAGAGAGCATGGACCTCGGTGCTAATCGAGGAAGACATCAATTCATCGTATTGGCGATAACATAACTCGCAAGTGCCCGGATCCGTTTCATCGAAAATGAGGCGCTTGGCGTAAGCGATGAAGGCCTTGTGGTCCTGGATTTGGCCGTCAGGATTCTCATCGGTAATTCCTTTCGGATCATCGCGAGAGATATACTGGCTTGTGCCTTCCATTTCGAATTTGAGGCCGATGACGACGACCCCAGTATCCCATATTCCATCGCCGTCATTATCGTAGATACCATCGCCATTCTCGTCCAGTAAAGGATGGTCCTGTGTATCCATCACAAAGGAAGAGAGCAGCCCCTCAGTCTGGTCGACGAGGTTGTCTACACGATCTTGGTCATCGGGTATTGAGTATCCGTTATAGGGATTAAATTGGGCTGCCGTGCACTCCTCACGCTGTCCTGTAGGTAAGCCGTATTTCTCGAAAGCACAGGTGAATCGGGCGCTCGAGGAATTTGCTTCTTTGAGAATCTGCGAGGGCGAAAGAATCCAAATCACTCCGTCGATATCACCGCGATCGTCTTTGTGTTCATCTAGACCTGCTTGATAGCCGCCGAGTCCTCGATTATTGTCATCGCTTTCCAACCACGACATCTGCTGCAGAATATCGACACTGGTGATATTCTCTGAACCACGACAATTCGGTGGAGATTCACCTGCTGAACATTTCCTATCAATTGCATTGTCAGTCTGGAAATACAGAATCATGATGTCGGTTGCCCATTGATTTCTGACCTGCTTGAGCAGATCGGTTGATTCGGCATCATCGGGCAGATAGATTTCGACGTCGCCATTGATTTGATGTTGAAAATCCGCGGCATGCTGACCAGCCAACGCCGTCGCCAGTAAAAGCAGAGCAACGATGATTCCAGGGCTTCGTAAAATCGCTGAATACCAGAACTCTGCTAACCTTTGTCCAAGTGCATGACCACGTTTGGCACCGGCGTTCAACAATTGATCGATGTAGTCGGCCGCATCGCCAATTGGCGATGCGTCAACGGAGCCGATGACCTTCTGCCCAGCCTCCCTAAGAGGCTGTAATTTCTCGAAGAAACGCTCCCAGAAGATCGTCTCATCATCGCGCTCGTCATCGGGCACGATGTGTGTGCCCCCACCGAGACCCCATGAAGCAATCGCTAGGGCGCTCGGTGGGAAGCAGGTTCAGCATCAGTTCTCGGAGAACTGGCTGACTGTGGTGACGCTCTGCTGTCCATCGAGGACACGGCGTAGAGCGGCCATACTGATCACCAACGGCACATAGGCTGTACCGTCGGCGGTAGTATAGGTGTGGCAATTGCCGAACGCCTCTTGGTGCAGACTGATCTTTAGCGCACCTCCAGCACGGCTTTGCCGGGCCCACCCAACGAGGGTGGTGTTCTGTTCATTCTCGGGCTTTTCTTTCTTGCTTGATGTCTTTGGCATATTTGTTACCTCCAAGTCAGCGTCGAACCGAAGCCCTAGTTATCAATCAAGCAGAAGAGAGTCATCTGAAACTGAAATTGAAGCCTTACGCGCGCATCAGCCGAAGGCAACGAGCGCGGAACTCTTGGCCGAACGCCTGAAAGTGAATGAAGAGGCCGAGGGGCCGATTGACATGGCTCGCAGGCGCAGGCGAATCGAACCTAAAGGCAAGGATGAAGATGTACGATTGATGGCTGGAGTGATTACGGCTGGAGTGATTTCCATCGTCTTGGTAGCGTCGATGTTCATCGCCCCACCAGCCAACGTAGGGCCAGAAGAAGGCTCTCTAGCGCCTGATTTCATCGCTTCCGCTTACACTGGCGGCGCGTGGGAAGAAGTACGTCTGAGTGAGATTTACGATGGTCGCTTAGTCTACATCAATTTCCTCGATACTGACTGCCCATACTGCTGGGAGGAGGGTGTGGAGCTCTCTAACATGCACGAGGCATTCCGTGAAGATGTCATCTTCATCAATGTCATGGTTTCTCTTGAGATAACTGGCCACGACAGTAGTCGAGAAGAGGTCGAAGCCTTCCGCGACAAAACGCCCTTTGGGGATAACGATAACAATGGTGATGGATGCTATTCTGGTCGCAAGAATTGCGCTGAGAGACCGGGAGAAGCACATTCCTGGATGTATGTCGATGACCTCACAAACTCAATCGCTGGAGATTGGGAGTTACCTGGAACTCCATTCAGCGTAATTCTTGATGGCGAAGGAACTGTCGTCTGGAATCAGGCTCAGAGCGAAAATCACCCACCTGGGGAAGAGGTTGGCAACGCTCTCGCTCGCCTGCTCGGAGGTGAGTGAATGGCGAGCGCGCTTACAGACCCAGTCTTGCTGTTCTTCGTAGCCGCTCTACTCGGCTCGTCCTTCCTATTCGCAAATGGAAGAGCGAAGGACGGTGCAGAAGGAACTCTCAGAATGCTTGATGGAAGTCTCGCATTTACGGTTACTGGAATCCTTGCGTCGGGTTGGACGTGGGTGATATACAACGATATGATTCGTAACCCATTGGGAGGGGAATTTTGTGCCACTGAGGGCCTTGTCCAGTGTGGTTCAGTGATTGGAGATCCTCGTTATAACAACCTATTCGGAATGTCGTGGGGTTCTTTGGGACTGGCTGCTTTTGCTGCCTTATTCTTCCTAATTCTCTGCCTACGTATGGACATGCACGCAAAGTGGGTCGACAATTACATCAACTACGCTTGGTGGATGGGTCTTGCTGGAGTTCCCTTCCTGTTCATACTCATCGGAATCGAGGTGGTTGTGGTGAAACATATCTGTCCATTTTGTACAGTTGCCCACCTCGCCTTAATCGGTTATCTGGTAACTGTATGGATGCTGCGAGAGCGTCGCGAAAACAGTGCTTGGCATTGATTTACAACCGATCTGATTCAACTGCAAGATTGAGTCGGAGAATCTGAAAATAGTGCTGAATCAGCATCGAAGCGCTTGATGCAAGAGATGTCTTTTCGGCGAATGGCTCAAAGTGGAAGTCAAGGTGGCGCGACCATGGAACTAGTCACTGGAGGAGCTGGATTCATCGGTTCGCACCTAGTCGATGCATTGGTCGCACAGGGTAAGAGTGTGCGCGTGCTGGATAATTTTTCGAGCGGACGTGAGGAATTCCTCGCACACCACAATGGTCGCTCGGAAGTCGAGATTGTCAAGGCCGATCTACTTGACTTCGACTCATTAAAGGCTGCAATGGAAGGCATAGATACCGTCCATCACTTGGCTGCAAACCCCGACATCAGACTCGGTACCGAAGTCACTGACACAGACCTGCGACAAGGGACTGTGGCTACTTACAATGTGCTAGAGGCTATGCGACACGCTGGAGTCGAGCGAATCTCTTTCTCGTCATCGAGCGCGATATATGGTGAAGCGAGCGTCATGCCTACACCCGAGACCTACGGACCGGTCAAACCGATTTCCCTCTATGGCGCGAGCAAACTCGCCAGTGAAGCTCTAATCACGGCTTGGTGTGGCACCTTCGGAGCAAAAGCGTGGATTCATCGCTTCGCGAATATCGTCGGTCCACGCGGAACTCATGGAGTCATCTTCGATTTCATTCACAAACTCAAGCGTGATCCCAGTCGTCTTGAAGTTCTTGGAAATGGTCTGCAGGAGAAGTCCTACATGTCGGCCGAAGATTGTGTTCGAGCAATGGTTCATCTGGTCGATCAAGTCGATGAAAACGTCAACCTCTACAATCTCGGCACCGGCGATACTTGCTCAGTTCGCAGAATCGCCGAAATCGTCGTCGAAGAATCTGGCTTTGACAACGTATCGATAGAATACACAGGAGGAGACCGAGGCTGGGCAGGCGATGTGCCCAAGACTAGCCTCGAAGTCGGATATCTATTCTCAACAGGTTTCGTGCCAAATATGCAATCAGAAGATGCGATTCGGCATACGGCACGTGTGCTCATCCAAGAAATCGGCTTGTGAGTAGTGCTCAAAGCCGACTCGCGCGCCTCGGATTCATAACTAATCGGCCGGACGAGCGCGCATGAGCAAGCGCTGGTATCAGGAGAATCGGCGCGATCCATGGCGTCGTCAAGCCAAATCGAAAGGCTACCGCGCGCGCTCAGCATACAAACTCAAGCAGATCCAAGAGAAGTTCGGAGTTATCCGAGAAGGTGACGCTATTCTCGACCTCGGATGCCACCCAGGTGGTTGGACACAAGTGAGTGTGGAGGAATCTGGTGAGGAAGGACAAATCATTGGCGTCGACCTGAAATCAACTTCCCCAGTAGAAGGAGCGAGTATCATTCAAGGAAATATCACTCATGCTGAGACCATTGAACGCATCATAGAATTGCTTGACGGTCGCGAATTGAACGTGGTTCTCTCCGATATTTCCCCAAAACTCACGGGCCGCTATGACACTGATCAAGCGATTTCACTCGAACTCTCGACGATGACTCTCGATGTCGCCATGGACATGCTTGTTCCTGGCGGCTCGTTCGTGACTAAAATCTTCCAAGGCGTTGGAATTGAAGGATTAATTCAAGCTGCAAAAGACCGGTTTAGTAATGTTCAGAGATTTGCACCAATGGCAAGTCGAAATGCTTCGTCAGAGACTTACCTTGTTTGCCGCAATAGACTCCCAGTGCCACGAAAGTCTGCACGAGGGATGAGCGCTTTCGCGCAAGTACAGGAGCATCTGACCGCACTTGGTGTAAATGTCGATAATCCCGATGAGGGTGGCGATGAGGACATCGCAATCGGCTTTAGGCGCGTCACGAAGAAGGATTGATTCTGGACCAAGTCGTGTGCTTGGATCTAATTCACTTTCAGAAATCCCATAGGGAATTTTCACTTTCAGCGTGGGCTCTACCTCTCGATTGATATGCGAAGATAACGAGTCCCATCGATTACTATGACAACAATGAATGAAATTGAGAGGCAGATACTGAATGATTCGAAGATTGGAGGCAAGCAGCGCGGCGCAGGTCGCAGACCGCGCCGCAGGGTGAAGGTAAGTCGCTTGAAGGAAAATAGACCGGTTTCTGAGTTAGATATTCTTGTCTTGCGGAGATATCCGCCAAGACTCGTCTCCAGTCGAAAATGGACAGGAAGAGTCGCTGCAGCCTGCGGTCGCGATGAATCAGGAGTTGTTGGCCTCGTCCTCTGGGATGAGCAGATAGACGAGGTCGCGACCGGGGACATAGTGCGCATACAGAATGGATGGTGCAAACGCCGCCTCGGTGAGAGAGTAGTCTCAACTGGTCGGAGTGGAAAACTCAGTGTGATCGGCTGAGATGAGCCCGAGTGTCTTGGAGCTAATTCACTTTCAGAAATTCTAGGGATTTCACACATTGTAAATTGGCGTCTCGTCCAGATACATCGCGAGATTGAACAGCCACCACGAAATCAAGTCGAATGATTCCACGAGATTTTGCACACCGGTTCCGTTGTCAGTCACCATCATGTCAACCATCGTATCGAGTGTGTCGCACATGGCGTGGTAGCAGTCAGAGCCGCCAGTCAAAGAGCCGAAGTCCATCGAAACTACTCCGAGTTGGTCTGCTATTCTCTCGTAATCGCTCCTCCCTCTCTGCGATTCATGCACCGATATCGAGAGTCTCTTCTGGTCACTAGAGTCGACGTCCTTCATTGAGGCATAACCCTCAGTGTTGTAGAGTTCTCTCCCTAGACGAAGTGCCTCAGAGATGTCGTTGTTGTTTGAGCCAATCCACTCGGTCAATCTCACCATGGGCCACTGCTCATTGATCTGATTATCAGTCTCGGGAATGATGTCGATGACTAGGGTGTAATAACCTGGCCAGTTGGTCCCAACCGCGTCTGCATTGAGGTAGTTCGACAGAGTTACTCCTGCGGGAATGTTGTCAATCCAACTGTCGACGCCATCGTAGCCGTTCTCCTCATTGGACCAGAAGCATACTGCAATGGTTCTGCGGTGGTCGAACTGGGCGAGACCTCTGGCTGCCTCTAGGACTAGGGCGACCCCAGCCCCATTGTCATGTGCACCTATTCGAGTACCCCCTCCTGGTGGGCTTCCAACTTCTGCGACATCGAGGTGCGCGCCGAGCACCAGCCACTCATCAGGAAACATTGTGCCCTCCTTGTAGCCGCAGACGTTGACTGCGTAGGAGAAGTCAGAGATCCAGTATCTGTGTACCTGAGCGTCGTAGCCCATACCCTGCAACTCTCCCTGCATGAAATTCACAGCCCTCATGTACGTCGGATCATTCAGGGTGAATGGCCCCCAGCGCTCGTTGTAGCCTGAATCGGGGTCTGCGAACAACTCTAACCACTCGAAGACGTTGAGACCGTCGATTAGCCCAGTGCTGTGCAGTGCTCCGTCCTCGACTGTGTAAGCTGAGTCGTTCTCCCTTACCACAGGGTGCTCGATGTAGGTATATGGTGACTGCTGGAATTCGCTCGATGAGAACCATTCATTCCAACTCTGGTTGGTCTCTCGCAGAGGCCACGTATCTCTACCTAATTTGCCGAGAAGGAAGTGAGTTGAATTGAGATTTGGTGGTGCAAGCATCTCTACACTCATAGTACCAGTTTCATCGAAATTTAACGTAGTCCCATTCACAACATATCCAGACTCCTCGTCTATCACGAGGTATGGAATATGTACGCTCATTGGACTTGATGCAGTGACCTCTACAGTCTGGAAATGTGCACCTATGAGGACTTCAGGAGAAATACTCAGTTCTTCGACTGAAATCAACTCAATATCCTCTTCTGGAAAGAAGCATCCAGTTAGATTGGTGGCAATAATGACGAGGGCAAGGCATGCGGCACGAACCCGAGTCATCGATGCGGATTAGCACTCGCTGTATATATCACTCTGAATCTCTGTCGTATGGCTCGATATTCTGCCATTCCGAGGCGTCTGAGCGAGCGACGATCGCCTCGACCCATTCGCTATCTGAGCAATTGAACACCTCATGCGGCAGTCCTGGTTCGATGTAGAACATATCACCCGCACTATGGACAACGGACTTCCTACAGCCCGGTCCGAATTCATGTCGGACCGCTCCTTTGAGTAGGAAAATCATGACGTCGAAATCGACATGGATATGGGCCTTGGCAATCCCTCCTGGGGGAATAAAGGCCTTGTTCATCGAGAGTTTTGTCGCGGGTGTGTTCTTGCCCGATAGGCCAGCACCGTATTCGATATTGTTCCAACCACGGACCTTGTCGATATCTCGCAAGCCGTGTATCCCGCCCGCATCTTCAATGAATTTCGCTAGGTCCACCTGTTCTCCAGTCAGTGAGAGTTCTTCTTCGCTCATGTGAATCACCAATACCCTCCTGATGGCATAGTGATTTCAACCCATTCCACCATCCTAATCCGAACACTGAGCCTGAGTGGAGCCCCATGCCCCGTCGGTCAACGCTAAAAGGGGGAGGTGGCTCGGCCGCGTCGCTGAGGGTCAATAAATGGCAGCAAGAGCAGACATCTGTACCTCCTCCGGTCTTCCTCTCGTCGAGAGTAAGAGCACGGCCTTCCCATGCCCAGAGTGTGGAGAATCGATAGGTCGGAGCGAAAGATGTCGAGTTCAGGCAGTCAAGTACGTCTGTCCCGCATGCACGTTTGAGGGACCCTGAATCCTCTGGAGTTGTTCTATATGGGACATGTCGTTGTAAAATACAAGGTCACAATTGATCAGCCGGAAGAAGGACCCCCCGACTACGAGGCAATTGCATCCACCATTTCCTCTATGACTGAGGTTCAAGCTTGCGAGATCAAGCCTCTCGCATTCGGCATGATGTTCATCGAGGTCCAAGCCGTTCTCGGCGAGGGCGAAGGAATCGTCGATGGATTTGAGAATGCAGTCCGCGCCATCGATGATAACGTCGGTCAGATCGAAGCCCTCGAAATGGGTCGTCTCTGAAACAGCACCCAGCATTTCAGCGTAATTAGCGCTGGTCAAATCAAGTCGTTTGCTTTACGCAAGTGTCGAACTTATGTCAATAATGATCGAGGGGTGAGCGCATGAATTCTCTCATCAACACGGTAGCATAAGTCCCCGGCGGTAGAGTGAATTTGAGTCTCAAATCAGCACCCTCCGGATTCCATCGCTCGCCCTCGGATGGGCCAGCATCCCAGCGCTTAGAGGAAGATTCCTCAGCCAATACCGGAGCCTCTTCTACACTGAAATCACGGAAAGTAACGCTCAATGGACGGCGTGTTCCACTCGTCGTAAGATTCGGAATCTTCCGAACCCTCCATTCAACATCTGTGAGTTCGGTCGTCTCCAATGCCGCCGCCTCTACTAGGCCTGGCTTACCCTCGGCCATCCTCGCGTTCTGTCCGGGCAACGGGCCAGTAACAGACAACCTACCCAAGCGACAATTACGCCGACAACGCTCAAGATTCGTCTCGGTCACTAGCGCCATCTTGGCTACATCGATTCTGCCGCTCGCCTTTACCGGCGCAACAAGGTCGCCAAGCTCAGGTTCAAGCAAATCCAATCCCGCATCTAGTCTGCCCGCTAATGAATGATTGAAAGCGAGGGATTGTAGTGAATGAACCATCAGTAACTGAAGAGATGGTGGTAAAGCTCTGAAAGCCTTGACATGATTCTCTGAGTCTCCTTCGAGCACCTGAAGGATACTCTTCTCGAAACCGAGGTGGCCGGGTGCTATTTCCAAACAAGCCGCTGCGTCCTTGGTATCCATCCACATCTTGCGAAAAGTGGCGACATCCTCAGTCATCTTCGAACCTGGCATGCCAACATAGAGGTCGACCGCTCTCTCGAAATCACCATCGACAACAGCACGTCCGACCTCTGGAGTCACTGGCCTCGTAGCACCGAAGCGCTGAGGCCCGATCCAATTCGGAAAGGCATCGTCACCAAGACGCTCGGCCATACCATCACGAATTTCGAGAACTCGTCGCATAGCTTCCTTCGCATCAATCGGCGAGCCATCCGCTTCACAGCAACCACGTACGGTGATGCTGAAGCGATTACCGTCGTGATCACTCATACCGACTTTCTGATGGGTGCGGCCAAGGATTTCGAGTTCAGAATCAGGAATATCGACGGCCTCAACCTTCTTGCGTGGCGCGTCAATCACTAGCAATTGAGTGGTAACTGCTCGCTTATCTTTCAAGCCTGAACAATAGATTCGATTGCGATTGATTCCACAAGCTCCTGCTAACCTCCGCAGAAACCTGTTTGTTTCCCAGTTTCGAAGGGTCGCGCGAACTACGGTAAAGCGACCCTTATTGTCGAGTGCAGGCGTCCTCGAGACCTCCTCTACTCGGAAATCTTCGATTCGAACCTTGAGCAGACCGCCAATTCCAAGGCTATCATGTGCCCAACCGTGTAGTCCGAGATGTTTCTCAATCTCTTGAGAATCGCGTGGTTCGAACATGGCTTGAGCCAATCTTCCACGCCCTCAGTTGGAGAGGCCGGCGAAATCCTTCGCAATAGAGGCGCAAAGGTCCTTGACAATCTTGTCCGCCTTAGCTCCCTTCTTGACACGAACGTAAAGTTCGGGCTCATCGAGATCCGGGTGACCAGTGAAGAAATTTGCATACTCAACCTTGTCATTTTCATTCAAGCGAGACCTGAACAACTGCAGAGTTGCTTGGTCCTCACCAATTAGTCGCAATCGGAGCTCGGAGCCCTCGTTTTTGAGTACCTTTACTGGCATGACGAGCGCGCGACCGGCCCCTCCCTTTTGAGGGCTTTCATCAGTTTGCTGGACCCCTAGGGTCCAATACACTGTTTGAATTATGTAGCGGTTGGTGATGGGAGCGCCGATGCTCGACGTGCCTCGGCTAGAGAATCGCGTCGCATCCCTGTTTGAAAAAGCGGCGCCGGGAATCGTCATTGTGAGTATACTCCTCACTATTGCAACCGGCCTCGCACTAAGCCCATTACCCGAGTTTCAGACCGATCTTTCGGCATTCGCGCCTGATTCCGAGGCCGACAGTGCGATTGACCGTATGGAAGAGGTGATGCCACCTTCGCCGCATCGAATCTACGTCCACATAGAGCCAACTCAAGAGGGGGCGAACGTACTCGAACTCGGTGCTATTCAACAATTGCAAGCCGACCTTGAAGCCGTCAACACATTATCTGCAGCAAATGGCGACTTTGTTACCGCTCACATCAACGTCGCTCAGATTCTACAAGTTGCGCTCAATGAACGTGATGAACAGGCTCGTAGCCTCTCGGAATTCAATAATTGGGAAGAGCTTCTTGAGGCAGTCGTCACCGATGAAGAATGCACGGACGCCCTCGGCGACGACCGGGCGATTGCAACGGCTTCCTTCGCTCGCTCAGTGATGCTGCACGAGAATTTTGACCACGAGCCGGTTTGCGCCTGGCTTGAAAATGGCCACCAAGGAGACCCTACTCCAACCGCATCGAGTACGATGTGGGTAATCGAAATCTCAGGTGATCTCGCCGCGGATGAAAGATTGCAGAAGGCAGTCATGCTCCGTGGCCTGATAGAAAAACAGGAAGCGGCTCCCGGATCCGCCCTCGATTACGGAGTCGTCTCGGACGATTTGGTGAGCAATGACATCAATGAGTCAACTCTCGATAATCTCGTCTGGTTGCTAATTCTCTCTATCTGCATCGTAGTTCTGGTCCTCGCCGTCGCCTTCCGCTCGGCGATGATGGTCGCGGCCCCACTACTCGGTCTATCGGCCGCGCTGGTCTGGACTTACGGCACGATGGCTCTAGCAGGCTCTGAGTTCTCAATCCTTGAAGTCGCCGTCGCACCGGTAGTTTTGGGGCTTGGAATAGATTACTCGATACATTTGCAAAGGGCTTACGAGAAGGCGAGGGAAAAGGAATCGAATCCTGCTTTGGCATGGATCCGGTCTTTCTCGATTTTACGTCTCGCACTGACACTGTCGGTAATCACAACCGCCTTTGCTTTCTTGGCAAACTTCCTTTCACCTCTGCCTCCACTCAGGTCCTTCGGAGTTACTCTAGCTCTGGGTGTGGTTTCAGCCTTCATCGCCAGCACAGTTACTGTTGGCGCATTACACGTGGTGGCGGACAAGACCACTGGAGTCGGTGGCCGGCGTTCTCTACAATTGGATGGTTTCGCAAACTTCGCCACCGAATTCCAACGCAAGCACACCGCATTGATCTTACTTTCCGTAGTGGGGTTGACTCTGTCTTCTGTGGTTATTTCAGTGGGACAATTGGACACGAAGTTTGAGCTGACTGATTTCCTTGGTGAGGAGATGGAAGTCATCGATGTTCGAAATTCGATGTATGAATCGTACGAAGTCGAGGCTCTCAAATCAGTCGACATCATCGTCGAACCATCGGCAGGCATGGACGCTCTAACTGGTGAAAGAGACCTGTTAATTCAACTCGAACGACTAGATAATCGGCTAGCTTGGACTACGAATGTCGTCACTCCCGAGGGCACCTCGAACCCACGGCCATCTTACGATGGATTGTATCCAATTCTACGCGATGCGATTGAGGCCGATACGTCATTCGGTGAAACATACCACATCGGAGTATTCGATGGGGCTGTAGGTATCACTGATGGATTCGCCGAAGGCGACTTGGCTCTAGCTATCGGCTCATTGCTTGCAAACGATACCATCGGTGAGCCGATACGAGGTCAGAGCTGGGGTGAGCGGACGGCGATGCATGTGGCTTTGACAAAAGATGGCAATGCGCTGCAATTCCTTAGGATGCGCGTTGATGTCACGGCCCAGAATAGCGAAGAAACTGCTGGATTAGTTGAACAATTCAAAGAATTTGAGAGCGATTTAGAGGCTGCTACTGGGGCTCGAGTTCATCTCAGTGGTGACTTGATCCTAGTTCACAATGTGCTGTCTGGATTGGTTCTTTCTCAAGTTGAATCGACCGCATTCAGCCTTGCTGTCTCGCTTGTGGTGCTGGTCGCACTTACCCGACGTATTGGGCCTTCACTGGTGGTTATTCTGCCCGTTGGACTCGCTGGGACTTGGGTTGTAGGTGCGATGGCCGTGCTAGGCATCAATTGGAATGTTCTGACTGTGATGATTACCGCACTCACGATAGGACTTGGAATTGATTACTCGATTCACGTCTGGCGACGATTCGAGGCGAATCGTGATTCGGGTATGGGGACTTGGGCAGCGATGCGTGACATGTACTCGACTACCGGTGCATCGCTGATTATGTCCGCTGGCACCACTATCTGTGGGTTCATGGTACTGCTTCTCTCACCAGTTCCGGTGATCAAGGACTTTGGATTAGTCAGTTCGATTTCTGTGGCATTCTCACTTGTCCTTGCCTTACTTGTCCTCCCTGGGCTCTTAGCGGCAGAGGTTCGAACATCGAACGGCAACTGATTTCTCTCTCATTCAGCCTCAAGTTCACGTATTACCCAGGATAGGGACTGGGCTGGTTATTGTGCAGCGCGGTCAATCGCTGAAGATACGCGCTGCATATCGAGTCCTTGTTCGCGAGCGACTAGAGCGAGTGCCATCCAAAGCGTGACGGGACCGAGGGCTCGACGTTTGCGCTGAGCACGACGGACGACTTCCTTATTCTCGAGACCTGATTCACGTGCGATGATATCGATTAGCACTGGAATACTTCCTTCCGCCCGGTCAACAGGGTGTGCCTGACGGGTTGCTTGGCCCGGTGAGGAAGCAGAACTTTGTCTATTTACAACTGGACGAGCAAAACTTCGTTCATCTGCTATCTGATTTGTCGGCTGCTCGGCCCTCGAACCCACCTGTGGTTTGGAGAAAGTTGCATTGGTTTGCGAGACTTTCGGTGGCGGTAACGCCTCGCAAGATGGCGGATTTAACATTCGACGAGTGATTGGACGCCAGCCGAGACCTGGAATTGTCAATTCGACACCGGGCGCGAGGCTCAATCCACCATCATCAGTAGCCATCCAACCAGCCGCACCTAAGGCATCGACAATTATCTCTGCATCTTCAGGCAAAAACCACTGCATTTCGAGTGACCACAAGCGGATTACATCAGTGCGAGAGACGACTGAATCGCCGACTCCATCGAAGATTGTGTAAAGCAGTCGGGAGATATCGGTCTGCTCGCTCATGTTCTCCCCTTGACTCTGTTAGTGTTACTCCGCTTGAGGCTTGCCCGTCACTAAGTCCGCTACTAGTTTAGTTGACAATCCTAGACCACCGAATTGAAACTGATTAGAGTTCGGCGGAATATAGAATTGCGAATTGGCTACAAAAACGAGAACGCGAGAACAGTCGATTGAAGAAGCACCGTGCTCTCCGGCCCCTCCGATATGGCCCGAGATTACATCGCTCGCGACCCAAAAACGGGTCGTCCAATCAGTCAACGCCGAAAGGCGAAACAGGCTGATATTCGCTCTATGTTGCCTGCGAGTGGAACATGGGAACGCATCCCCCGCAGGGATATTATCCCCCTCGCTTCAGGTGAAGTGAAGTTAGTTGAAATTCCTCGTTCCGAGGGTGGTGGATTAGCACGCAGAATTGATGGGATTCTCGCTTTGAATCGAGTATTTGGAAGCAGTGTACCGGCTGCGCACCTAGCATTGTGCGAGGCACTCGACGACGACGAGGGTGTGATCAGAATCGCTGCACTGAATGCCATGCCCTCATTCGCAATCAAGATGCATGATGATCTGTTCATGTATCTCTCAGACAGGTTGCTTGAGGATAATCAACACGTGCGGCAAGCAGCCCGAATCTGTCTGCGTAAAGTTGCACCCGTATTCCCATCCGGGTGCGAGGAAATTCTTCGTCGCGAGCTGCGTGACGAACGCAAGGAACATCGTAATGATGCATTCGCCACCCTTCAAGATACGGCAAAGAACTGGGTCGAGACCGGTTGTCTGCACCTAGACGAATTGATTCGCGAAGAAGAGGTCGATCTAAGGCGGCGCGCGGCGAAGATTCTTCGAACCATCACTACCAAGGGTGGCGCGACCGGTTGGGACCTAATCACCTGGTCGCTACAAGACGAAGATGCACAGGTTCGCCGTTATGCTTCGGCCTGCCTTCCTGCATTAGCCAACTCAGAATCTCGTGTAGCTGTAATTCTTGTCGAAGCCTCGATGTTTGACGAAGACACCGGTGTGCGAAAGAACATCATTCGCACGCTCAAAACTCTCGACATGCAGAGCCCTCGCGTTGCCCAACTCATCCAAGACGGCGCCCGAGACAGAGATCCCGGGCTGCGCAAGGCATGTATCGATCAACTCTCGATTATTCTCAGCGGCGAACGCCTGCTCGAAGTGGCTGCTGAGTTATTGAGACAAGAGACGATTCCGGAGTTGAGGACAAGATTGGAGAGGCTTGCCAGAGACGTAGACTGGGAGGGTACTGAAGATGAGAAGAACCGAACCCTAGCGCCTCTAGATAAGGTTCCGGAAGAGTTCGTTGAACAACCAGCTCCCGGAGTCCCTCCCACACCCACGCTAGAGGATGAAATGGGACCTCCGCCGGGAGACTTAGACACCTCCACACCACGTAGTGGTGAGGCGAAGCCCATCAGTGAAGGTCATAAACAGGAGTCAGGTCGGCGGGCCGCGAGGAATGAAGATGAGCGAGACTTTTGATGAGAAGCTCGAACAATTTGAGCGGCTCTGGGACGGCGTCACGCCGAAGGGGATTAACCGTACCAAATCCCTGAAGTTCCGCCAGTACATGCGCCAACACGTACTCCAGAAGTACCACAAGAGGCGCAAGGAACAATTCTCGAGCGCTGATAAGGGACACTACAACCACAGCTTCTCGAGCAAGGATCAGTATCTCACTAAGGAGAACTGCCGAAAGTACTGGATGGGAGAACTGCAGAAGGAAATCAGCGATTCTGAGTCCTTCTGAGGCGATTGAATGAGTTCAGCCGCAACGGCATTCACTGATTGGGACCTCGATGAGGCTATCGCGTCAGCCCTCGCAGGTAAGGGGTGGACAACTCCTACTGAGATTCAAGTCGAAGCGATTCCAGTTGCTCGCCAAGGTCGAGACGTGGTCGGACAGGCTCGCACAGGCAGCGGCAAAACCGCTGCCTTCGGAATTCCAATTATCGAGAAGTGTGAGGCGACTGGGATACCTCAAGCGATCATTCTCTGCCCCACACGCGAGCTCGCGGTGCAGGTCGCCGAGGAGATCAGTTGGGTTCAGGGCGATTCGGGACTCGCCATTCAGACTGTGTACGGTGGCACAGACATCGAGAAGCAAGCCAAGGAATTGGATGATGGTGCTGATATCATCGTTGGAACTCCTGGTCGCGTCATCGACATGTCGAAACGCGGCCATCTCAAACTCGGCCAAATCACTCATTTCTGTTTGGACGAAGCAGACCGAATGCTCGACATGGGATTCTTCCCAGACGTGCTTTGGATCTTCGATCAAATGCCTGCGCGTGAGCAGACGCTCTTGTTCAGCGCTACCTTCCCACAGGAAGTTCTTGACGCAGCTGAGGAATTCATGGATGACCCAGTCTTCGTTATGAGCGACAATCTTGAGGTCGAAATCCCCGAGATTGACCAATTCGCTGTTCGCATCGGAAGAGGCAACAAACTCTGGGTTCTTGGCCGAATCATCGCCAATATGGATGATAACGATCAGATGCTCATCTTCACCAATACCAAGCGTATGGTTGAGTTGCTCGAAGAACGCTTGAGCAAATTTGGCATGAAAGCAACCGGAATGCACGGTGACAAGGCTCAGAATCGCCGTGAAAAGATTCTCGATTCACTCCGTGATGGCACTACTCGAATCGTAGTCGCCACCGACGTTGCAGCGCGCGGAATCGATGTCGACGGAATCACCTATGTGGTCAATTACGACCTTCCAATCGATACCGAATCCTACGTGCACCGCATCGGCCGCACCGGCCGAATGGGTCGCTCAGGACAAGCTTGGTCCCTCGTTTCCAAGGAGGACATCGGTGCATTAGACAAGATTTCCAACACTTGGAATCTCGAGATTCCTTACGTCGAAGCACCTGCACTCCCTGATGGAATGACCCGTGACCCTGTACGCAGGCGTGAAGATTGGTCTGAAGTCACCGATCCATTCGGAATGGTCACCGTCTCTCTCGAAGTTGGAAAGAATGCGGCGACCAAGCGCGCACTGGCCGACTGGATTGTTAGCGAAGCACGCATCCCTGAAATCGCTCTAGGCGAAATCGCAATGGAAGAGGGCTCCTCAACTGTGCAAATTCACGTCGACAAGGCCTCTTACGTGATAGATGTCATCAAGAAGCGTGAATTCGACGGAAGTTCGTTGAATCCTACCATCATTGGAGCATGAGGTGAAGTTTCATGGCGGTCATCAACCGCTCAGATTTGACTTGCCCTGAATGTGGGCACAGTGTCACTCTTGAGATGCCTAACGACCAGTGCATCTTCTTCCACGAATGCACTGAGTGCAAGAAGATCCTACGTCCGAAAGAAGGTGATTGCTGCGTATTTTGCTCCTATGGAGACGTAGTCTGCCCACCTATTCAGGCCGGTAACGATTGTTGCTCTCCAACCTCAGTAGATGAGACGCCGGTTCGACGCCTCGATCTATTGGGGTTCTTCTGTCCGATTCCCGTCCATGAGACTCGCAAAGCGATGGTCGAAATGGAGATAGGCCAAGTCATCGAGGTCATCGGTGACGACCCAGAGACTTTGCACGATTTACCAGCACTGTGTGAGCGAATAGAAGCTAAACTTCTCAGCGTGACGGAAGAGGCTGGAGAGTACACTTTCCGCATCCGTAAATGAATCTCGTTCGCGGATGGGTTCTTGATGGCTCGTCAAGTCGAAGACTTCGATGACTGTGCCAAAGAGGCCCATCGACTTGCACGAGATGGAGGATATCCCCGCGGATGCTCGACTTCCTACATCCCAAGGCGATTTCCGTATCCGAGTATTCCACGAAGAGACGACACAACTCGATCATGTCGCCTTGACACTGGGTGATATGAAGGGTCCAGACCCGGTCCTCGTCCGAGTACATTCCGAGTGCCTCACAGGTGATGCATTTGGTAGCCTGCGCTGCGATTGCGGGCCTCAGCTTGAGACTGCTTTAGCTCGCATACAAGAGGTTGGTTGGGGTTGCCTAGTATACCTTCGACAGGAAGGCCGCGGAATAGGTCTGCATGCCAAAATACAGGCCTATAATTTGCAAGATCAGGGAGCAGACACCCTCGATGCCAATCTCTTACTTGGACATCCAGCCGATGCCCGCGACTACCGAATTGCTGCAAAAATTCTGCGAGAAGTCGGAATCGACAAGGTTTGTTTACTGACGAATAATCCAGATAAGATACTCCAATTACAAGCATTGGATATCGATGTAGTAGAGAGTATGCCACTAGTTGCTGGGGTAGGCGATGATAATCGAGAATACCTCATCACCAAGGTAGAACGAATGGGGCACTCAATCAACACAGATGAGTTGAACTGATTCGAAAAATTCGACTCTTGTTGTGGCTTAGATTATCTTGGCTGCAGTAAGGAATATCCTCGGGTCAGGGAAGTTTTCACAATATTGGTAGGCATACGAGACGCGGACTGTGCCGGAGTGGTCCAAGAGGAACTCAGCAGTGGACATCCACGGATTGTCGACGAGGGGGCGGTTAATGGCGCGGCGGGCCTCTTGGAAGCCGAGTCCAATCTCCTTCGAGTGACACCAAGTTTCCTCAGGAGCATCGTAGAGAACCTGTTCGACACCGAAATTTGCGAGCCCATAGGCGCTGTAAGCCTCAAACTCCGGATCACAGAGAATGGGGCAAGTGATACCATACTTTTCCCGATATGCCGCGGCACGCTCGGGTTCGCCCTGACCGATTATGACAGGATTGATTCCGGCGGCCATATAATCGGCATATTCGTCATTGAGTCTTGACGAACGATCTAGGCCACACCCGCAACCGAAGTGGCGCCAAAACATCAACAGAACCGGACCGTCTGACCAGTATGATGACAGTCGGCGTGAGGCGCCGGTGTGATCAAGCAACTCAAGGTCTGGTGCGCTGGTGCCAGGACCGAGGAGTTTCGAACGTTTGTCCCCAGGTCCGGCCACCCAAATTTCGAGCCATTCTTTCTCAGCGGCTTCTGTCAATCCATCGGTTGATTCCATACCTAATCTAGGCGGCTTTCTGAAAATAAAGATTTAGGTGGCTTTATGCACATCGATTACCGTTTGAATATCACACATAGTTGAATTTACAAGTCCATTTTCTACAATCGAATAGAAGAGAAAATGGGGCCGTGGCCGGGACTTGAACCCGGGCCGGCGGGACCACAACCCACCGTGCTAACCGCTACACTACCACAGCCGTATGCAAGCGGGCCACCGACAGACCGTATTTCAAGCGTTCCGCGTGATGAAGGCGAGACGCTGGTGACCAACGGATTGAAGCGCTGCTCTCGGCCGTTGCAAGTCGATGGGGCGAGCCGTCATTGCCAGCACGACTCTGGCACTGCTAGCATTACTAGCAATTCTTGCTCCACTGGCGAGTGCTGACACCGTTATCGAGTCCGAGAGAATCGAATTACTGGAAGCGGGTGCTTTCGACGATACGAATGCTTGGGATCTCACTACTATGAAGGCCTTCTCTGAAGATTCTGCCGAGCACAGTACCGGAATGATTGCCGATGGTGAGTTGTCATTTACACATGACAGGCCTGACAATTTCCAAAGTCATACCGCTTGGGCAACATACAGTCCCACTGACTCCAATTCAACACTGGGAGAGCCTGATGGATCCTACACCTGGTCAAAAGGCCCAGACATCGCCCTCTCTGGCTATGACTTCGAGGGGCTACACACGCGTGAGATCGCGAATGTTTCTATGATTCTACACATCTCCATACCAGACGCACTTCCATCGGATGAGATTCGTATAACGATTGAAGCAAATGGTCCTGAGAGGCTTGTACGTACAATAGCTCGGACCTTTGGTCCGGTAAATCGGATGACCACACCGATTGTCGAGAATATCGATAATCTACAGGAATGGACATGGAGTGATTTGGCAGATTCGACAATCGTCGTAGATTATGTCTCAGACGGTGCTCCAGACGATTCAGAGGTTCGTGTTGATGCAGTGGGCATCCGTGTCAAGTATCACCAACCATGGTATTCATTTGAGACAGTCAAGGCAATTCACGAGAAGTCCGGGCAGAGCCTACCTGTACTCGATTTCGGGCCTTATGATGGAACACATTCTGGCCTTTCTGTTGAGAATTGTGGATTAACTCCGGATAGTGGCACTCAAGGAACTTGGGATTTCGAGGTAGAAGTTCCTTATGACCAAGAATTGGGGAGAATCCATGTTTTTGGCGAAGGTAATTTCACCATTGAAGCAATGCCACAAGGACACACATCAATGGAAAACTTTCAGACCTATGATAACGGAGATTTACTGGCCGAACGCGATGTAACAAATTCGGTTAGAATTACAATCTATGACGGTTGTATTGAGATGGCTCGCGTCGATGTCAATGACCCGTATCTTGAGGTCTACGGTTCTGTCGCAGGAGCGGTCGATGGCCTCGCTGCAGGATACAGCACCGTACGCTTTGCCATCGGAAACACACTTGTGAGCCAAGTTGAGATTTCATTAGGAGAATTCGCGTTTCAGGTGCCGATTGGACACGCTTTACCAGGATCTAGTGAAGCACTCGAAGTCGGTGTGGCTGCTCGCTTCCAATGGTCGTCTAACGGACTCGCTGAGACCACTGTAGTCCATATCGAGTCAATGTCGATAGTCGGAGGTTACCACTTGGAATGGGATCTCGATGTAACTTGCTCAGCCCCATCCAACATCGAATTGGTAGAGGATGGCGGTGGCTCTCTAATCCCAATGGCAAGCAGGTGTGAGGATGACCGAACTGAATGGGAAGACCTCGAGGTGCGGGCCTGGACAGATTCGAACGATATCCTCGATGTATCTGCACAAGGTGGCGATATCCGAGTTCAACCACACGCCGATGCGAGCGGTGAGGCTCGAATTAGCGTACAAGTTCTCGACGCCTCAGGAAATTCCTGGGAAGGTGCATTCAATGTGGATATCGCTGGTGTCGAAGATTCTCCTACAATCGAAGGGCTACCTGTCTCAACATACATCGATCTGGGTCAAACTCGTGTAATCGACCTCGAAATCACCGACCCTGACACCACCGAACTGACGATTTCTACATCGAGGTCTTGGGCTAACGTTGATTCGGCCGGCGACCTCATTCTAACTCCAGTCGAGCCTGGAACTCACACAGTGGAACTTACAGTGACTGATGGAACATACACCGAGGTTCAGAGTATAGAAGTCATTGTCACAGCCCAACCTGACCTCACAATTGAGAATATTGAGATTTGGAGGGGTGGGGTCTCGGTCGCCGGCGTCGATGAGGGAGATGTTGTCCAACTCAAGGTGTATGTACGCAACGAAGGTTGGGGAGTTGGCGATGCTATAGATGTACGATGCTGGGTCGATGGTTTGCTTGTCGGATCAACAATGATTGACAGCATCGCACCAGGGGGCCTAGCGATTGCTAACTGTGATACACAGGTCACAAATTCAGGCACGGTCGTAATCAGAGCAATGGCCGACGGTACTGCATCGATAGAAGAGTCGAACGAGGAGAATAACGAATTGAGTATCTCGATCGATTCAGAGGCCCGAGATAACTCAGGAGGCGGCTCAAACGATGTCGATCGCGGCCCTGCAATCATTGTAGCCTCGATTGGTGTGATAGCCATCTCAATCGCTGCATTGCAGATGGGACCTGGTCGAGTACGCAAACCATTCCGGAAGAAATGAGCTCGATTTCATCATCAAGATGGAAAACCCAGAGTTTAGCCCTACAAACCATCCGTCCGGCCGATAAACGTTGAAAATCGGGTAATGGTTATACCTGAATCAACCGCCAAAATGGCTTACCGCGCTCGTCCAACGAGCCGGTGGTGTGTGTTTGCGATGATGAAGCTAAAGGTCCGTATTGAGACTGATGAGTGGATCTACGAAGAGCATGAGACGCAGTGATCTCATTCCTTCGACCAGGTCTGCGGATAGACTCCCACTTGCATCAAAACGACCTTCGGTCGGGCTACTTCTCCGTGTTGCATCGATGCTATTTTCGATGCTGCGGAATTTGTTTCAGCGAGTGCGACTGCCTCTCCTTTGAGACTCTCAAGAACCACTAAATCACCTCTTTCAATACCTTCACTTAGACTTACTACACCGGGCCGTGCTAGGGCTGCTCCGTGTGAAATCGCTGCGGCTGCGCCGTCTTTGACGACAATGCGTGGAAGGTGACCAAGAATCGCTTCTACTGGCGCTATGAGCTGACGCAAGGCGCGATCATCCTCGTGCTCACGCCAGAGGAATACTGCATCGGTCAATTGCTGCATTGTGCATGCATTTGATTGATCGAACGAACCGGTTTGGTCACGATGAAGTTCTAGGAGTTCGCAACCGGTATCGAGCATTAGTCCGAAATCTCGGGCAAGAGTTCGGATGTAGGTACCAGCGTTGCAGGTGATTGTTACTGCGGTTGTACGGGATTCATCGTCCGCGTCGATAATTCGTATATCATGGAGAATTCGAGTTCGGACACGGACCTTGACTGCAGATTCTAGAGGTGGAACATTGTAGATTTCACCTTGGAGTGATTCGAGAAGATTTGCTAATTCTTCTTGTGTGACTTCACGGGCAAAACGAAGCACTGCGATGTAGCGCTTGTCTCCAGTGAGGACCATTTCGGTCAGTCTAGTTGACTTACCACAGAGCATGGTTAGGAGTCCTGTAGCGAATGGATCGAGGGTTCCTCCGTGACCTAATCGCTGGATTCCAAGCATTTCACGTGCCCAAGCCGTGAGTTGATGACTGGATGGCCCTCGCGGCTTGTCAACAAGAATGACGCCTGCATCGAGCAATTGCTCAAGGGTTCTTTCTGATGGTTTACAGCCGTTTTTGGAGTCTGTAGTGGCCTTCTCATCGAGGATTATCATATATTCACTCTCCTTGAATTGCTGCGCTGACTATTGTGAAGACATCGTCAGCGCTCAAATCATTTGCATCGACGACGAGGTTGTATGGAGTCATGTCGTCGAGGTCGATTCCATAGAGGATTCGGTAACGTTCTTTGTCAGCACTTTGACGAGCGCTTGATTCCGCGAGACGCTCTTCGAAGCTACCGCCCTCACGGTTCTGCACACGGCGGGCGCGTTCCTCATCGGAGGTTGCAATCCATACCCTGTGGCAATCAATCTCGAGTTCGTGCGCCCACCATCCTGAAAGGCGACTCTCAATGATTTGAGGGCCGTTTTCGCGAGTCATTGCATCGCGCAGAAGTGTATCTAACGAACGATCGACATCGAGGTCAGTCTTGCACAATTCACTGAATTCGACTACTGGTAGACCTCGGCGGGTGGCTTCTGCACGGAACACCTCACCGCCGTTGAGTGATTCCCAACCTGTCGACTCGCGAATCTTGGATACAAGGGTCGAAGTTCCGCTTCCTGGTGCGCCACTGATGGTGATGTGTACCATCCGCTCACCTCCACTCATTTCGGCAGACATCACAGCGTATTCGCCCTGAACTGGTCCTGCTTACAGACAACGAGTTACAATCCGGACAAGATGTTCCGGCCTTAGGTGGAGCAGCGTGGACATTTCCACTACGCTTAGTTTCAGATTCCTGCCCTCGCTTGCGAGGTCCATCTCGACTCCTGCGCTGACCTCGACGAGTCGTGGCTGGAGCCTTCTTTGTCTGCTCTTTGAGGAGATGGAGCAAAGGCTCAGGGATCGGATCGCCTTTGAGAATGAGAGGGTGGCGACCGAATCTGATGATCTTGATGTGACGGTCGACGATTCTTCCTAGTGGTGCACTCATCGCAATGTAAGTCACAACCCATGCTGGGAAAATCCACATCACTCTATCCATCATTCCCCACATCGGCTGCCATGGCAGACTGACGTAATCTACACGGAAGCCGGTAGCTGCCTCAGCCATCCAGCTGAATATTGCAATGATGAAGACAATTGTGAACATCATCGGCTTCATCATGGCCGATTGCATCGCCATTTGGTCCGGCATCATCTCCATCTGTAATCGTCGCATCTTGTCAACACGAGCCGTATCTCTCTCGGCCTGAGCTTCTCGCAATTGCTTCTGAATCTGCTTGTTCCGGTGAGCCGTGTGAACTTGAGTAATAGGATCCATGAATAATCCTCGAATTATTGTGTTCACAATCATGATCGAGGAACCAATGATTGCCACGGTCGGCACGAAGAATTCAGAATGGAACGGAAGTGCCGGTTCGATCACAGTTCCAGCCAGATCTGAAAGACCGATACGTAATGATGGATTGATCGAAAGAAGAATCATGAATCCGAGAATGACGAGCATCGGAGTCATCATGCCAGCCATGGCTTGGTTCTGAGCGCCACCCTGCCCAGCCTGTGCTGCCATGGTTCTCTCGCTTCATCGGACTCAATTGAAGCATTCGGCTGGGCTCACATGAAATGTGAGCCATCTTCTGTTGCACTCAACTGAATTGGAAACTGCAAGTCTCGCAAGAAGATGAGCCAACAGCAGCCTCGGTTCCGCATACTGGACAGACGTCAGGAGTTGGAATAGCTGGAGTATCTGATTGGTCTTCATCTGCCTCTTCTGAGTCCTCAGTGACCTCTTGTTCAACCTCATCCCGCTCTGGCTCGATGGATTGCACCTGTGGCTTTGAGAAGTCGACAGACTCATCATCAGCGGATTCTGCTTCAGCCGCTACAGGTTCTTCTGCAACCTCATCGATAGCCTCCTCGACTTCCTCTGCCTCAGGTTCTGGCTCATGGACAGGAGGCTCGGGCATGGAGCGTGTCGCCTCATCGACCCAATCGGGTAGATTCGGTTCTTCATCGACTTCATCACCAAAGGTGGCGCCATGGTAATCCTGTGCGTCGGCCACCTTGTATTCGCTCTCGGAATCTCCCTGAATCTCGAAGACAACTTCGATCCTCTCGTTCTTCTCTATACGGCCAATCGGCCAGCTTACGTGAGTTCCCTCTCTGGCCGATTCCTTGCTGAAATCGATAACGCGTTCTCCAGATTGGTTCGATCTCACGGTTGATTTCTCAATATTGAAAGTACCAGGCACGACATCGTGCAGTGATAGATCCTCTAGTGCGCTATCGGAGTCGTTTTGGAACATCAATAGAATCTCATAACGACCCGAACCGGCAGCCGGGAATACTTCCTTACCAGTAGAGAATCGCCTTCGGCGGTGAACGACTCTGATCATAGGAACACGGTTACAGAATCGTGTTGCCACCGGGCCGAACCTTTCCATACTGAAATCGGCCCGAATCGGTGCCGCCAATTTGTCATTCTGTGGCGACGGATCCTCGGCGTGTAGTGGGTAACTAATCGTCAGAGATTTGCCTGGCTGCAAGCCAAGTGGAGCCGAGGTTCCAACGGTGATTCGAAGCGCGTGGCCCTGAGAATCGGGAGATATTAGTTGCTCTTCGAGTTGAGTTCCGTCAACTACCTCGATTCGATATTGATCTTGATTCAAGTCCGTCCCTTCGATTTCAATACGGACTTGATCTGAAGATGGTATGTTGAAGATTCCTGGGATGTCGTCAAGCAAGCGCATGACATTTATCGGGGCTGAACCAGTGTTTTCCACGACTGTAATGCATTCAAGATCAGAGGGGACATAAGAGCGGATACGCGAGATGCTGTACTGCTTGTTGACCTCGGCGTCGAGGACCTTGATACTCCTCTCCTTCAGTTCAAGGACACCTGTCGATTCGACGTTCGCACGAGGCAAAATCGAGTAATTGATTTCATGAGTGAAATTTGGTTTGTCGATTGCTTCAATCCGCTTTTCAAGAGAGTCCCAGAGTCCTTCTGGAGGAATGTCTTCTCGGATGTCTTCCATCTCCAAAAATGGATCACTGCGGCCTGCCAACCACACTGTGGCACCGGATAAGCTAACAACGAATGACGACCGATTTTCAACAACAAGTTTGCAATGGAAAACATCAGGCCGATCGTCTTCCTTTGGAGATACGTAGCCGAATTGTCGAGCCCTGGATGAGACAGCATCGAACTGGGCTCGGGAAACCGTCGCTTCGCACGAATAAGCCCCGCTTACCGTACCTGTTGCGAAGCGCTGTATGGTTCGAGTGGTGACTCTTGGTGCAATTTCGAGAGTTGCGCTCTCGCCGACCGAGAGTCTCCCGATACGCCAGATGAGTTCGCTATCTTTGATATCATATTCCGGTCCTTCTGAGAGTTCGAAATTTTCAGGAAGGGCGCGTCGCACAACGACGTCCATTAGGGCGACTGGCGCGATATTCTCGACGCTGAGGCGAACGATAATCTCCTGAGAATGCTCTGAGTAAACCATCGAGAGACTAGCCTCTTGTGGCCGCTCCGGCTCGGTGTCGATGTGTTCCCGGAGAATCATCATCCGCGGACCGGAGGCGGTGTAAGGGAGATTCGTGGTCTGAGTAGCATCAAGTTCGCGGACGGTGATTGCGCCGCCACCGATATCGGTTGCTCCTGTATTCTGTAAGAGAACCTCGATGTCCCATGCGCGGTCCTTGCGACTTGAGTTACGGAGAATGAGTTCGCCGTCTATTGATTGCTGGCGGACCGTACCATCTGGATTGAGGACTGATTCCTCCTTTTCTCTCAAAGTGACGTGTAATTTGTCTCCGGGAATCGCGTCGACTTCGGCAGCTGGTCTGAGATTGCTCGAAAGTGCCGGCGCCGGTTCTTTCGGAGGAGAGGCTTCTTCGATCGCTTCCTCAAAGGCAGATGCGAAGGGGTCAGCAGGCGGAGGAGCTCCGAATGGGTCATCCACCTGTGGACTATCTACTGCCGCGCTCGATTCCGATGCTAAGGCTGTATCCAGTGCTGCATTGAGGTCGCCGATTTCAGCTTGTTCCTCATTATTATCTTCCTCGAGTAGCCCATCGAGCGCCGCTAGAGAATCATCGAAGGATTCGATATCGTATTCTTCGGCTAGCCAATCCTCGTCGTCGGCCGCAGCCTCAGAAATTTCCTCAGCGGCCGTCTCAAATCCAGGGGGTGGAGGAGGTGCGATGCCTTCCATTCCGGGAGGAAGTGGTGGTGCGTCGAGTTCCATAGGTGGTGCTGGCGGTGGTAAATCGAGACCCGGTGGGGCTGGTGGAGGTATGTCGAAGCCTGGTGGAATGGGAGGAGGTGTCGCAAATGGAGATTCTTCGTTTACCTCAACTTCCTCCTCAGTCGACTCCTGTTCTATCATTTCGCTAAACTCGTCCTCTTCGTCATTCGCATCGAAACCAGGCGGGGGTGGAGGAGGCGGGAGCGGAGGCATGCCCGGGGGAGGAGGGGGAGGGGTATCGGACATGGTGGAAGCAGCCTCGAAGGTAAGTATGGACGCGCATTCGATTGGTTTAATCATTGCTCGCACGCAGTCCTACGGACTGATTCGATTCACGAATGTTTGAATTACCCCTCATGCCGGCAGGAAGCCATGAGCAATCAAGACGGAACCACTCCTCCGGTCATCTTTGTGGTCGGTACTGCTGGTGCTGGAAAGAGCACACTGGTCACCGCCTTCCAACGCTGGGCTAGATTCCTACAGGTGGATGTGCTGTGTATCAATCTCGATCCGGGAGCCGAACGAGTCCATTACGACCCTGAATTCGATGTTCGCGATTTGGTCTCTTTAGCCGACGTAATGGACGAGTACGATCTCGGCCCCAATGGCGCCCAAATCTTGGCTGCTGACTTGGTTGCAGCTCAAGCACTGGATGTGTTTGATGAGATCGAAGGATTGTCGGGGGATATTTTGGTGATTGATACGCCAGGACAGGTTGAATTGTTTGCTTTCAGAGAGGCGAGCAGTCACTTGGTTGAGGTGCTCGGTCAAGGTCGCGCATGCTTGGCTTTCTTATTCGATCCGATGCTATCTCAGACACCAAGCGGATTCGTATCTCAGATGCTTCTTTCATCAATTGTTCACTTCCGCTTGGGTCTGCCAACTGCTAACTTCCTTTCGAAGGCTGATTTGCTTGAACCCGAGGTCCTTTCAAGAATTCTTGAGTGGGGAGATAATCTCGATACTTTGGAGGCGGCCTTGTATGAAGAGTCTGCAGCCGAGTCAAGGGATCATCACTCTGGGACTTCGAGGGCAGAATTCGCAATTGGTCAATTACGCATGATGCAACATGCGGCCATCCAGCCAGGGCTTGTGCCTTTGTCTAGTGAGGAAGAGGAAGGGCTGGCTGACATGCTGACATTTGCTCAGACTGTGTTCGGCGGCATGGCCGACATGAGAGATGGATTTGCAGGAGATATCGAACATGAGCGACAATGAGAAGATGGATCTGCTTGCAATCGACGATTTGGTAGATGATTTTGAAGAGATTATCGATTGGGCTATTCGCTACAAGCATGATGTTGAGATACATCAGGATTTCAAGCCGCTCGACGGCATGTCGATCGGTTCGATTTACGAAAAGCCCTCTACGCGAACACGAGTATCATTCGAGGTCGGTGTCAGCCGTCTCGGCGGGCAACCTCTGACTCTTCTGGCCAATGATATTCAACTCGGAAAATCGGAGTCGATTGGAGATACAGCGGCAGTTCTATCGCGCTTTCTTGATGGTATAACCTACCGCTGCTTCGGGCATGCTGACGTTGCTGAGTTAGCTCGCACTGCAACGGTTCCGGTAATCAATGCCCTCTCCGATATGCACCACCCTTGCCAATCTGCTGCCGACCTGATGGCGATTCGTGAATTCGCCAACTCCGATGGTCACATCGCTTGGGTTGGAGATGGAAACAATGTCTTCCATGATTTGGCACTTGCTGGATTGACACTCGGATACGATGTGAAGTATGCCACGCCGGTCGGGATGGAACCTGACGCTGGCGTTCTAGCACGGTGTCAGGAGATTGCTGCCAAGACCGGCGCAAGCATCACCGGCACGAATGACCCAGTCGAAGCCGTCACCGATGCTGGCGTAATTTACACCGATATCTTCGTCTCTATGGGCGAGGAACACATGGAAGACAAAATGGATGCATTCGAGGGTTTTCAGGTAAACGAAGAACTCGTCGCACACGCTCGCCCGGACTACGTCTTCATGCACTGTTTACCCGCACACCGCGGAGAGGAAGTCACCGACGGTGTGATCGATTCGAGGAATAGTATCGTCCTTGATCAGGCTGAGAATCGTATGTGGGCACAGATGTCACTACTGACTTACCTATGCAATAACGACGCATGGCAGGCTTATCGCGAGCTCTGAACTGCCAAAGCTTACTTTGGTGGGCAATCGATTCAGAGAAGCGAAGCGATGAGTATTCCAACCATCGCTAGAACCATTGAACGCTTAATCAGACGAGAAGCAGCCGTATCTTCGGTTAGTACAATATGCTTCTTGACCTGCATCAAAGTGAATAGAGCGGGCGCGACGAGAAGTAAGTGAAGTAGGTCGAATACACCCATAGCAAATGGGGTCAACAGGGCAATTAGGGTCAGAAGTAAAACTGCCCAGGCAAATGTTCGAGCCTTGTCAGCTCCAACTCGCATTGCGTAGGTATTGCGCCCTTCGTCGCCTTCCATGTCTTCGACATCCTTGATGATCTCGCGCGCGAAATTATACAGCGTTCCAACGAAGAATAGGGAAAGAGCACGGGAGTTCAGTGGGTCGAATACACCAGCAGCTCCGTAGAGTACTACTAACCCGACCGAAAGTGAAATTGCCATATTTCCAGGTAATCCTCTATTCTTGAGGCCGAGAAGCCATCGATCGTCCTCATAATTTAGCAAGAGAGCTAGGGCCATAACCCAGATCAGAATTGTGTACTTCCACTCATCGAATTCGCCGATTGAGTTCGCGGTGACGGCGGCGATGAATAAGGAAATGAATGAAATTAATCCAGTTAGAATGATAGAGAGCAGAGCAGTTCTCTTGCTTATACGCCCGGAAGGTAATGGCCTATCTGGGCGATTCACCCTGTCAATTTCGAGGTCGAGGTAATCATTCAGAGCATTCCAAGAGGCCATGAAGGAGTAGACCGACAGGGCAAGTAATGTGGTGATGTGTAGATTATCATCGGAAGGGAATTCGCCAAGAGCGAGAACTGCGCCGAGGAATACTCCAACAAATCCACTGATACAATTGCCTGCTCGGAAGAGCAGGACCCAATCAGCGATTCGACCCACGCCTCCGACGAGGGCGTGCGCGTCTTGATTGCTTGCACGATTCACGCCGTTGCAATCAATGGTTCAGCGGACAGCGCCCAAACGCAGACAGTGTAGACACTGCCGCGGAATTGACCGCGCTGATGCCCTACCTTGGCAAAGCGAGTATCCTTGGCGAGAATGTTACCCACCTGGTTCATCGTAGCTCCCCAGCGGAATCTCTCATTGAGGTAATCGAAAACCTCGACAGTGTTCGCATTCCCCTTCTCTTCAAGGAATACTAGAACCGCTTCTCGTAGGCGTCGTGTGCGGGACATCAGATCGCCTCCATTGGAATCTGGCGAGAGGCCATCACACGCGAGTGCAATCCAGACCAGCTCGATGGACTCACGCTAACTTCGATTGCACGTCGTGGCATAGGCTGCCAGAGTCCATCGTCAGCCCTCCCGTTTGAGGAATTGACAAGTGCCTCTGGTTGAGGTCTTCGTCGGCTTGCAGCGGTCTTGTTTAGGGCGGCGAAGGAGACTACACGAACAGGGTCGGCTCGCTTCCTGTAGATTCGTTGGCTATTGGGGTTCAGGCTTCGGTTCATGGCCTGATGTTGCTCGGTCAGCATATCAAGAACTGGAACAGAGAGGAAAGTGAAAGTAAAAGTGAATGTGAAGCGCTTGAATGAGGCTTCATCCATCGTTTTGAAATACCGAGCCTCGGTCGCCGGGCTACTCGCTCGTGTAGTGTAGTTCGGTCCATCATGACGGACTCTCGATCCGTCGACCCGGGTTCAAATCCCGGCACGAGCACCATTTTGAAACCAATTTGTAGCCGGAGAACGATTTTTATGCCTCTCAATCTAAGGTGAGGTATGCGAACCACCGCCGTACTGCTCACACTTGTTATGCTAACTTCTGCCTTAGCAGGATGTGCTGGGAGCGGGGATGATACCGAGAAAGATGAGCAAATCGCCTCTCTTGAATTGGAAGTGGCGAATCTTACCTCTGAGAATGCAGAAAATGCTGAGAATGTTGCAGCATTACAATCCACTCTAGAAGAGGCTCAGGTAGCGCTCGAATTAGCCAATGAAGACCTCGCGAACATCTCCGCCCAACTATCCACTGCTGAATGGCACCGTGCCAATCTTTCCAACTCACTCTCAGACGTCATGGACCAATTGAATCAAACAGAGAATGATGAGCTCATCACTTCACTCCAAGCAGAAATCGCGGATCTCGATTCGCAAATCTCTGATGCCGACTCGCAAATCACCAACCTCGAGGGCGAATTAATCGAGAAGGAGAATCAAGTTGCTTCTCTCGAAGCAACGAATGCCGCCTTGCAGAGTACAATCGGTAGTCTGACCTACCAAATCCGAGATATGATTGCCAATTGCCCTCAAGACAACCCCGGTCTCCAGAT
>Ga0114933_10000606_pt1 | contig 43294 bp, 34 predicted proteins | sample 4SBtaG_FD_89691 | JGI IMG/M metagenome (GOLD analysis project Ga0114933, IMG submission 89691) | Deep subsurface microbial communities from Kolumbo volcano to uncover new lineages of life (NeLLi) - 4SBTROV12_W25 metaG | ecosystem: Environmental > Aquatic > Marine > Volcanic | place: Kolumbo... | reverse complement strand
GGGGGCGTGCTACGGTCGGTCCGTCAGGCAGCAAGAGACCCGGAAGCCCCATGAGTGTGCTCCTCTCCCTTCTCGTGCAGCCCGCCGAAGCCTTCTGTGGAAGCTACGTCGGTACGGCTGGATCAGACCTCTACAACAACGCCAGCGAGGTGGTTCTCTCCCGCGAGAACAACGTGACCACGCTCACCATGGCCAACGACTTCGAAGGCGAGCTCGCCGAGTTCGCGATGGTCGTGCCGGTGCCGGTGATCCTCGGCGAAGAGGACGTCAACGTCCTCGACCCGACGATCTTCGACCGCCTCGAGGTCTACAGCGGACCTCGACTGGTCAGCTACACCTGCGACGAGCTCTACCCGGAGATCCCGGAGTTCGAGTCCGGCGGCATGGGCTGCAACGCCCCCTTCGCCAACGACTACGCGCTCGAGTCCGCCGGCGACCGGGGCTGGGCCGACTCCGCGTCAGCCGACTACGGCGGGACCCAGGTCGAGGACCGCTTCATCGTCGGTGAGTACGAGTTCGTCGTGCTCTCGGCCGAGGAGTCCATCGGCATGCTGCAGTGGCTCTCCGACGAGGGCTACGCGGTCAGCCCGTCCCAGGCCGATCTCATCCAGGAGTACCTGGACGGCGGCTCCTACTTCTTCGCCGCGCGCGTCTTCACGGACCGCATCCCAGAGGGCCAGGCGAGCCTGTCGCCGATCCAGTTCTCCTACGAATCCGAGAGCTTCGGCCTGCCCATTCGGCTGGGCACGACGAACTCCACCGGCGAGCAGGACCTGGTCGTCTACACGATGACCCCGATCCACGAAGGCCGCGTCGGCATCAGCAACTACGACGAAGCCACGATGGACTCGGTCTGCATGTACGACGAGGACGACTGGGCCGACGGCTTCGGTGAGTTCTACGGAAACGAGTTCGACGTCGCCGTCGCCGGCGAGGCCCGCTGGGTCGCCGAATACGGCTGGAAGCTCGAGCAACAGTCGATGAAGTGCGACCCCTGTCCGCCCGAGGTCGGCGACAACCCCTTCCCGATCGCAGACGTCTTCGCGCTCGGCTTCTCCGGGGGCCAGGAGCTCGCGGACAGCGGCTGGCTCTGGGGCGCGGCGCCGGAGTTCTACTTCACGCGGCTCCACATCCGGTACACGCCGGAGCAGGCCACCCAGGACCTCTCGCTCTACGCCAGCGGCATCACCGAGAACACCCAGCAGCGCTACATCCAGTACGAGAGCTACCTCGAGGCCGAGTTCCCGATCTGCGGCTTCGGCATGGTCGAGGAGCCCGGCTCCTGCGCGGACGAGGGCCGCGAGATGGAGAAGCGCATGAAGTACTGGGAGTCCGAGAACGACGAGGGCACCAGCGGCTGCTCCGCCAGCTACGCGCGGTGGGGCGTCGTGCTCCCCCTGGCCGTCCTGAGCGCCGGCCTCGTGCTCCTGCGGCGTCGCCGCGAGCAGGATCACTCCGAGTAGCAATCCTGGAAGTAGTCCACGGCCACCTCGGCCGTGTACTCCTTTCGCCAGTGGCCCCTCTTCTGCGCCCGGACCTCGGCCAGGAAGGCCTCGAGGCTCTCCTCGCCGCCGATCCAGGCGCTGTAGGTGGCCACGGTGCAGCTCGTGTCCTTGAAGTCCCCGGTCGATGACTCGCCGCCCCAGTCCCAGACGACGTTGCCGCCGTCGTCCTGCTCGACCTCGAAGGCGGCGGTTCCGTCCGGGCAGTGGGCGACGATGTTGCCGGAGACCTCGACGTCCTCGACGCCTTCGACGCCGGTGACCTCGACGCCCCAGCCGCGGGACTCGCCGTCCCCGGACATGGCCTTCATCGAGCAGCCGATGACCGCGTTGTCGACGCTCACCAGGCGGGTGGCGATGTCGTCGCCGTCGTCGTTGTGGGCGAGGAAGTAGGCGATCGAGTTGTCGAGGAAGAGGTTGTCGCGGGCCTCTCCCCCGTTGCGCAGCTGGGCCCCGTGTGAGCTCGCCCTCGCCACGATGTTGCCGCGCATCACGACCCCGTCGATGCCGGTCTGCAGGTAGATGTCGTGGTTGAACTTGGTGGGGTCGGCGACGCCATCCCGCCAGCCGTTGTGGTCGAAGAGGCACTGCTCGATCAACAGCCCGTCGGTGCCGTCGGCATAGAGGCCCTGGCTGTGCCCGCCCGGGTCGTAGGCGTCCAGGAAGTGGCTTCGCCGAAAGGCCACGTCGGCCTGGCCGTAGCCGTCGAAGTCCTGGATGACGGCGTTCACGCTGAAGCCCTCGAAGACCATGTCCTCGAAGAGCAGGCCCTGGGTCCCCACCAGCCACTGGACGCCGGGGACCCGGTCCTCGGGCGCGACGAGGTGCAGACCCACAAAGGCGAGGTGGTCGATCGAGGTCGGCGAGGATCCGCCGAGGTTGGTCTGCAGGCCGGTCGCAGGCGCGTTCAGCAGCGGGCGGGCTCCCTCGCCCCAGACGCCGACGAGCTGAGGCTCCTCGGCGCTTCGACCGCCGGTCTTCCACTGTCCCAGGCCCTCGTCCCAGGAGTCGCCGGCGCGCAGGAGCAGCCAGTCCGGGGCCTCGTGGCGCAAGAGCGCCTTGCCCGCGGCGATCGAAGCGAGGGGCTCGTCCTCGCTCAGCCCGGAGTTGGCGTCGTCGCCCTCGGCCGAGACGTAGACGATGACCGTGTCCTCCGAGGGCGTGAACTCGGTCCAGCCGGTCTCGACGTCGGTGTCCGCGTCGGCGTCGGTGTCCGCGTCGGCCTCGACCGGAGCGCTGTCTTGGGGCGTGCCGCTGCACGCGAGCATCAGGAGAGTCACTTCTCCGAGACGCTACCCCGCAAGAGCTTGGCGCAGAGCAGGCCGCCCAGGAAGCCGAAGAGGTGGGCCTGCCACGAGATGCCCGCTGTCAGGCCCGGGATCATCGTGAAGAGCGAGCCGCCGAAGACCGCTCCGACGACCACGGACATGATCATCGGTCCGGCGCGCCGCTCCCAGATGCCTCGGCCGAGCAAGAAGCCGATCAGGCCGAAGATCACGCCGCTCGCGCCGACGTGGACGCTGCCCGTCGCGCCCAGCAGCCAGCAGCCGAGGCCCGAGGTGACCATCGTCACCGCGGTGACCACAGCCAGATCCGACTTCTTGCGCTCCATGGCCATCAACGCCAGGGGAATGCCAGCCAAGGTGTTCGCCAGCAGGTGGCCCCACCCGCCGTGCAGGAAGGGCATCGTCAACAGGCCCCACAGCCCGTCGACCGTGCGTGGCACGACGCCGTACTCCAGGAAAGCCCAGCCGGTGACCCAGTTCACGAAGTTCACCGCCCACAGGACGCCGAAGGCCCCCAGGCTGACCTTGCCCGCGGTCTTGACGTCCTTCAGGAGAGCTCCGAACTCCTTCTTGATCACACCGGCCATGCAGACATCGTACGCGCGAGGGGTGCGCGTCCTTTCGTGGCATGGCATAAATCGCACCGATGTTCCTGTTGATCGCCACCGCCTGGGCCTACGAGTCCCCCGACGTCGAGTTCGTGCTCGAGGACGAGGTGAACCTCTTCGAAGAGATCGCCTTCGACTCGGGCTGGCTGCCCAGCGGGTCGCCGGTCGCCGTGAAGTTCGAGCTGGTCGCCGAGGGCGGCAGCCTGGTCGAGATGGAGGGCCTGTCCTGGGCCTACTGGCCCGAGGCGATCACGCACGGCTACACGCCGATCGCCGAGACCGGGATCTTCCTGCTCGACTCGGAGATGGGCATCCAGGTCAGCTACCAGATCGACTGGAGCGGCTTCTACTACTCCGCGCCGATCTGGACGGAGACCTCGGTCTTCGAGGGCGAGGCCTTCTTCGACCCCTTCCTGCTCGAGGGCCAGGACCCGCGCTGGGCCGAGATCGAGAGCACCGGCGAGCAGTCGGAGCTCTTCCGCTTCGAGCAGGACGTGATCACCGGCGTGTCGGTGTATGTGGCCGTCGACTGGCGGAACGACGCCTATGCCGCCTTCTCCGGCGTGCAGTTCGACACGAACGGGTCGATCATCGACACCGTCGACGGCACCGAGCTCTTCGAGGCCCCCGGCGCCCCCGAGCTGGAGCTCGACACGACCTTCACCGGCCAGTACCTGGCCGCGCTCGACGTCGTGATGGTGCCCACCTTCGGCATCTGCATCGACACCATCGGCTGCTTCGACGTGGCCAGCTTCGACGTGCCGATCCCGCTGGTCGAGAAGGACCTGGAGCGGGACTTCGACACCCTGCGCATCGAGCACCCGCTGCCGGTGCTGGTCGTCGAGACCCGCGAGTGCGACTTCGGCCAGGTCGAGGTCGGCCAGATCGCGACCTGCGAGGTCGAGATCCACAACTGGGGTGAGCTCACCCTCGAGGGCGAGGCGGGCATCCTCGGCGCCGGTGAGTTCTCGGTCTTCCCCGAGGACATCTACGCCCACCAGGAGCTCGGCGACGGGCTGACCGTGACCTTCGAGCCCTCGGTCGAGGGCGTCCAGGAGGCCTCGCTCATCCTCAACACCTCGGACCCGAACGCCCCGGCCTTCGACATCCCGCTGGTCGGCGAGGGCATCGTCACCGAGCCCGAGATCGTCACGATCCCGAGCGAGGTCGGCACCTGCGGCTGCTCCAGCCGTCCTACGCAGGCGGGCTGGCTCGCCGTCTTCGCCGCAGCAGCAGTGGCAGCAGGACGACGCCGGCGAAGGGGCCCGCCCGACACCCGCAGGTCTCTCTGACCGGCTCCTCGACCGGCTCCTCCAGGCCGCTGTCTTCGTAGTCCTCGCCGAGCCTCTGGGCTCGCTGCCAGAGGAAGAGGTTGCGCGGCTCGACGACGTCGAGGACCTCGATCCACTCCTGGTCCTGGGTGCGCACGTCGACGTCCATGGAGGGCCCGATCAAGTTGGTCTGGACGTGCTTCCAGTAGGGCGGCCACAGGGGCGTCTCCAGGCCCCAGAAGGTGTTCCGCGCGCCGCCGGGGGGGCCGGCGCAGGTGCTGCCCCCGTTGATCAGGTCCACGTCGCCGCGGATCGCGGTGTAGAGGTTCTCGAAGGGGCTGTCCCGGTGGTGGTCGAGGTGGACGACGCGGTCCTCGCCGACCTGGATGCGGTGGAAGACGTTGCCGGCGGCGCGGTGGTCGACCGTGGTGCCGTGGACGAAGTTGGCCTCGTAGAGGAGCTCCTCGTAGAGCCCGTCGTAGCTGTGCGCGATGTTCAGGCCGTGGTGGCCGTCCCGTCCGGTGAAGGTGACGCCTCGCACCGTGATGTCGCGGGTCAGGGTGTCGACGAGCACGCCGTTGTCGGCGTTGCGGATCTCGACGTCCCGGACCCAGCTGTCGACGACACCCTCCTGGAAGAAGACGCCGTTGAAGCCCGGCTCGTCGAGGTGCCCGGCGTACTCGATGTCGGGGAAGTGCAGGCGCAGGTGCTCGACGCCGATGTCGGCCAGCGGGTCCAGGGCGTAGAGCGTGGGCGACCACTCCGCGCGCACGTCGTGGCGGAGCGGCGGCTCGAAGGCCAGGACGTCGCCCTCGACCGAGACGACGCGCAGCGGCACCCGGAGCTTCAGCGGGAGCTGGTAGTCGCAGTCCCCCGGCTCGTCCTGGTCGTTGTGGAGGTGGTAGCCGAGGGTGCGGTCGTCGTCGTCGGTGAGCTCAAGGACGACCACGTCGCCGGCGCCGAGGCCATCCGTCGCCTGGACGCTCAACCGGTCGTCGCGTCGCAGGGCCTCCCCGGTGGTCGTGAGCGACGCGCCGAGTCCGGGGCCCTTCGCCCAGATCAGGCCGCCGTTCCACGACCACTGGACGGCCTCGCCCTCCAGGTCCTCGAGGCTGTAGGGGAAGACCAGCACGCTCTCGGACCCTGCGCCCTTCAGCACCGTGCCCGACTGCTCGATCCGCAGCACCCCTTCGATCTGCCAGATGCCTTCGGGCACCCAGACGACGCCCCCCTCGTCGAGCGCGAGCTGGAAGGCGCCGTGATCGTCCAGGCCATCGTCGGAGATGGCGCCGAAGTCGCGCACGTCCGAGGTCGCCGCGAGCTCCGGCAGGTCGCCGCTCTCGTGACCGGCCCAGGAGAAGTCGGGCAGGCGGTCCTCGCCCAGGATCGCGGGGGTCTCGGCGAGCGAGAGCCCGATCAGGAGCACGGCGGAGAGCCGAGGTCGGCGAGGGCCTCCATCAGCGCGTCGAGGTCGTCGAACCAGCGCACCGTCGCGCGCGGGTGGTCGCTCAGCAACGCCCGCCCCGTCACGAAGACCGGGGTGTTGAAGCCCGTGCTCTCGTCCCGCAACAGGCCGAAGCCGGGCTCGCGCTCCAGGGGCGCCGCGCGCTCCCAGCAGTCGCGGGACAAGTCCGAGTCGAACTTCCACAAGCCATCGGGATCACGGAGGAAGATGCCCGGCGGTCCGCGGGTTGCCATCACCTCGTCGTAGGTAGAGACGAACTCCATCTTCAGAGACTCGCATGCTTCACCTGCTCGCATCGCTCAGCCACTCCGCCGAGCACGCCGCCTGGGACGCGCTCCTGGCCGCTCACGTCACGAACTCCGGGGTCGACTACGCCGGCTTCGACGGCGCTGCGCTGGATGCCTACGTGGCCGGGCTCTCGGCGGCGGAGAAGCCCGAGGGCCGGGACGCCACGCTGGCCTTCACCATGAACGCCTACAACGCGCTCACGGTCGACCTGATGCTGGACCACCCCGAGGTGAAGTCGATCCGCGAGCTCGACGGAGGCGAGGTCTGGAAGACCCGCGAGTTCACCGTCGCGGGCGAGCAGGTCACGCTCGACCACCTCGAGAACGGGGTCTTGCGGCCCCTCGGCGACCCGCGCATCCACGCCGGGTTGAACTGCGCGTCCAAGGGCTGCCCACCGCTCTTCGGCGACGCCTTCGAGACGGCGACGGTCCAGGCGCAGCTCGACGACGCGACGAAGAACTGGGTCTCGCTCAACGCCTACATCACCTCGAAGATGGAGGACGAGCTGGCCCTGTCGATGATCTTCGACTGGTTCGCCGCCGACTTCGCCGCCTACGCCACGCCGGACCTGGCGCACGCTGAGGGCAAGGAGGAGCAGGCCATCAACTTCCTCATCAAGTACACCGACGAGGGCACCGCGAAGTGGCTGCGCGAGGGCAACTACCAGGTCAGCTGGCGCGAGTACGACTGGGCGAAGAACGCCCGCTGAAGCTCAGGTCGGCTCGAGCATCGCGCTGACGTCGGGCTCGACGTCCAGCGGCTCGGCGCCGGGGGCTTCGTCCCAGTTCGTGCCGGGCAGCGTGTAGGTGGCGTCGAAGGCTCGGGTCTCGACCATCTCGGCGCGAGGGTAGGTCAGCGCCTGGACCAGGCCGATGCCGTTGTCCGAGCCCGTTCCTGCGCGCCCCAGCCCGACGGCGGGCAAGGTCAGGGCCCGTGTCGTCGTGGCCCGGTTGATCAGGAGGCGTCCGGTGCGGAGGCGGCTCGAGAGGTAGTCGACGTCGTGCTCGGCGCTGGGGAAGAGCGCGGTGGAGAGCCGGTAGTAGGCCTGGTTGTGCAGGGCCAGGGCCTCGTCCAGGCCGCGCACCGGGTAGACGAGCAGCGTGGGTCCGGGGGGCTCCTCGTTCAGAAAGGCGCTGCCGCCGTTCCAGTCGACTTCGTGGATGGCCGGGCTGACGTAGAAGCCGCGGCGGTCGGTGCGCGTCAGCGACTGGCCCTCGAGCAGGGCGCGATGCCCCTTCTGGGCGAGCGCGCGGCCGTAGCGACGGAAGCGGCTGCGGGAGTTCTCGCTGATGACCGGGCCCATGAAGACGTCGCCGTCGAAGCCGTAGCCGATGTCCAGGCGCCGGGTCTGCTCGACCAGCATGCTGACGAAGCGCTCGTAGATGCTCTGCTCGACGATGACGCGCCCGGTGGAGTCGTGGCGCTGACCGGTCGTGAGGAAGCCGCCGGTCATGACCTCGTAGGCCGCGCGATCCATGTCGCAGCCGTCCAGCACCACCGCGATGCCCTTGCCGCCGCTCTCGTAGACGACGGGCAGGTCCGGGCGATCGAAGACGGCCCGGCGGACCTCCATCGCCGTCGTGAAGGAGCCGGTCACGACGAGCGCGTCGATGTCCGGGTGGGTGATCAGGCGCTTGCCGACACCGGAGCCCGAGCCCTGCACCATGTTGACGACGCCGCGCGGCATCCGGCCCTGGTCCCAGAGCTCGGCGATGAGCTGTCCGCAGCCGGGCGTGAACTTCGACGGCTTGTAGACGACGGCGTTGCCGCCCAGCACCGCAGCGGCCGAGTAGGTGGCGGTGATCAGCGCGGGCTGGTTGTACGGACACAGCATCGCGACGACGCCGCGGGGGAGGCGATCCGATCGCCCGGGCTGGTCCTCGAGCAGGATCGGGTTGAGCGCACGCAGCCCTCGGTCCAGCAGCACGTCCAGGGTCTTGAGCGTCTCGATGACCTCGGACCTGGACTCCCAGACGGGCTTTCCGGTCTCGCGAGTGATCATCTGGACCAGTCGCTCGCGCCCCTTTGCGACGGACTGTCGGAAGCGCTTCAGGCAGGTCGCGCGGTCCGGTAGGGGGACGGTTCCCCAGATTCGAGACGCCAGCTTGGCGTGATCCACCGCGTCGTCGACGCTGGCCTCGCTGAAGCAGAAGCGGCCCAGCACATCGGAGCGGTCGCCGGGGTTGATTCCGTTGATGTAGCCGTCGACCTGCTCAGGACGGACGAAGGAGCCGTAGACATAGTCGCCCTTACGCACAAGGCGGTCACGACTGTCGTCCACGTGCCAACTCCCAGGATCAGAGCCTGCGGATTATAGCGGCTGCCCCACAGCGAGGCCCACGTGCGGAACGTTCACGACAATGTGCTCTCCTGTGTCGGCGACACGCCCATCGTCCGGTTGAACTCGGTCGTGGGCGGGCTGCAGGCCCAGGTCTACGTCAAGCTCGAGATGCTGAACCCGGGCGGCTCCATCAAGGACCGCATCGCGCTCCAGATCATCGAGGACGCCGAGCAGGCGGGTGAGCTGAAGCCCGGCGGCGTCATCGTCGAAGGCACCAGCGGCAACACCGGGGCCGGGCTGGCCATGGTCGGTGCCCTGCGCGGCTACCCCTGCACCTTCGTCATGCCCGACAAGCAGTCCGAGGAGAAGCGCGCCGCGCTGCGAGCCTACGGCGCCAAGGTCGTCGTGACGCCCACGGCCGTCGAGCCGGAGGATCCGCGGAGCTACTACTCGGTCTCGACCAACCTCGGGCACCAGCCGGGGGCCTACTTCGCGAACCAGTACCACAACCCCTCGAACCCCAAGACGCACTACCTCTCGACCGGCCCGGAGCTCTGGGAGCAGATGGACGGCCAGGTCGACGCCATCGTCTGCGGGCTCGGCACCGGCGGCACGATCAGCGGCATCGGGCAGTTCATCAAGGAGCAGGAAGCGGAGTGCAAGGTCGTCGGCGTCGATCCGGTCGGCTCGCTCTACTACGACTACTTCCACACGGGCCGGATGACCGAGCCCCATACCTACATCGTCGAGGGGATCGGCGAGGACTTCATGCCCTCGACCATCGACTGGCAGTTCATCGACGATGTCGTCCGCGTGAACGACAAGGAGTGCATGCAGATGACCCGGCGGCTGGTCCGCGAGGAGGGCATCTTCTGCGGCGGCAGCTCCGGCGCGGCGGTGGCGGGCGCGCTCAAGTGGATCGAGCGCAACGACAGCCCGGACCTGAAGGTGCTGATCATCCTCCCCGACTCCGGCAGCCGGTACCTGTCGAAGATCTACAACGACAACTGGATGCGCGAGAACGGCTTCCTGGACGACGACGCGGGGCTGGGCCGCGTGCGCGATCTGCAGAAGCGGCTCGGCAAGCGCGAGCTCGTCCACGTGACCCCCGACGCCAACGTGTCCGAGGTCATCGGCACGATGAAGCTCAACGGGGTCTCCCAGGTCCCGGTGCTCCTCGAAGGCCAGATCCAGGGCGTGCTCACCGAGAAGTCGCTGTTGTCCAAGGCCCTCGAGAAGGGCGGTGGCTCCGTCAAGGCCGCGGACCTCGCCAGCGCCGAGTTCTGCACGGTCGGCGCCGGAGAGCGTGTCGCGGTGCTGACGGATCTCTTCAAGCGCTACAAGGTCGCCTTCGTCGTGCGCAGCGAGGGCCAGAAGCACGAGGTCCTGGACGTCATCACGCGCATCGACCTCATCGACTTCATCGCCTCGAGGACCTCTACGTGAAGCCCGAGACCCTCGCCATCCACGGCGGCCAGTCGCCGGAGCCGGTCACCGGCGCCGTCATGCCGCCGGTCTTCCAGACCTCGACCTATGCCCAGAAGGGCGTCGCGAAGCACACCGGCTACGAGTACGCGCGCACCCAGAACCCGACACGCGAGAAGCTCGAGGCGGCCATGGCCTCGCTCGAGGGCGGCACCGACGGTGTCAGCTTCGGCAGCGGCTGCGCGGCGACCTCGGCGATCCAGCACATGCTCGACGCGGGCGATCGCGTCGTCAGCGGCGACGACATCTATGGCGGCACCTGGCGGCTGTTCACCAAGGTCTTCGCCCGCCAGGGCGTTCACTACGACTTCGTGGACTTCACCCGGGTGGCTCCCGAGGACGCCATCCCGGAGGGCACGAAGCTCGTCTGGCTGGAGTCGCCGACCAACCCGCTGTTGAAGGTCGCGGACATCCGCGCGCTCAGCGCTCGGGCCAAGCAGATCGGTGCGCTGGTCGTGGTCGACAACACCTTCGCGACGCCCATCTTCCAGCGCCCCCTGGAGCTCGGCGCGGACATGGTGCTGCACTCGACGACCAAGTACATCGGCGGTCACTCCGACGTGGTCGGCGGCACGGTGGTCACCGGGGACCCGAAGCTCGCCGAGGACCTGCGCTTCATCCAGAACTCCGTCGGCGCCGTGCCGGGCCCCTGGGACACCTGGCTGACGCTGCGGGGCATCAAGACCCTGGCCGTGCGCATGCAGCGACACCAGGAGAACGCCCGCGCGCTGGTGGACTGGCTCCTGGCGCACGACCGCATCGCGCGGGTCTGGTACCCGACCCACGAGAGTCACCCGCACTACGCCGTGGCGACCTCGCAGATGTCCGGCTTCGGCGGCATGGTCAGCTTCGAGCTCGACGCCGACCTGGCCACCGCGGAGCGCTTCTGTGAGTCCACGCGGCTGTTCACGCTGGCCGAGTCCCTGGGTGGCGTGGAGTCGCTCATCGAGCTGCCCGCCGCGATGACCCACGCCTCGGTCCCTCCGGAGGTCCGCGCTGAGATCGGCATCGCCGACGGCCTGGTGCGGGCCTCGGTCGGCATCGAGCACATCGACGACCTCGTCGAAGACATCGACCAGGCCCTGGCGCGAGCCTTTGGCTAGCGTCCTCATGGTCTGCGCCGCTCCGGGCATTCCGGTGCGGGGACCCTCGGGCTCCAGCGCCCACTTCCGCGGCATGGCCCGTGCCTTCGCGCGCCGGACGAGCGTGCGCATCGTCGCCGCGAGGCTGGCCGATCAGCGAGGCGAACACGGGCAGATCGAGCTCCCGATGCGGGCGCCAAGGCCCCCGCTCTTTCCGACCCGGCGCTTCCCCGAGCGGCGGGAGCGGGCCTTCGCGAGCCGGGTCGCGCGCATCGAAGGGCCTGTTCCGGAGTTGATCTACGAGCGCTGGACGCTCTTCTCCGAGGCCGGCCGCTTCGCGAGGCGGGGCCTCCCCCGGGTCCTCGAGGTCAACGCCCCCCTGCTCGAGGAGCGCCTCCGCTTCGAGTCCGTCCGCGACGAAGGCTACACGCGGAAGTGGCAGGCCCGGTCGCTCGAGGGGGCGGATCTCTACGCCTGCGTCAGCCCCTGGCTGGCCCAGTGGGTCGAGGACCAGGGCGTTCCTCACGAGCGCATCGAGGTCGTCCCGAACGGGACCGAAGCCTTGATGGGAGAGCGGACCGCGCGCGGGGACTTCGTCGTGGGCTTCGTCGGCAGCATGAAGCCCTGGCACGGCGCTGACCGGGTCGAGAGGCTGGCTCGCCAGGCGGGCGGCGAGGCGCTGCTGGTCGGCGATCCGCCGGTCGGCGAGCAGGCGGTCGCCGACGCCATCGCCAGCATGGATGTCGCCCTGGCGCCCTATCGAGCGGACGCGCCCGCCTGGTTCTGTCCCCTGAAGGTGGCCGCCTACCGAGCCCAGGGCACGCCGGTGGTCGCGACCCGCGTGGGTGCGATGGAGCGCTGGGTCGGCGAGGGAGGCACCGTGGTCCCCGACGACGACGGCCTGCTCGTCGAGGCCATCCGGTCCTGGCGAGGGCGCCGTGCGAGGGCGTCGTTGCGGTCCTGGGACGACGTCGCGAACGAGGTGCTCGCCGCGTTAGCTTCGAGGGGATGCTCGCTCTCCTTTCGCTGACCGCCTGCTTCCCCGACGTCGAGGTTCCTCCGCCCCGGGACTGCGAAGAGCGCATCGCGGTCTTCGAGGACACGGACGGCGACGGCTTCGGCAATCCCTCGGTCGTCGCGCTCGTCTGCGAGCCGATCTCAGGCTTCGTCGACAACGCTCTGGACTGCGATGACACCGACGCGCTGAAGGGCGAGGACTGCTCCGAGGACACCGGCGGCGAGAACGCCCAGGACAGCGCCGACAGCGCCGACGTGCCCGGAGACTCCGGGTGAACGAGCGCGACGCCCACGAGATCGAGGAGATCGGCCAGGCCAAGGTCGGCTTCCGCGGGGGTTTGTTGCCCTACGTGCCGATCGAGCTCTACCGCTCGGCCATGGTGCGCGTCTGGGGCGTCTGCTACTACCTCTTCGGCTTCGCCTTCTTCTTCCGCAAGCTGCGCCTCACCCAGCCGAGCGGTGAGCGGGTCCGCCAGGCCCTTGGCCGCGGTCCGGTCGTCTACGTGCTCCACACCCGGAGCATCGTCGACTACCTGGCGCTGAACGAGGTGCTTCGGCGCCGTCGCCTGCCTCTGGCCGACTACGGGACAGGCATCTCGATGACGGCCTTCATGCCGCTCGTCGACGCCATCCCGATGCTCTGGCACAAGGTCCTCTGGTTCGCCCGGAACGGGCGCCTCCCGAACCCCGTCGACGTCGGCTGGCTCAGCCGCGCGGTGGCGCGGGGGAGCAACGCCGCGGTCTTCCTGAAGCCCGACCAGAAGTGGCGGGACTTCTTCACGCCTCCGACCTGGCCCGATCCGGTGCCGGCCCTGCTCGAGGCCCAGGAGCACAGCGAGCGCCCCGTCCAGCTGCTGCCCGTGGTCGTCATCTGGCAGCGCGAGCCGGAGCGTGCCCGCCGCCAGACCTTGCGCTGGCTGCTGGGCACCGAAAAGTCCCAGGGAAGCTTCGCCAAGCTGCTGGGCGTCGCCCTCGGCCACCGACGCGCGGTCGTCCAGGTCGGCGAGGCCGTCGACGTCCAGGAGTACCGCGAGCGCTTCCGCGACGAGGAGGGCCCCAGCCTGGCCAAGCGGCTGCGGCTGATGATGCGCCGCTACCTCTTCCGCGAGCAGCAGGTCGTCCGGGGTCCTGCGCTCAAGAGCCCCGCCTGGACCCGCCGCCTGGTGCTCAACTCGAACCGGGTCAAGCGCCTCGTCGAGGGCGAAGCCGAGGCCACGCGCAAGCCCGTGGCCACCATCCAGCGCGAGGTGCTGAAGACCTACGACAAGATGGCGGCGCGCTTCTCCTATGCCCTGATCCGGCCCGCCGAGGCCATCACGAACTTCCTCTGGAACTCCATCTTCCGAGGCATCGACGTGCGCGTCGAGGACGTGGAGAACATCCGCCAGGCGACCCGCGAGGGCGTGGCCGTGCTGGTGCCCTCGCACCGCTCGCACCTGGACTACGTGCTGCTGTCGTCGCTCCTGCACCGCAACGACGTGGTCATCCCTCACGTCATCGCCGGCGACAACCTCTCCTTCTTCCCCCTCGGCTTCTTCTTCCGGCGCCTCGGCGCCATCTTCATCAAGCGCACCTTCCGCGGCGAGCGCATCTTCCCGACGCTGTTCTCGGCCTACCTGACCCACCTCTTCCGCGAGGGCTACACCCTCGAGTTCTTCATCGAGGGCGGCCGCTCCCGCACCGGGAAGTGCCTGCCTCCCAAGCTCGGAATCCTCGGACACACGGTGGACGCGGGCGTCGAGGCCCGCCTCGGCCGGACGCTGGGCGAGGTCACCTACCTGCCCATCTCGATCACCTACGAGCAGGTCGCCGAGGAGGCCCCCTACGCTCGCGAGCTCGCCGGCAAGGAGAAGCAGCCCGAGGACCTGGGCGCGGTGGTCCGAGCCGCCCGCGTCGTGCTCAAGCAGTACGGCCGCGTCTATGTGCGCGTCGGCGAGCCCGTGAAGCTGACCGAGGCGCTGGACGGCTGTGACTGGGAGAACCTCGACAGGGCCGAGAAGCGGGAGCTCCTCGCCGGGCTGGGCGAGCGGCTGGTCCACCACATCGACCGGTCCACGGTGGTCTTGCCCACGGCCCTGGTCGCGCTCGCGCTCCTGGCCCAGAGCCGCCCTGGCGTCCCAGGGGGCGTGCTGCGGGCGCGCATCGAGCGCTTCCGGACGCTGCTGGTCGGAGCCGGCGCCGAGATGTCCCGCAGCCTCGTCGACCCGGCGTGGGCGCGGGTGGAGGCGATGAAGCGCTTCACGGCCGAAGGCATGGTCGAGGAGCTCGCCGGAGCCGATGACGTGGTCTACCGGCCGGTCGCCGACAAGCGCGTGACCCTGGAGTACTACAAGAACGGCGTCCTGCACTTCCTGCTCCCGGCGTCGCTCCTGTGCGCGGAGATCCGGGCGCTCGGGGTCGAGCGCTTCCGACCCGCCGAGCTGCAGGAGGCGCTGCGCTTCCAGCTCTTCCTCTTGCGCTACGAGTTCTTCCTCGACCCCGAGCTCGCCGTCGAGGACCTCGCCGAGACGGCGCTGCAGCAGCTGGCCAAGGTCGGCGCGGCGCGAGAGATCTCCGGCGGCGAGTGGGAGGTCCTCGAGCGGTCGCGGATCTCCGAGCTGGCCGAGCTCACGCTCAACTTCCTGGAGAGCTACTACCTGGTCCTGCGCGCCCTGCCGCAGCTCAAGCACCGCGAGCTCGCGACCGCCGACCTCGCCCGCGAGGTCCAGAAGATCGGGCTGCAGTTCCTGGCGGTCCAGGACATCCGGCGCCCCGAGGCGACCAGCCTGGTCAACATCCAGAATGCGCTCAAGGCCTTCGCCGAGGACGGCGTCTACACCACGAAGTCGGACGGCGGCTTTGTCACCAACGTCCAGGCCGGGCGCTTCTACGTCGATGCCCTGAGGCGGCTGATGCGCCTCGAGGGGCCCATGGACGAGTCGCGCCTGCATGTCTGACCGGGTCGACCGGCTCTTCGGCGGTCACCCGACCGGCGCCTCTCGCCTGCGACGTGCCCAGTGGCTCCTGGTCATCGCCCTGCCGCTGGATCTGGCGGGGCTGGTGACCTGCACCTCGGTCCCGGGCGCGCTGTTGACCCTCGCCGCGTGGCAGATCGCCGAGTCGGAGATGAAGCGCATCGAGGCCGGCGAGCTCTCCGTCGAGCACGCACCGCGCATCGTGCTCATCAAGAAGGTCGCCTTCTGGGCGATGGCCGCCTGCGTGGGCGGCTTCGCGCTTCAGCTCATCCTGCTCTCGACCGGCACCACGGAGCGCTGGCTCCGCGCGCTGTAGGTCTACAGGAAGACCGCCAGCATCGGGTGCCAGTAGCTTCGGCTCGCGGCTTCTGCGTAGAGCGACGTGGCGAGCTCGCCGTCTCCCGCGAGGGTCGCGAGGTCGCCAAGCACAAGGTGCGGGACGGCGACGTTCCGGTCGTACTCGAGCGCCTTGGTGGCCTGGGAGCGCGCGTCGTCTGTGCGCCCTGCCCGAAGGAGAGCAGCGGCGTAGGTGCCGCGCAGCTCGGCGTTGTCGAACTGGGTCACGAGCTCGCGCTCCAGGCGGCGGATGGCTTCGTTGGTGGCGTCGGTCGCGTCCTGGCCACTCGAGGCGACGTTCTCGGCCCAGACGAGGGCCCAGGTCCCGTTCTGCGCGTTGGCGGCAGCGAGCGCGCCCATGCGCTCCGCGGCCGCGACCCGACCCTGTCGCGAGGCGACGGCCATGGCGTAGGCACGAGTGGTCAAGAGGTCATCGTCGTCGGCGGTCCAGAGAGCCTGCTCGTAGCCGGTCATGGCCTGGTCCCTACGGCCGAGGCGGTCGTGCACCAGCGCCATTCCGAGCGCGGAGTGCTCGTCAGAGAAGTAGCTGGCCTTGCCGGCCTGGGTGGCCCACTGGTAGGCGGAGAGCGCCTCGTCGTAGCGGCCCTGGGAGATGTAGGAGAGCGCGGCGTAGCGGCCGAGCTTGTATTCGACGTCCCGCTCCTCCTTCCAGCGCCGGTCCGCTTCGGAGGGGTTGTCCAGGATGGTCTCGGCGATGACCACGTAGGCCCGGGCCTCGTCGCACTGATGAGCCTGAGGCATGAGCCGAGTCTCTTCGTCACCGGGGAGTCCCGCGTCCTCCAGGCTGTAGCCCTCGTAGGTTCCGGGCTTCTTCAGCGTGATCGGTCCGATCTTGATGCCCGCTTCGACCTTGGCCTTGTCTTCGAGGATGGCCGCGCGGGTGCTGGGCTCGAGGTTGCCCCAGACGTCGTAGATCTCGAGGGCCTGGAGGTAGTACTCCCGGGCCTTCTCCCACTCTCGTTGCTGCCTGTAGGCGTCCCCGACCTCCGCGTAGGAGGTGCAGGCCTTGTCCTCGTCGGCCTCGAGGGCCTTGAGTGCGTACTCGACCCGCTTCGACGGCTTGCCCAGCGAGCCGTAGGTCGACGCCACACCGGCGTAGGCGGCGGCGCCCGGCTCGTTGTCGAGCTCCTCCGGGTCCTCGGAGGGTTCGAGGGCCTTGAGAGCGTCCTCGATGGCCTTGTCGTCGTAGGCGTTGACCGCGACCGAGTCGATCTCGCCAAAGGTGAACGTGCCGGCGGGGTCGTAGGCGATGTCCCAGGTTCCGGTGACGTCGGTCCCCAGCACGATCTGGGGGGTCTTGTACGCGGTGGAGTCCTCGAGCTGCTCCACGAGGCCTGACCACTGGAAGTCCCCGAGCTCGAGCGTGCCGGCGTGGAGCCCGCGCTCGCCGCGCACCCAGACCGGGTCGGTGTTGAGCAGATCCGCCGTGACGCCCGTTCTGGGCCACATGTTGGTCACGAGGACCGTCCCAGGCAGATCGTTGAAGGTCCCCACGGAGGTTGCGCCGAAGTGCGGGTTGGCGAACCAGTAGTCGCGCCCTTCCTTGTAGATGCCGCCGTCGTACAGGCTGAACTCGAGCGTCTCGCCGTCGTCGATGGCAGCCGCGAGCTCCGAGGCTTGGGAAGCAGGCGCGAGGCGGACAACACCTTCGCTAGGCAGGATCGCGAAGGCCAGCTCCGGGAAGGCGTCGAGGCTGATGAAACCACCGAAGGGCAGGCCCTCTGTGCTGGTGTCGATCGGATCGCCAAGGAAGCTGGTCACCGCGGTCACGTTCTCGAAGGAGGCGTCGCCCATCTTCAGCTCGACGCTGGAGACGACCTCGACCGGGATGCCCTTGCGTCCGCCCATGTTGCGGTTCTTCGCTTCCAGCTTGTGGTCGGCGATGAAGGTCGAGCTGAGCATCACCATCGGGACGCCGCCATAGGAGACGTAGAAGAGGTAGGCGTCCCCGTTCGGCCCGATGACCTCGACGAGCGGGTCGTGGTCCCCGGCGTAGTCGTCCGCGTAGAGAGGGACCTCGACGACGCCGGTGAGGCTGACCGTACCGGCTTCACGCTGGACCTGGTCCTGGGACAACGGGAGGACGGGGAGCTCCTCCTTGATGTCGTAGGCGGATGCGATCGAGACAGCGAAAAGCAGCATGAACAGGGCCTCCGAAGCCGGACAGCTAACCGCTCGGTGCCGCCCGGGACAGGAGGTGCTAACGGACCCGCCCACGCAGGAGATCCGATGAGCAGCATCTACGAGGTCCACGCGCGCCAGGTCCTCGACTCGCGAGGCAACCCGACGGTCGAGGTCGAGGTCACCATCGACGACGGAACGGTCGGGCGGGCCATCGTGCCCAGCGGCGCCAGCACCGGCGAGCACGAGGCCGTCGAGCTCCGCGACGGCGGGGACACCTGGATGGGCAAGGGCGTCGGGCAGGCGGTCCGCAACGTGAACGAGACCCTGGCCCAGCACCTCATCGGCCTGGACGCGCGCGACCAGGCGGCGATCGACCAGCTGCTCATCGAGCTGGACGGCACGCCGAACAAGTCCCGCATGGGAGCGAACGCGCTCTTGGGAGTCAGCCTGGCCACGGCGCGGGCCGCTTCGCTCGCGAACGACCTGCCGCTGTACCGCTACATCGGAGGCACGAACGCCCGGGTCCTGCCCGTGCCGATGATGAACATCGTGAACGGAGGCGAGCACGCCGACAACAACATCGACGTGCAGGAGTTCATGGTCATGCCCGTGGGCTTCGACAGCTTCGCCGAGAGCTTGCGCTGCGGCGCCGAGGTCTTCCACCACCTCAAGAAGGTGCTCTCGGGGCTGGGCCTGAACACTGCGGTCGGCGACGAGGGGGGCTTCGCCCCGAACCTGGACTCGAACGAGGCCGCCCTGAAGCTGATCGCCCAGGCCGTCGACAAGGCCGGCTACCGCCTCGGCGAGGACGTGGTCCTGGCACTGGACGTGGCGGCCAGCGAGCTCTTCGAGGACGGCAGCTACAAGCTCGGCGAGGACCGCCTGAGCGCCGAACAGCTGGTCGGCGTCTACGCGGGCTGGGCCGAGAAGTACCCCCTGGTCAGCATCGAGGACGGCCTCGACGAGAACGACTGGGCCGGCTGGAAGCACGCGACCGAGGTTCTGGGCGAGCGCATGCAGCTCGTCGGCGACGACCTCTTCGTCACCAACGTCGAGCGCCTGCAGCGGGGCCTGGACGAGGGCATCGCGAACAGCATCCTGATCAAGGTCAACCAGATCGGGACCCTGACCGAGACCCTCGACACCATCGCGCTGGCCCAGAGCCACGGCTACACCTGCGTGATGAGCCATCGCAGCGGCGAGACCGAGGACACGACCATCGCGGACCTCGCGGTGGCGGCCAACACGGGTCAGATCAAGACCGGTTCGCTCTCCCGGACCGACCGCATCGCCAAGTACAACCAGCTCCTGCGCATCGAAGAGGAGCTCGCGGAGGCGGCGCGGTACCCGGGTCGTTCGGCGCTACGTCGCTGAAGGCCCACTGGGCGAAGATCCGAGCGGGGCTCATCGCCCTGGTGCTCGTCGTGCACGGGACCCTGGCGATCCCGCTGCCGACGAAGGTCTCGGACAACGCCTTCAAGGGCAAGTACGCGCAGGAGGAGCTCCAGCGCTGGTCGGACATCCTGGCCGACGTCGGCGTGGACATCGAGCCCCAGGACCTGGGCGACCGGGTGATCGACTTCGGCCAGCGCTTCGCCGGCACCAAGAAGGCCTTCCTGACGCCCTTCCGTCCGGTCCTGCGCACGACCGGGACCGGCCAGGCCTGGGGGCTGTTCACCTACCCGAACGTGCGGCCCAACCGCATGCACGTCAGCGTGCGCGAGGACCAGAGCTCCGAGTGGCGGCCGATCTACGTCGCACTGTCCGAGGAGTACGACTGGCACGAGCAGCACTTCCGGTACCGCAAGGTGCGCGGTGTCTACGACGACAACGCCTTCAAGGTGCGCGCCAGCTACGACAACTTCTGCCACTGGGTGGCCGGCGACGTCTTCGAGGAGATGCCCGAGGTCCTCCAGGTCCGCGTCCACATGGTCCAGACGAACACCACGCTCCCCGGCGAGGAGCTCGATGACAGCGAGAAGGTCCGCCTGGTCCGGGTGATGAAGCGCGAGGACTTCGAGTGATCCGCTGGTTCGTCGGCCTGTGGGATCGCAAAGAGTCGCCGCTGGTGCTCGCCTCGGTCCGGATCCTGGTCGGCGCCTGCATCCTGTGGGACTTCCTCGAGGCCGCCTGGCTGGGGATCGTGCCGACGCTCTGGGGCCCCGACACCCAGGGGGGCCTTGCAGCGAACTTGATGGAGCGCGAGCCGCTCCCCGAGATCTACCTGTGGTTCCCGGAGACGATGGCCACGCCGGTCGTCGTCTACCAGGTCTTCATCGCCGCCGCCTTCCTCTTCATGATCGGCGCCGGCACCCGGGTGAGCGGGCTCGTCACGCTCTTGCTCTACGCCCAGCTGTCTCGCATCCTGCCGCTGGGCGACCGCGGCATCGACCTGATGCTGCGCAACGTGATCCTGCTGCTGGTCCTGTCGCGCTCTCACGCGATGTGGTCCGTCGACGCCTGGCTCCGGACCCGCCGTTGGTCCGGGGACGGCACGGACATCCCGGCCTGGCCCCGGCACCTGCTGATCCTCCAGCTCGTGGTGATGTACTTCTTCGCCGGCATCCAGAAGACGGCCATCGCGTGGCTGCCTCTCGGTGGCTACTCGGCGCTCTTCGTGATCCTGCAGGACCCGCACATCGCCCGCTTCGACATGGCTTGGCTGGCGAACGTGTACCCCCTGACCCAGGTCTCGACGGCGGTCACGCACATCTGGGAGAACTCGGCGCTCGCGGTCCTGCTCGTCTACTACTGGCGGGACACCCACCAACGCGGGGGGCGGATCCGGACCTTTGTGCAGAAGTGGAGACCGCACTGGTGGTGGATCGGCCTGGGAGTGCTCCTGCACATCGGCATCGCCTTGTCGATGAACCTCGGCATCTTCCCCTGGGCGATGCTCGCGCTCTACCCGGCGTGGTTCCACCCCGAGGAGCTGAGGAAGCTGACGGCGACGGGACGGTCCCTGGTATTGGGGGGGTGAGACAGGTCCGGAAGTTCCAGGCGGGTGCCGGGAGCCGGGGACCGTCCCGCGCCGTTCTGATTCCAGGGTGTATGGAAACTCCGACACCAGCGATGTCAGCCCGGTGTCACTGCACCAGGAACACCGCTCCAGGCTGGCTGCCCTCGCAGTCGGGCCAGCCCGGCTCGGCGAAGGCGATCTCGTCTTCGCCGTCGCCGTCGAAGTCCCCGACCGCGAGCTGCCGTCGCCACGGCTCCACGGCATCGGTGGGGCAGGGGGTCGTCCAGCTCTCGCTCTTGTACCAACCCCTCGCCCACACCGGGTCGGCCACGCGCACGATGTAGGCGCCGTCGTAGCCCAGGACCTCGACCGCCCCGTCGACGACCCAGGAGGCGAGCATCGTCCGGCTGTCCGCGCCGGTGTAGAAGCGGTGCGGGGGGTCTTCGAGGACCCCACCGGCGCCCATGTCCACTCCGCGCAGGACGACCACGCTGGCGGCGCCGTCCTCGTCGGGCACGCCTCCAATGGCCAGATCGGGGAGGCCGTCCCCGTCCGCATCGCCGATCGGAAGGAGGTTGAACCGCGGGTCGGTCCGGCGCCACTCCGCCAGGTTCGCCGTCGTGCGGTGGCCGCCGCCGACGTGGAAGGAGCCGGGCACGATCGAGACGAAGCCGTCGCCCTCGCTGCGGCTGCAGGCGCTCGCGAGCAGGGCCACGTCGCCCAGACCGTCCTCGTCGACGTCGCCGATCAGCGCGACGCGCTCGCCCAGGTGCAGGCCCTGGTCGTTGGTGGCGAAGCGCATCGCCTCCTCTTCGCCCGCGACCTCGCCCTCGGCATTGCGCAGGTCCGAGCCCAGGAAGACATAGGCCTCGCCTGCGTAGATCGGGGCATCGGTGATCGGCGCGCCGATGACCAGATCGGGACGCGCGTCGCCGTCGAGGTCGCCCACCGCCAGGTCCGAGCCGAAGCTCCACGTGCTGCCGTCCGGGCTCAGCCAGCGGGCCGCGTCGGTCGAGGCCAGCGTCTGTCCGTCCCGCAGCTGGTCACCGCCGAAGATCGCGACCCGACCATTCCCGAGCCTCGGAAAGGCCACCGCGAGGTCCTCGAGCCCGTCGTTGTCGAGGTCGCCGACGGGCGTCACGTTCAGGTTGCCGGGCACCCTCGGCGTGCTGCACTCGCCGGTCGCGACGAGCCAGCCACCGCCGACCTCGTCGAGGATGGTCGCGACGTGTCCGGCGGCCGTGAAGACGTCCAGCCGCCCGGCGCTGTCGTCGACGTCGCGCTCCGGCACCCAGGCCACGCCCAGGTCATCGGCGCCGTCGCCGTCCAGGTCGCCCAGATTGAAGACGGCCTCGCCGTAGGGGCGCTCCGAGGTGCCCAGCAGCGTCCGGAAGGCATCGTCGGCGAGCGAGGGGCTCCTCTCCGCCTCGCCTTCGCACGCCAGCAAGAGCCACAGCACGCGCTCACCGTAGCCGCGGCGGAGGCGGGCTCAGCCCTCGAATTCCCAGGTCTGGTAGTCCCCCGAGGTCCCCACCAGCGTCCAGCGGCCGTCGGCCTCGACGAGCTGCGCCGGCTCGATGTTCTTGCGTTGGCCCTCGCTCTCCATCCGCAGCGAGACGCGGCGCTTGACCACGACCAGGCGGCGCCCGGGGGCCTCGGGTGGAGCGGCGATCCAGTCGACGCAGACGTTCGCGTCCCGCATGTCCGCGACGGGTGCCTGAAGGTGCTCGGCGAAGGCCTGGGGAATGGTCGGCAGCATGTGCAGGCTGATCCCGTCCGTGGTGCAGTCGAGCAAGGCGTCGTCCGGGGTCGTGGAGCGATGGAGCTCGAGCGCGAACTCGGCGGCTGCGTTCCGCTCGTGGTTCATCGTGAGCGCGGTGGGAGAGGTCCGGCCGGCGGGATCGCTCTTCCAGGTCCACGCGCCCACCGCCACCGCGACGATCGCCGAGGCCCACGCGGAGGCCGCAGCGGGCGCCAGGGTACGGACCAGCTTCAGCGCGCCGACGGCGGGCAGCAGCGCCAGAGGCATGGCCAGCTGGGACACGTAGCGGTCCGCGAGCGGCGTGAGCATCGCGAAGCCGATGAAGGGCGCGGAGCCGAGCAGGAGCAGCGCGCCCTCGACCGAGCCCCTTCGCCCCCGCCGGCCCGGCAGCAGCAAGAGGAGCGCCCCCAACGCTGTGAGCGCTCCGCCGAAGGGGAGGTGCTTCGGGAGTCGATCCTGGGCGTTCGCCACGACCATCTGGAGCGCGCAGTCGCCCAGCGCCGCCCGGGTCAGGTAGTCCGCTTCCTCGACGGGGCAGGCCGCCTGCAGCCGGGGGTTGTTCGAGATGCGGACGAAGCGGTGGACCACGCCGCGTTGATTCTCGAGGGCCTCGGTCTGGGAGCGCTCCTTGGCCATGTGGCTCCAGGTGCCGTAGTGCATCGCCGGGCGCGTACCGAGGCCGAGGAGCACCAGCAGCGGGAGCCAGCGCGGGCGACCGGCGCCGATCGTCGCCGAGGCCGTCAAGAGGAGCACCACCGGCAGGATGGCCAGCCCTCGGTCGTCCGCTGCCCAGGCCAGTCCGGCGGCGGCGCCTGTGGCCAACGCGATCCAGGCCTTCGGGCGGCGGTTCAGCAGGCAGGCCAGGGCGAGGGCGGCTGCGCTCGTCGCGGAGAGAACGGGGTAGGCGTTCGCCCAGCGGGCCATGTCCGCGGCGTGCGTTGTCCACGGCACCGCGGCCGCGGCGAGACCGCCCGCCCACGGCCCGGCCAGCGCGCGCCCGGCGACTGCGGCGGAGAGGATCAGGAGCGTCACCGACAGCGAGGCCACCACCACCGCGGCGTCCGGGTAGCTGTCGATGAGCTCGCCCAGGTGACCGACCAGGTAGGCGTGGAGCACGCCACGGAAGCTGTCGATCCGACCGGTCTCCGCGTGGGAGACGGCCCAGGCGTTCAGCAGGTAGCCGGACCAGCCGTAGCCCTCGATGGCGTCGCCCACGACATAGGCCGATCCGTGGAGCCAGGAGACGGCCTGGCCCAGGGCGACGCCGACCAGGACCGGGACTTCACCCACGACCTTCCTGGTGGGGGGCAAGCGCACCGGGCGACCCTACTCGATGGGCGGAAAGGCCTCGATCACGAAGTAGTCGTCGACGAAGGAGTAGCCGGCGTTCCGGAAGGCCTCCTCCAGCGCGGGCGTCATCGCCGCCGCCTTCGGCAGCGCGTAGCCCTCGACCGTCAGGTCCTCGTAGGACACCAGCCGCTCCGGCTCGACCGTCGTGGCGACGACGACCTCGATGAGCGTGCTCGAGGTGTCGCCTGGCTTCATGAAGGGCGCGACGTACCAGGTCCGGTCCGGTCGGCCGAAGCGCCCGTCGCGGTCCTGGCTGACCCGGAGCGTGTAGTGAGCGGTCCCGCTGACCCGCACCGCGTCGTGCTCGACGCGCAGGTCCTCCCAGGCAACGTCGACGGGCTCCGGGTGGCCGGAGAAGGGCCAGAGCTGCGCGCTCCACAGGAAGAACACCAGGAGCCCGGCGGCGAGCGCGATGTACAGACCGGCGAGTTTCTTCATGAGGCCCGGAGGTTAGCGGTTGGCGTGGAGACCTTCGTCGACCGAGGCGGGACCTTTACCGATGTCGTGGTCCTCGACAACGGCCGCGTGTCGATCACCAAGGTCCCCTCGGACCGAGCGGTGGTCGGGGAGCTCGCGCGAGGCCGCCTGACCTTCGGGACGACCGTCGCCACCAACGCGCTGCTCGAAGGGCGTCGCGCCCCGACCTTGCTCGTGGTCACCGAGGGCTTCGCGGACCTGGTCCGTATCGGCGACATGGCCCGGCCGGAGCTCTTCGACCCCGACGCGACCTGGCCGGCGCCCCTCTGCGATCGGGTGGTCGAGGTCCCGGGCCGCATCGCCACCGACGGCACCGAGATCGAGCCCTTGCGGGTGGCGCCCATCGACCTCGAGGGCATCGAGGCCGTCGCGGTCTGCCTGATCAACGCGCACGCCAACCCGGCGCACGAGCTCGCGGTCGCTGCAACCCTGGAGGGTGTGCACGTGGCGCTGGGGCACCGCGTGTCCCCGGAGCTCGGGTACCTCGGGCGCATCGAGACGACTCTGGTCGACGCGGCCATCACGCCCATCCTGGCTGACGCCGTCCGCAGGGATCGGGTCCCGGAGGACGCCCGCGCCATGCGCTCCGATGGAAGCCTCTGCCCTGCTCCGGAGCTGCGCGCGCCCGACGCAGTGCTCAGCGGGCCGGCTGGGGGAGTGCTCGCGGTCGCCGCCGTGGCCGAAGCGGCAGGCTTCGAGCGAGCGGTCGGCTTGGACATGGGGGGGACCTCGACGGATGTGTGCCGGGTCGACGCCGGGCGGCTGCCCCGCCGGGAAGGCGAGGTGCGCATCGCCGGGGTCCGCCTGCGCCGGCCCATGCTCGAGGTCGAGACCATCGCCGCTGGCGGCGGTTCCATCCTGCGTGGAGACGGCCTCCGGCTGACCGTCGGCCCCGACAGCGCCGGCGCCGATCCCGGTCCCGCGTGCACCGGGCGGGGTGGCCCACCGACCCTGACCGACGCCGCGCTGCTCTGTGGCCTCGTCGATCCCCAGGCCTTCGACCCGCCGCTGGATCCGACGCTCGTGAGCCTGCCCGGCGACGCCGAGGCGCTCCTGGACATCGCCCGCGAGAAGATGGCCCAGGCCGTCCGTCGCCTGGCCACGGCGCGGGGCATCGAGCTGCAGGATCACGCCCTCGTGGCCTACGGGGGCGCGGCCGGCCAGCACGCCTGCCGCGTGGCCGAGAAGCTCGGCATCTCCTGTGTGCTCGTGCATCCCTGTGCCGGCGTGCTGAGCGCCTGGGGCCAGGCCCTCGCGCGTCGCGAGGAGTCCGCCGTCCGGGCCATCTGGAAGCCCCTGACCGACTTCGACTTCGACACCCCGCTCGAGGTGCCCGCGCTCGGGGAGACCCTGCGCACGCTGGAGTGCCGCCACGTCGGCACCGACCACGTGCTCGAGGTCGCCGGGGACACCGTCGAGGCCGTCCGGGCCGCCTTTCGGGCAGAGCATCGGCGGCGCTACGGCTTCGACGGCGAGGGGCCCCTCGAGGTCGTGAACCTTCGGGTTCGCAGCCGCGCGCCCAAGCCGACCGTGCCCGTGCCCGCAGGCAATCCCTGGGGGATCGAGGAGCAGCGAGGGCCTGCGGTGCTCTTCGCTCCGACCACCGCCGTGGAGATCCCCGTCGGGTGGCGTGCCCGCGTGGTCGATGGGCTCCTCCGTGTCGAGGTCGAGGAGGTCCCGGCGCGGCCGGCTCCGACCGAGCGCAGCCCCGAGGGGGTCGAGCTCTGGGGCAACCGCTTCATGTCGGTCGCGGAGCAGGCCGGCGAGGTCCTTCGCCGGCTCGCGCGCAGCGTGAACATCCGGGAGCGCCTCGACTTCTCCTGCGCGGTCTTCGACGGTCAAGGTCACCTGGTCGCGAACGCGCCCCACATCCCCGTGCACCTGGGCGCGATGGGGGAGACGGTCCAGGACTTGATCCGCAGCGTCGAGTCCCTGGACCACGGACAGTCCTGGCTCACGAACGATCCGGCGGCCGGGGGCTCGCACCTCCCCGACCTGACGGTCGTCACCTGCGTCCTGCACGAGGGGAAGCGCTTCTTCGTCGCCTCGCGCGGGCACCACGTCGACGTCGGCGGGCTGACCCCGGGATCGATGCCGCCGCACTCCAGGACCCTCGCCGAAGAGGGCTTCGTGGTCCGTCACGTGCCGCTCTTGCGCGAGGGACGCCTGGTCCTGCCGGAGCTGCCCTGCCGCCAGCCCGAGGTCGTTGCGGCGGACCTGCGCGCCCAGGTCGCCGCCAACGGGCACGCCGCTCGCCTGCTCGCCGAGCTGGGATCCGCCTCGGTGATCGAGGCCTGGATGCAGCACCTCCAGGACCTCGCGGCGGAGACGGTCGACGAGCTCATGGCGTTCATCGAGCCGGGACGCGCCGCTCGCGGTCCGCTCCGCGTCACGGTGGAGAGGCAACCCGAGGCCTTGCTGATCGACTTCGCGGGGACCGGACCGCCGGATGGGGGCAACCGCAATGCCCCGCCCGCAGTGACCGTCGCCGCCGTGCTGTATGTGCTGCGTTGCCTCGCGGGCAGCGAGCTCCCGCTCAACGCCGGGGCGCTGCGGAATGTCCACATCCTCCACCCTGCGCAGCCCACGCTGCTCAACCCCCCGGAAGGGGCCGCCGTCGTGGGCGGCAACGTCGAGACCAGCCAGCAGGTCGTCGACCTCCTGTTCGCCGCCCTCGGGGAGCGTGCGGGCAGCCAGGGCACCATGAACAACCTGACGCTGGGCGGAGAAGGCTGGTCCTTCTACGAGACGCTCGGAGGCGGTGTCGGTGCGCCTGAAAGCCGGGGCCCGGCGCCGAGCGGGGTCCAGGTCCACATGACGAACACCCGTGCAACCGACGTCGAGGTCGTCGAGGCCCGCCTTCCGCTTCGGGTTCGGCGCTTTGCGTTGCGACGCGGCACCGGCGGCGACGGGCTGGCGCAGGGTGGTGACGGACTGATCCGCGAGATCGAGGTCCTGGGTCCCACGACCGCGTCGTTGTTGGCCTCGGCCCGGGATCGTGGGCCGCGCGGCATCGCCGGAGGAGGTGACGGCCGGCCCGGGTTGGACGAGGTACGGCTCGCAGGTCACTGGCAAGGCTGGGATGGACAGCCGGTCGAGTTGGCCGCCGGAGACCGGGTTCGGGTGTCGAGCCCGGGCGGGGGCGGCTATGGTCGTCCTCGATGAGAGTCCTGCTGATCAACCCCTCGATGAACCTCGACAAGCTGGGGCGCTTCGCCGGCCTGCTCGAGCCCATGCCTCCCACCGGACTTGCCTACATCGCCGGGTCGCTCGAGGCCCACGGGGTCGACGTGCGCTGCGTCGACATGTTCGCCGATGGGCTCACCGCCCAGGACGTGGTCGACCGCGCGGTCCGGTTCCGTCCCGACCTGGTCGGAATGACGGTCCTGACGCCGAGCGCGCCGGTCTGCGAGGAGCTCACCGGCCGCATCAAGCAGGCCCTGCCCGAGACGAAGATCGTCTGGGGCGGAGTGCACGCCGACGTCTTCGCCGAGGAGATCTGCCGCGACCTCCAGGTCGACTTCGCCGTGCACTACGACGGAGAGATCACCGCCTGCGAGCTGGTCGACGCTCTGGCCGACAACGAGACGGACTTCTCGGCCATCGACGGCTTGTCCTGGGTCACCACCGACGGCGAGGTGGTCACCAACAAGGCCCGCACGCTGAACCGGGACCTGGACAGCTTGCCCTACCCGGCGTGGCACCTCTTCCCCTACCACCGCTACGGCTTGCTCCCCTTCGCGGACATCGCGAAGCCCATCCTGACGATGGCGGCCTCGCGGGGCTGCCCTTACCGCTGCGACTACTGCTCGCTGATCCACACCGGCGGCAAGACCTACCGCCGCCGGGACCCGATCAAGGTCGTCGACGAGTACGAGTACCTGGTCGACCGCTACGGCGTGAAGCAGATCGGCTTCATCGACCCCATCTTCCCGCTGGTGAAGAAGGACCTGCGCCCCTTCTGCGAGGAGATCGTCCGACGCGGACTCGACAAGAAGTGTGTCTGGTTGTCCGAGACCCGCGCCGATCGGCTGGACGCCGAGACCTGCGAGCTGATGTACCAGGGCGGCTGCCGTCGCGTGCTCATGGGCATCGAGTCGGGCGTCGACATGCTCCTCGGCAACGTGAACAAGACCCTCACCACGGACAAGGTCCGCGAGGGCGTCGAGAACGCCCGGAGCGCGGGCATCCAGACCGTCGGGCTGTTCATGATCGGTCTGCCCGGGGAGACGCCTGAGCTCACCAAGGAGACCATCGAGTTCGCGGTCGACCTGGACCTGGACTTCGCGAAGTTCGCGATCACCGTGCCCTTCCCCGGCAGCAAGCTCTTCGAGGACCGCTGGCAGAAGTCGCTGCACCGGGACGACTGGGAGAACTACACGACCTTCAACCCGGACCCCGACCGGCTCATCTACCACCCGCACAACTACGATCCGGCCGAGCTCATCAAGATGCAGAGCTACGCGCTGCGCCGGTTCTACATGCGGCCGAAGCAGATCCGAAAGCAGCTCTTCGAGCTCCGCACGATCAGCCCGAAGATGCTGCTCTACGGCCTCTACGGTATGGCGGTCTGACTTGCCCGGAAGGGGGACCTCTGCAGGTCCCCCTACGCCGTCCTGCGGCCGCCTTACCCCCCCAGCAGCTGCCCTCTCCCGCGGACGCGGGAGTCGCCTGAGTCGCCGTCCTGCGCCGGGCGGAGCCCAGCTTGACCGGCTGGCGACCGGGCGGGTCGGCGGGAGGTCGGCGCTGCGGCAGCTTGGCTGCTCCTGATACGGTTCGGCGGTGCTGATCGCCGCGCTGCTCGCTTGCTCCGCTTCCCACGGCGTCCGTCCGATCGGCCAGGGAAACCACGCCATCGAGGCCAGCCTCGGCGGCCCCATCGCCAGGCTCTACGGCAAGCCCGTGGTCATCCCCCTGTCCTCGGTGGGTTGGCGCTATGGGCTGCACGACCGGAGCGACCTGCACGTGCGGCTGCAGCCGACCACCGCCGGGCTCTTCGGTGTCGTGGCGGGCGACGTCGGAGCCAGCTGGTTGCTGGTCGATCAGGTGGGTCGGCGACCTGCACTGGTGACCGAGGGCAGCCTCTACGGCGCCTTCGGCTCCGGCGGCGTGCGGGCCTATGGTGAGCTGGAAGCCTTGGCTTCCTGGAAGCTCGGGGAGCGGGGCCACCTGGTGTACACGGGCGCCGATGTCTTCGTGCAGCCCCGGGCCTGGATGGAGGACAACCCCTACCTGCCCGTGCGGAGCGTGGTCGCGGGGCCCCTCGTCGGGACGCGGCTCATGCTCGGCGAACGCACCGGGCTGGCGCTCCAGGCCACCTGGTTCGAGCCCTGGACCGACACCGAAGCGCTCACCGCCTACTACTACAGCCCGGGGCAGCAGGGCGCGATCCAGGTCGAGTTCGGCCTGCACAGGACGCTAGGCCGATGATCCTGCTCTTGTCTTCGTGCACCACTCTGGACGGCTTCTTCTTCGATGCCACCTCGGTCGAGGCCTATGGCTTCGGTGACCTCGCCGAGATCGCCGAGGAGGTCGAGTTCGAGTCCGGCGACGGCACGCTCTTGTACGGCGCCTGGTTCCGGCAGCCCGATCCCGAGCTCCCCGAGGACCCGGTCCCCCAGGTGCTGCTCCACCACCATGGGAACAAGGGCAACATCGACTTCCACATCGAGCGCATCGAGCTCTACTACAGCTACGGCTACACGGTCTTCGCCTACGACTACCGGGGCTACGGGCGGTCCCAGGGGACCCCGACGCACGACACGGTCATCGCCGACGCCGAGGCTGCCACCGCGCTGGTGCTGGCCGACGAGGACACCCCGAACGACTCGCGAGAGATCCTGGTCCATGGCACCTCGCTCGGCGGGTACATGGCGCTGCAGGCCTCGAGCACCTACCCACCGCGCAGGCTGATCACCGAGGATGTCTTCTCCAGCGTCGAGAACCTGACCTCGACGAACACCAGCCTGGCCACCCCGACACCGTGGATGTTCGAGGGCGAGTGGGACGCGATGGCGGCGGCCGGTCGCCTCGACGAGGTTCCCTACCTGGTCGTTCACGGCGCCGACGACACCTACATCCGGCCTGAGCACGCCCGCTGGCTCTTCGACGCGGCGAAGGACCCGAAGGAGCTCTGGCTGGTGCCCGGCGGAGACCACGGCCCGGCGTCCGACTCACCGAGGCACTACCAGCTCCTCCCCGAGGAGTACGAGGAGCGCTTCAACGAGTGGTTCGCCCCGGAGGATGAGGCGGGCTGAGGCGCTACTCGTGGAACCAGGGCTTCTCGATGATGTTGTCCTGAAGTTGCAACAGGGTGCCGCTGCCCTGGGTGAGTTCGAGATGCAGCGCCAGGGGCTTGCCGCGGTTTTGTCGGAGGAGCACGTCGCCTTGGGCCGGAAGCGTGATGGCGACCGCGTGGTCGTCGATGCGGGTGTACCAGAGGCCGTAGCGAGGGCCGCTGGGAGCGTGGCGGACGGACTCCCGGAAGGCCGACGCCGCGAGGGTGGCCAGCATGCGGGTTGTCGCACCGGCTGCGTCGTCGGTCACCAATCCCCAGGTCGTCGGCTGGTCCAGTCCGGTCGATACGTCCTGCGACAAGGCGTAGGCGTCGAGCTCGGACTCGGAGTCGTAGCTGACGACCACGAAACCCAGGGAGCCCATCGCGGGCAGGCGGCCTGATGCCACGGGCGTCGTCCCAAGCTGGGCGCCCCGCTCCCGCACGTAGCTTCGGACCTCCTCCACGTCTTCGAAGCGCCCGAGGGCGGCGTCGAGGTGACGCAGGGGCTCCGCGATCTGGGTCCGGATGCGGCTCGGCGAGGCCAGGTCGTCCCCACGGGACTCCCAGACGATCTGGTCGACCGTGTAGGCCAGCCACGTGGGCACATAGACCAGGTCGTTCACGTCGCGGATGGCGTCCATGTGGCGGCGCGTGACGGCTGCCGTCAGCAACTCTCCGTCCACACGGTCCTCGATCTTCGGTCGGGGTGCCGGCAGGGGGTACTGCAGCCCCACGTCCAGGCCCGTCTCGGGCTGGATCTCGAAGGGCGGGCGCGCCTCGAGCTCCTTCTGCAGCCGTCGGATCGCCTCGACGGACTTCTGGTACTCGAGGGGGTGGTGGACGACCAGGATCGGCTCGCCAGCGGCGTCAGTCTCGCCGGTGTCCTCCACCTCGCTCATGTGAGCGGACAGGTTCTGCAGCAACGTGACGATGTCGACGCGGTCCGGCTCCGACAGTCGCTCGTCCGAGAGCGCGTTGTGAATCGCCTCCACGGTCCGGTTGGTCAGGTCGATCAGCTGGCCCTGGTACTGGCCCGTGACCGTACCTTCCTCGCGAGCGTGCAACGCGGCGGCGGCCTCGGCGCCGTAGTAGAAGCCCGCGAAGTCTCCTTGGACCTTGCCCTGCAGGACGCAGCGCTCGGCGGGGAGGTGGGACCAGTGCGATGCGGTGCGAGGCCGAACATCCTTGGACTCGCCGGACTCGTAGACGCCAGCCCGCTCCCAGGCGCACACGTTCAGGCCCTCGCCGTCGCGGAGGTCGCGGAGTGACTTCAGCCACTCGACGTAGCCTAGGGCGCGCTCGTAGCTCTCGCGGCGCAACATCTCGGCGTCGATGACCCGGAGGAGGCGTTCGCCGAGCAGATGGCGCGCACGGTTCTCCTCGACCTGTCCCAACGCGTCGGCGTAGACGAGCGCCTCGGCGGCACGGAGCACCGCCAGGTTCATCTGTTCGAGGGTCATGCCGCCGCTGCCGAGGTTGTCTGACCAGGCGCTGTGGAGTTCGGCCAGGTGGAGCAGGGACTTCGCTTGGAGCGTCTCGCCGTGAGCGACCGTCGCGGCCTGCTCGAGGCTCTCTCTCGCCTGCCGGTGGTGCTCCCGCGCGGCCTCGAGATCGGCCTCATCGCCGACGGTCTCGGTCAGCCGGAACTGGGTCTCGTGGTGCCGGCCGACGTAGTACCGAAGCGCGGCGTCGGAGTCGTCCGCGGGCACAGGAACGAAAGTGCCTGGCGGCTGCTCCGGGTGGGCGGGCAGGAACTCCTGGAACAGCGCCTCTTCGAGGCCCACACCGCGGCCGGCGGCGTCGGCTTCTCGGAGCACGCTGCGGTCGACGGTCTCGGCGATCCCGGCGAGGGCGATGTGGCGGATGGTGTCCATGTCCTCGTCCGGCGCGCAGCGAAGCCCGCCCGTAGCGGCCGCGTCCGAGCGCGGACAGGCGGCACCCTGAAGCGCCATGGCATAGGCGGCGACCCCAGCGAGCTCGGTGACGTAGCTGCTGTCCGCGAACTGGGGGTCCTGGGAGAACTTCACCCAGGACTCCTGCTGCAGTCGCAGTTGTTCGAGCACAAGCTGGTCGTTGCCCTGCAGCCGGTCGGACTCCGCGTTGCCAAGCACCACCATCGATGTGTGAAGCACCAGGTCGTCGGGGGAGGGATCGCGGGTTGGACGTAGCTCCACCGCGAGCTGTCGGGCCGCTGCAGGATCGAGGCGGCCTTCGTAGTACAGCGCGAGTAGGTCGGCCTTGGGATCGCCATCGGCCATCGCCGAGAAGATCAACGTGAAGAACATCAGGCGTCTCCGCAGGGTGTTGCATGGTCAAACAGGGAGGCGACGCTCATCCACCCGTCCGGGGTGAGCCGAGCGCTCGACGACAAGGGGGCGTTCCACGCGGAGTCGCGGACCGGGGTCGCCTGGACCCGGCCGCCGGCGACCTGGACGTGCAGGCAGCCTTCGCGGTCGCCGAGGGCTTTGGCCCGACGGATTGCGGCGGTGGACACGCTCGCGTAGATCTCCGGGTTGGTCAGCTGGAGCTGCGTCACGTCGATCGGCGCCTCACGCGTCGTGCTGGAGGCGCTGCGGGTTGCGCTCGGTTGGCGCACTCGAGGCGTCGTAGCAGGCCGCGCCGCCCGCTCGGTCTGGGTGGTCCGGCCCGTCCGCCTTTCACCCTCGACGACGGCTTCTCGCGTGGGCTCCAGCGTGCCCGTTGCCACGGCGCGGGTACGCTCGTCCGGCGCGCGGGCGACGCGCTGCTCGATGCCTGAAGCCTCGACGATGGCCTCCATCGCCTGGTCGTCCACCCGGTCGGTGGACGGGCTGCCGTCGGAAGACGCTTCTTCAGCGATCGGCTGCGGAGCCGGTGGCACGGGCTCCGCCACGGGATCAACGGCGCCGTGGACTTCGTCGAGCCATGCCTGGGAGATGGTCACGCTGCGCTCGGGTCGCTGCAGGCTCAGGTCTAGGCTCAAGTCCGAGGGGCCGGGCACGTGCAGGGGCGTGAAGGTGAAGCCGGTCGCCACCGCCACGAGCACGAAGACGATGATCGTCAGCAGCGCTATGTCGCGCACGTCGTCGACCTCGTCGAGGTCCCAGACCCGGCGCTTGAACCAGGCCTTGGCGTTGGAGTTGGTCCACGGCGGCCAGAACGCGGCGGCTGGCGGGGGCTCCACCTCCGGGCCCTTCGCGATGCCAGCGGGCACGGGCTCCAGGTGGAGTTGGCGGCCACCGACGGTCACTGCGTAGGGCTGGTCGAAGGGCACGACGCGTTCGCCGTCGAGCAGGACGAACATCGCGCCGCCCGACTCGACGACCCTGATGCAGGAGGCCCTCGGCCGAGGCGTCCGCAGGGGCTCAAGGAGATCCCCGTCAGTCAGGAAGTCGTGCAGCTGGACCGTAGCCTCCCGGTCGTCCAGCCTGGCGTGCACCGCGTTCATCGTGTCACCACCAGGTCGAAGGCGTCGCCCAGAGCGGCGTCGATGTCGTCGCGATCGCTACCCCAGACGAGGCGGACCTCGCCCGAAGAGGGGGAGGGGATGACCAGCTTGTGTGCGCTCTGACCCTCGACTTTCACCTCGAAGGAAACGATCTGCGGGACGTCGTTCCCGAGGACCCAAGCTTCACCCCAGAGCTGGAGCGGACGGCGCTTGCAGTTGACCACGCGCACCTCCAGGCCGGGACCTGCGTCGGAGGCGCCGCCGGTGGGCTGGCGAGGAGGGGCCACGGGCCTGTCTGTGATGTCCGGCAAGCCTCTGTGGAGCCGAGCGACCATTGCCTCGTCGCGCGTCCAATCGGTGGTCGACGAAGTCGCCTGGACCTTTCCGGGTTGCTCGAGCTCGAGGTCGTCTACTTCCTGTGTCCGGAGGGCCTCGGCCACGCGCACGACGTTGCGGAGCACGCGGCTGACCTGGCTGGCGTCGGCAAGCCTGCGCGCGCGGTCCGTCGAGCCCTTCCGCAGGGCCTGGTCAAAGGCCATTCCCTGCACATAGAACTCCTGCAGGCTGTCGAGGGCCCGCCGGAGACGGCTGGGGACGCTCTGGATGGCCTGCAGGTCTTGCACGAGGCCGAGGACGCTAGGCACCCGGCCGTCGGTCTCGGGCAGGCTTGCGCGGGCCAGGCCCGCCGCGGTCATAGGGCCCTCCGGCCGCTCGGCGCTGCGCCGCACGATGGCCTTGGCCGGCTGCGTGGTGGCGTCGACCTGGAGCGGTGCGTCCAGGTGACGGCACTCGCGGAAGCGCAGGCGGCCCTCCGGGAGTGCGTCGGCGAGGGCGAAGTTCAGGCTGAGGAAGAAGATCACGACATGCTCCAGAGAACGACGAAGAGAGCGGCGGCGACCAGCGCGAGCGTGCGAACGATCGCTACGGAGTCCGCCTGGCGAGGGCGGACCCAGTCGATCACTCGTGGGCCGGAGGGCGGCGGGTCGAAGTTGAAGGGTTCGGGGTCGACACGACGCGTCGGGAGGGCCTGGAGCTCCAGGAGCGCCGCGTGAAGGGCGTTGCCGTCGGCGTAGCGCTCCTGGGGGCGCTCCCGCAGGCATCTGGACAGGACGGGCGCCAGTCCCGGAGCGTGCTCGTCCAGGCGCGCCCGGACCTCGCACGAGTCGATCGCTGCCCGGCGTTCGAGCCGTTCGCCGAGGGTGAGCTCGTAGAGCGTCAGGCCTGCGGCGTAGACGTCCGTGGCGGGGCTCACGTTGTCGCCTTCGCGGAGCTGTTCCGGCGCCATGTACGGGAAGGTCCCGCGCAGGCCGGAGTTGGACGCGTCGCCGTCCTCGACCGACTTGGAGAGACCGAAGTCGAGCAGCTTGATGGTGCCGTCGACCGTTCGGAAGAGGTTGCTGGGCTTGACGTCGCGGTGGATGAGCCCCCGGTCGTGGACATAGGCCAGGCCTGCCGAGATCTGGAGCGCGGTGTCTGCCAGGAGGTCGCGGCGGATGGGCCCGGCGCCCTTCAGGTTGGCGCCGTGCAGCAACTCCATGGCGACGTAGCGCAGGCCCTTGGCCTCGCCGGTCCCCAGAACGCGAACGACGTTGCGGTGGCGGAGCAGGCTGAGCGCCTCGGTCTCTCCGCGCACGGGGGCGTCCTCGAGCAGGACCTTGACGGCGGCGACGTCCTCCATCTCCGTGTCGAGGGCTCGGTAGACGACGCCAAAGCCACCGTGACCGACCGGGTCGAGGAGGCGGAACCGGTCGAGGTCGCAGGGCAGCTCCTGGATGCGCGGATGCCCTCCGGCGAGGCGAGTGAGGACCTCGAGGAGCGGCTCCAGCCTGCGCCGATCCGGGCGGGGGCTCATCGCGCGGCTCAGGGCGCGGATGAGGTCCATGCCCCGCTGGCCGGGGAATCGGGCCATCAGACCCTGCCGCTCCTGCAGACTGAGGGGCTGCAGCATGTCCAGCTCGATCAGCTGGTCCGGGTCGCTATGGACCAAGTGACTGAGTCGGTCGAGTTCGGACTTGCCGTCGTCGTCGAGGAGGTGGCGGTCCTGTGCGAGGCGGTCGAGCTTGCGGCCGCTCGGCTTCAGATGCTCGAGCTGTTCTTCGCCGGTGTGATCCGGGTGGAGCTTGTCCAACAGGATGCAGAGCACGGAGGCGCCGACCGCCCACCAGTCGCGGGACCGTGACGGCTCCTTGTTGTAGAGCAGGCCCTCCCACGCACAGAACGTCGGGGTCACCCACTGGCCGTCATTGCTGGCGTCCTCGGAAGCCCGTTGAGCGGTCTCGAAGTCGATGATCAGGACGTCCCGTCCGTCCTGGGTGTCCACCACCAGGCAGTTGGCCGGCTTGATGTCGCCGTGGATGATCTCGTCGCCGCGGGTGCGGGCGCGCGCGAAGAGCGCGAGCACGGAGCGGACGGTGAGGCGCAGGACGTCGCAGACCTGGTCGTGGCTGTGGCCCTCCGTGGCGAACTCCCGGAGGTTGCGGCCCTGGAAGGCGGAGACGTTGAAGTAGAAGTCGTCCCCGATCGGTCCCCAGTCCAGGACCTTGCCGAACACCGAGGTGTGGCTCCGGAAGTTGCGCTGCCGATGCGCCTCGAGCTCAGGTTCGCGTCGGAGATCCTCCCTCGGCCCGACCTTGATGAACACCTCGCGCCCGTCGCGCGACCGGCCGATGTAGGTCGGGTGCTGGGACCGCCCGCCGAAGAGGTCCTCGATCGTGTATTGGCTCGAAGTGCCCTCTAGGATGTCGCCAGGCTTCAGCACTTCGGCCTCTACGGAGCGAGTGGCAATAAGATAGGTACGTTTCTACGTACCAATGATACGTAGTTGAGTAAGACCAATCAAGGTGCATTTTCGTCCGTCTTCATCTAGATCATGAGCAAGTCGGATCCATCGGAGGATCAAATCGATCATTTCGGTACGCACGCGGCACATCTTGGTCATCGGTTCTTGTTGTCGCGGACCCTCGATCCGTCACGAGCGTGGTAGATCTCGACGTCCGGAATCGGGAGGTCCTGATGGCGGAGTCATCCCGGCACCGCGACGCGATGGCGAGTGAGTTGAGAGCCTTTCGCGAGCAGCTCCGACCGCGACCGCGAAAGAAGGGCTTGGACAAGCGCGTTCTGCTGCGTGAGCTGGAGGACGCGGTTCGCGCGGGGCGTGAGCTCTCCGTCCGAGACCTCGCCGGCCGCTTGGACTCGTCCGAGGGCACGACCAAGAAGGCGCTCGTCGACCTTGGCAAAGCGATCGCCGAATGGTCCGGCACCCAGCGCCACCGATCGACCCGGATCCTGCTCTCCTCTTCGGCCAAGGTCAGCCTGGACCACGCCTGGATGCTGAAGCGCGCCGAGGATCGGGAGCGCGCCTACCTCGAGATCATCGAGAACCTGCCGGAGGCGCTGGAGCTCCTCATGCCCCTCCCCGGTGAGCGCTCTCCCGCGCCGACCGCGGACCCGGACGACTCGGTCGGGCCCGAATGGGTTCGGCGGCTCAACCCGCGCTTCGAGAGGCAGCTCCACGGCCTCGAACACGGTGTCCTCGTGAGGGTCCGCGACGCCATCGCGCGGCTCTCGATGCACCACATCGCGGCCCTCACCGCTCGCCATAGCGGTCGCATCGTCGCGGTGCAGTTGCCTTCCCATCGCGTCGAGGAATGGGACGAGGCGCTCCGCATCCTGGACGTCGGCTACAAGGCCTTCAAGAGGGACCGCGGGGAGCTCTTCCGCATCGTGGTGCTCCCACAGAGCGCTCCGCTGGCGTGGTGGCGGAAGCTCTGGCACCACATCGACCTGCGTCTCGACAAGGACGACAAGGTCTGGGCGGTCACCGAGGCCAGCGCCGCGAGCTTCGATCCAGGGTTGACGAGCGACCTCGTCCTGCTCGAAAACCACCTGGCTGCCCTGGTGCAGCCCGATGATCTCTACCCACGCCACGTCGTGGGTCTGCATCCGAAGTCCTTCTTCGGTCGCCAGGTCCAGAACACCGTCCTCGAGGCCCTCGCGCTCGCGCAACAAGGTGACGACCCGAGGTTCGTGCGTTGTGAGGGCGAGACCTTCGCGGCGCTCTTCAACCGCGACACTCTTGACACGTGGCTGAAGCAATTCGCAAAGGAAACTCGGCCTGTTTTCAAGGTAGAACCTGACCTACCGGAGACCTCTATATGAATCGCCTCGTCAGCAAGATCGGACGCTTTGGCGCGGACGCGCTCGACGTCGTGTCGGCCTCCGGCAGTCACATTCGAACCTCGGACGGCCGGACTCTGCTCGACGGTCAGGCCGGATATTGGTGCGTCCCCCTCGGTTACAGCCACCCCCGCGTCGTGAGCGCGGTCACCGAGATGCTCGGCACGCTCAGCTATGCCCACCTCGTTCGGCGAACCCACGCGCCGGCCCGGGAGCTCGCCGAGCGGCTCGCGCAGATTTCCCCTCATGGGTCATGCGCTCGGGTGCTGTGCGCGACCAACGGCACCGACGCCGTCGAGGCGGCGATGGGGATGGTGCTCCGTTGGGCGCGCCCACGCCATCGGTCGGTGCTTGTGCTCGAGCGAGGCTTCCACGGCGAATCGCTCGGCCTCTCCGCCCTCGGGGACCTGTCATCCGGCGGATCCGGTCGCCGTCGTCGGTGGCTTGGAGGGCTCGACGCGGTGCGCATCGCGCCTGCGATCGAAGGGGACGGTGACCTGGCTGAAGCGCTGCGGGCGCTCGACGAGGCCTTCGCCAGGCACCGCCCGGCCGCGATCCTGATCGAGCCCGTGCAGCTCGCCGCGGGGGCGCGCGTGGTCGACGATGCATGGCTTCGCCGGGTGGCGGCGCTGTGCGCTGAGCACGACAGCTTGCTGGTCGCCGATGAGGTGGCCTCGGGCATGGGCCGGACCGGACGCTTCTTTGCGTCGGAGCATGCGGGCGTGTGTCCGGACCTGACGATCTTCGGCAAGGGCATCACGGCCGGGCACGCGCCGCTGGCGGGAGTGCTGGTGGGGACTCGCCCTGCCACCTTGCTGGAGGACAGGGAGTTCCGGCACGGCCACACCTTCTCGTGGGCTCCGCCTGCGTGCGCGGCGGCGCTCGCGGCCCTGGACGTCGTACTGGGCGAGGGGCTCGAGGACCGGGCGGCCAGCCTGGGCATCGTCAGCAAGCAACGCCTGTTGGACGAACTCGGTCAACGCCCCGTGCGGGTCCGCGGGCGCGGACTGGCCATCGGTGTTGAGCTGCCCGGGACTTCAGCCGCCTGCGCCGGCCGCAGGGCTGCTGCCGATCGGGGGGTCGTCCTAGGACAGGAGGGCCCGTCGATCCTGTTGGTGCCGCCGCTGAACATTCGCCAGGCCGATCTGGACGAGCTCTTGGAGGTGGCAGTGACCTCGATCCGGGCCGCGTTGGACGCCTCAGGGAGCGCGCAACTCGTGGATGAGGTCCTGGAGGATGTGCAGGTCGAAGGGCTTCTCCAGGACCGGGCGACCTGAGTTTCCGATGATGCGCTGAACGCGATCGGACAGCGTCCCACCTGTCATGAAGATGATGCGCGGGGCGAGCGCCGGCCAGCGCTCCTGGACGGACTGGTAGAGGTCGGCGCCGCCCAGGTTGGGCATCATCACGTCGCAAACGATCGCGTCGATCTCGGGGCTCTTGGCGAGCTCCTCCAGGGCCTCCTGAACGCTCAGCGCCGTGCGCACCGAGACGCCCCGACCCAGGCCGCGGCGGAGGGTCTTGCAGACCAGGGGCTCGTCGTCGACCAGGAGGACCCGGGCCGGACGGTCGATGAAGGACTCGACCGGGGTCGGCGTGACGTCGGTGGAGAAGCTCAGCTCGTCCAGCAGCGCAGGGATCGTGACGCGCATCGTCGTGCCAGACGCGTCGCTCTGAACGATGTCGATCACCCCGTCGAAGGTCCGGAGGATCCGACGGCAGATGGGCAGACCCAAGCCGGTGCCGACGCCGACCGGCTTGGTGGTGAAGAAGGGGTCGAAGATCTTGTCGATCAGCGCTGGATCGATGCCCGGGCCGTTGTCGCGGATCTCGATCACGACGCCGCCGCTGCGCAGGTCGGTGCTCACCCAGATGCGCCCGTCGTCGCGGTCCTCGACGGCGTGGGTGGCGTTCAGCAGCAGGTTCACGAAGACCTGGGCCAGGCGTGTCTCGTGGGCCAGGACGCTGGGCGTCGGTCGAATGTTCTTCTGCAGCTGGACGTGGTGGCGGAACTGGCTCGCCGCCATGTTGATCGCCGCCTCGAGCGCGGCCGCCGGGTCGATGGGGTGGAGGCTGCCTTCCTCGGAGCGGGAGAAGCTTCGGAGCTCCTCGACGATGTTGCCGACCCGCTCCGCGCCCTTTCGCGCGTCGTCCAGGGTCGCCATCATCTCCTCGGCCCACGTCGCCTGCTCGGGATCCTCGGCCTCGATCCGTGAGCGCAGACCCTTCAGCTCGCGCTTGAGCACACCCAGGTTGCCGGACAGGTAGGTCAGGGGGTTGCGGATCTCGTGAGCGACGCCGGCGGCGAGCGCCCCCATCGACGCCAGCCGCTCCGTCTCGACGAGGCCCTCGGAGAGGTTGTCGAGGACCAGCCAGGCGACCATCACGCCCGGCACCGGTGTGGCGGGCACCACGACCAGGAAGGAGCGGTCCTCGTCCCGCACCCGCAGGCGGCGCTCGAAGCGCGTCTCCTCGCCCTCCTGAGCGCGGTCGAAGACGCGGGCGTGGCGGTCCAGGGACCAGTCCGGGTCGACGTCGCTGCCCATGTGGATGGGGCCGAGGTGCTGGAGCGCGGCCTGGTTGGCGTGCACGATGCGGCCGTCGCGGTCCATGACCCACGCCGGGCCCGGGGCGTGGCGGAGCACGCTGATCATGACGCTCAGATCGTTCACACGCTCATCCTACTCGCCCCAGTCCACCCGCTCCCAGCCGCGTCGGATCGCCACGGATCGGAGGCGGGGATCCGGGTTCACACAGACCGGACGTCCCACCGCCTCGAGGACGGGGAGGTCGCTCGCGGAGTCCGTATAGAAGACGCAGTCCAGCAAGGAGACGCCACGCTGATCGGCCAGAGCTCGTGCATGGGTGAGCTTGCCTTCGCCGAAGCAAAGACCCCCCTGTGGCCTCCCGGTGAAGCGTCCGTCGAGGACCTCGAAGCGGTTGCAGAGGATGTGGTCCAGGCCGAGCTGCTCCTTGGCACGCTCGGACATGAACCCGGACGACGAGGTCAAGAGCGCCAGCACGTCGCCTGCGCGCCGGTGCTGCTCGAGCGCATCGAGGCCCCCGGGGCGGTAGAGCTGAGCGATCTCCCGGTCATAGAAGCGCCACGTCCGCTGGCGGACGACCTCCTCGTCGTCGCCTTCCAGGCTCGCGATGGCGGTGAGCACGGCGCTCTCCATGTCCATCATCCCCAGCTGGTAGCGGAGGATCCAGGTCATGGCGCGCAGCGCCATCCAGGGCGTGATGAAGCCCTCCCGGAGCTCGCTCCGCACCCACAAGGAGCCGGAGTTCTTCGACAGGAGCGTCAGGTCCAGGTCGAAGAAGGCGATGGCCCCCGCCTGCGTCGTCACGTGCGCTCGACGTTCAACCGGGTGTGGATTCCGCACTCGGTCTTGCCGCCCGCGAAGATGCGCCCGGCGCGCTCGTTCTCTCCAGGGCGCAGCTTGCGCGTACAGGGCTGGCAACCCAGAGAGCCGTAGCCCATGCTCAGGAGGGGGTGGGTCGGGATGCCGTGCTCGGCGAGGTAGGCCATGACCCAGGCCCGGGTCTTGCGGGCCAGCGGGTTGATCTTCACGAAGCCCGCGCTGTCGCGCTCGACGAAGGGGATGCCTCCGCGCATGCCGCCCTGGTCGGCTCGGCGCGCGTTCACCCAGGCGTCCTTTCCACGGAGCGCCTCCTGGAGCGGGAGCACCTTGCGGTGATCGCAGCACCGCAGTCGGTCTTCCCGCCAGGTCGGGCCCAGCGGCGTCGGGTGGATGCTCAGGATCTCGACATCCAGCAGGTCCTGGATGTCGTCCAGGTAGTCCAGCGTGTCCGGGAAGTGGAAGCCGGTGTCGAGGAAGGTGCAGGTGATGTCGGCGCGGTGCTGCCGGGCCATGTGGAGCAGGCTGATGCCTCCGGGCCCCAGGCCTGTGGTGAAGGCGAGCCGGACCCCCCAGGTGTCCATCGCCCAGGCGAGGACCTGCTCCGGCTCGTCGAGGTGGGCGCGGCTCAGCACCTCGGCCGGCTAACCCCTCGTCGGCGGATCCGTGAAGACCTCGGCCCAGATCCCCTCCTTCGCGCCGGCCATCGAGCCCAGCATCTGACCCCGGAAGAAGGGCATGCGGCACATCGGGCCGAAGAGGACATCGCGCATCCTCCCGATGGCGCCCGAGTCCGACTGGAAGAAGGGCGTCACCAGGCGGTTGACGTGCTGGTAGAAGAAGAGGTGCCGCCAGCGTCGGCGGGCGTACTCGTCGAGGCCGCCGCCGTCGGCGAGGACCTCGTCCAGGACCATCGCGTCGTAGAGCGCCAGGTTGGCTCCTTGGCCCAGCTGCGGGCTCATGGCGTGGGCCGCGTCCCCGATGTAGAGCACGCGGCCGTCGTAGGGCTTCTTCAGCACGACGTCGTGGTACTCGGCCCAGGTGATCTGCTCGGGATCGACGAGCTGATCGAGGATCGGCACCGCCTGTGGAGCGAGCTCGGCGACCTGGTCCTTCCAGGGTTCGAACTGCCAGTCGCCGACCCGCTCGCGGTGGATGGACCAGAAGAGCGAGACCAGCCGCTCGGTCGAGGTCGGCGAGGTCCCTGTCGGCAGCATCCCGACCATGATCTCCGCGCCGTCGTAGACCTGGTCGAGCACGCCGGCGTAGTGCCCGTCGGGGTCCGGGACGATCGCCCAGAGCGCCCCCCAGTCGTAGGGGCGGGCGCGCTTGGCGACGCCCTCGCTGCCGCGGAGCAGGCTCCTCGCGCCATCGGCCACGACGACGAGGTCGTAGGGCCCGAAGCGCCGTCCTTCGGTGTCGACCAGGTGATCCCCGGCGACGTCGACGACCTCGACGCCGAGCTCGAGGTGGGCTGAGCTGTCCTTCAGCGCGTCGAAGAGGACCTGGAAGAGGGCGCCGCGGTGCAGGCCGAGCCCGAAGAGACCGGGTCGCCAGTCGGGGTAGGCCAGGTCCAGGACGACGCGGCCGCCCCGGGTGACTCCGTAGAGGCGCTCGACGACATCGCCGGCCGCCAGGACCGGCTGGAGCAGGCCCAGGCGTCGCATGACGGTCATGCCGGTGGGCTGGAGCATGATCCCGGCGCCCACCGGGCCGGGGTCCTCGACGCGCTCGAAGACGGTCACGTCGTGGCCCCGCCGCGACAGGAAGAGCCCCGCCGCGGG
>Ga0114933_10000605_pt1 | contig 43361 bp, 44 predicted proteins | sample 4SBtaG_FD_89691 | JGI IMG/M metagenome (GOLD analysis project Ga0114933, IMG submission 89691) | Deep subsurface microbial communities from Kolumbo volcano to uncover new lineages of life (NeLLi) - 4SBTROV12_W25 metaG | ecosystem: Environmental > Aquatic > Marine > Volcanic | place: Kolumbo... | reverse complement strand
GTCCTGCATTAGACACACTTTGCCTTATGCGAACCAATGGAGGGTTTGGTGGTAGGTTGTCACATCCCCATTTGGAAACGGGAACACCTAGGTTATATTGGTTATAATTCATGGTTGTTAGGTCGTCTATCGGTTGGGTATAACTCTGTCTGGTTCTACCACATTGTTCCCAACCGGGCCCTAAGTAATGAAGCGTAGGGTTGGATGGAGTAGGTACTGGTTTATCGGGAGTGGGAGTGGGAGGAGGAGGAGGAGGCTTTGGTGATGTAGCAAGTGGTAACGTATAAGGTTCAAGTATTTTATAATTTCTACACAGTTTAGTATCATTATTATATGTAAGAAGTGTACCCTCTTCTTCAGTCTGTATTTTAACAAAATAAATATCTGGTGGACTTCCCTTACAAGAACATTGTATTGTATATGATGATAATATATCAGGAGTTACTGTTTCATATGATTTAATAGTCGACGGAAGATTTAGTAGGTGCAGGATGTCGGTGGTTTCTGGAAAGTTCTCGTCAAAGCCTCCAATTTTTTTATTATTTTGATTAAAAAAAGTTATACTAAAACAGCCGATTTTCTTACGGCCAGTAACAGATGTTAATATAGTTGTTTTTGAAGGAATAATTTTTGTTGGCGGAGTTGATGTTGTTAATGCTTCTTTTATACTTTTATTATTAACAAAACATAATACAATTAAAATAATCATAGTAAGAATAATTCCTGTTACTAACATATTATTCATATAAATATTACTTATATTTTTTAAATTTAGAATAAATACTTTCTAAATATATTTTTAAATAAAATTATTATAGAATTAATATATAATGGTAAAACTTGATAAGAATAGTAAAAAAACTAATAATAAATCAAAAAAAGAAGACTCAGCTAAAAACGATTATAAACGATTTTTTGTTGTATTTATCTATAATATTATCCATATTGCAATTTGGGTTGTTTTAGGTTCTAATTTTTCTTATATTACTATGTTTAAAAATAATGAATCTTCCATACCTACTAATATAAATATTCCTCCTTATTCTAAGATACCTAAAATGTCATCATTTGAAAAACGTGTTGGAACTATGTTTGGTGGTAATCCCTTTACTGATTATAAATATAATTACGGATTTCCTTATGATTTAAAAGATACTAACTCCGTTGGTTATTGGTTTGGACAAATGATGGCAACATCTTGGTCATCATCACGAGCAATATTTAGAAAGATTCTTGATTTTTCTAAAAACCTTGGATCTACTGGACAACTTATTCTTGGACCTTTAATTATTATTCTTGGATGGTTGGTTAGTAATGTTATTGGATTTTGTACTACTCTATATGGTTCTCTTCAAAGTGATATAACCGGTATTATACTTACTGTTTTATGTGCTATTTTTGGTCCTTTATGGATTATCAGTAGTGTAAATGCTTCTTTACAAGCTCTTTTATTTTCTCTCTTTTTTATTACTCCACTATTCACTTCAAACGGAAGAGACCATTTAAGAAGCACCATTAATCAACATAGTAATCTTATCTTTCTCATGTTAGGATTAATGATTACAGCAAATGCATATAATAATCTTAATAGTTATGTTGGACTTGGTATGTTAATTATGGTTGCTATTATGTATATTCCTACATTATTCTAATTTATTTACACATTTGAAGATAATAATATCAAAGGATGATGTGACATATAACAAAATAATTTGTAAATAATATTTAAATATATATTGTTAAATTTGAATATTATTATGGGAAAAAAGAAAGAAAAGAAAGTATCAATAGTAGGTAAACCTTTTGTAAGTGTTTGCACACCTACTTATAACAGGCGTTATTTTATACCTTCTCTTATTAAAGCTTTTAAACAACAAACTTATCCTAAACAACTTATGGAATGGATTATTATAGATGATGGAAAGGATTCAGTTGAAGATTTATTTAAAGATGTAGAATGTGTAAAATACTTTCGTTATGAGGAAAAAATGAAATTAGGAAAAAAAAGAAATGTTATGCATGAAAAATGTAAAGGTGAAATTATTGTTTATATGGATGATGATGATTATTATCCTCCCGATCGTGTAAATGAAGCTGTTAACAAACTTCGCAGTTCTTTTGAAGTATTAGCAGCAGGAAGTAGTCGTCTTCATATTTATTTTAAAGATCTTAAGAAAATATATGCTTTTGGACCATATGGACCTCGTCATGCAACTGCTGGTACATTTGCTTTTAAAAAAAAACTACTTCTACAGACATGTTATGATGATGAAGCGGAAGTAGCCGAAGAAAAGAAATTTTTAAAAGATTATACAATACCCTTCATACAATTAGATAGTTATAAAAGTATCTTAGTTTTCTCTCATGATTATAATACATTTGATAAAAAGAAATTGTTAGTAAATGCTCATCCTACTTATGTAAGAGAAACCAATCTTACACCTAAACGGTTTATTAAAGATAAAGAATTATTGAATTTTTATATGACTTCATAGTATTTCTCTAATTTTTATTCTAACAACTAACTATTCTAATAAACGAAACATACGATTAACATCTAATTTATTAATATCATAATTATCCATATATTCATAAATATCTTGTAAAACAAATTCCTCTTTGGTTTTCAGAAAGAAATAATACAGGTCTTTTTTATCCATAGTTAATTGTTGACATAACATTTGAATAAATACATTGTTATTGTATTCCGTAGAATATTTTGTTAATACCTTTGTAAAACGTACATCTGATGGATTATACTTAATGTTTTGAATTTCATCGTGAATTAATTTGTTGTTCTTAAATGTTTTAAGGAGAGAACTCATTTCATTAAATATCCATATTTGCTTTTGAAAAGTAATACGATCTATATAATCTGCAAAACATATATTATTAAGAAATTGTAAATATAATTGAATAGCCTCTTTTTTATCACGCTTTTGTAAAACATCAATTATATTTTCATGAAATAACAAGGCAACACTAGTTCTATCTGTATCATTTAATAGTGTATTATGATCATCTATATTATAACGATTATTGATTAATTTTTTTGTAATTTCCTTTGTATCATCATTAAACGTTTTTGTTTTGAAAATATTTTGAACTAACTGATTTTTTAAAATATTTTGCTGATTATTGTAAATATCATAAGTGGTAACTAATTTTCTTAAATCACCATTGATATATTTTAAAATATTTTGTTTTAAGTTAAGTTCTAAATTAGGCATAATTAGATTAACAATATTTTTTAGTTGACTATAAGATGGTGTTTTAAGTTCAATAGATAAACAATTCTTCTTTAATTCTTTAATTTTTTTATCCACATTATAATTACTGATACAAATAATAGGATTTATGGTGTACTCTTCTTTTTTTTGTTTTTTTGTTTTTTTAGGACGTATAACCTTAATTAAATTATTAATACCTCCTTTGTCACCATTGTTCATACCATCAACTTCGTCCATAACTATTACTATTTTCTTTGTTTTTTTATGAAACATACTAAGAATATTAGTATCAGACATATTATTATTAGTTATATTGTTAATAATATTTTTGTTTCTTATATCACTTGCATCATAATACACCATATCTACATTAATAGTAATTAAAATTTCTTTTATAAATTCGGTTTTTCCTATACCAGGTGCACCATATAAATATATACCTCTTATAATAGATAAATCATGTTTATTTGCATTAAATACATTTAAAAAATCTATTATTTGATTCTTGATAGTTTCTCTCTCTAATATTTTTATTAGGTTTAATTTGTCCATCTATTATAATTTGTCCGCTTTATTTTATATTTATTCGCATTAATATTACTTTTACTATAGTTTGCTAGTGTTTCTTTTAATTTAGACGCATTTGATTTATTACATAAATATAGTAGATAATCCAAATAATTATTGAATATCAATTCTTTATATGGCCATTTCTTCTTGTTTAACCATAATTTATGATTATCTTTAACCATAATGTTGAATAAATAATCATATTTATTTCTTATGATAAAATGCATATAACTATTAAAGCGAGGTATTTCAGGTATAATTAATTTATGATATTTTTCAAAATAAACCTTGTTAACCCATATTTTTTGTTTTATATTTATATAAGACCATATTATTGTTAATATTTCATTAGGTAATATATCTAATAATTTCATATTAAGTTCATTATTCATTATTTTTTATTTATATTTATGAAACATTTTTTATTATACTTTACTATATTAAATTTATAGTAAAGTATAACTTAATCGCTAATAATATACTTTAGAAAAATATAAGATTAGCATTTATCAGTAACACCATCCCATACTAAATCGCATGATTTAGCCCAATTACATTTTTCAATAGTTCCTTGTTTACCTTGATATTCTGAACCACTAAAATCTTTAACATGGTCACATGTCATTTTACCAAGATTTAATACATTTTTACATACATTATTAGAGATTTCTTTCCAATAATCGGGACATTGACCAATCATAGGTGGAAATACTAAATCAGTTTTAGAACTACGAATAAGAAGACCTATTGTTAATAAAGAAAATACTAATATGATTGTTGCAATAATTAAAATAATCTTTTGAAAATTCATTCTATAAATTATTATAATATAATTTTTTCTATAGGATTAATATATAAATGAATGGGAGAGTAGATATAATGAACAAATCCTGTGCACCATTTTTTTTAAGTGATAAAATACCGGTCAATGATAAAATGTCTAGTTATAAAGATGCTTTAACTGGTAATTGGAATAATACTATTTTATCACAAACATTTTTTTCTAAAGATAACATTATTATTCTTCAAAATGCTATTCGCAAAAGAGTATATAACCAAACAAATAAACTCATTAGTAATCAAAACGAAGATACTTTAAAAATTATTATGAGAAGTACATTCTTACAATTTTCTGCTAACTTACCTAAAAATATTAAAGAACAAATAAATGCACTCAATAATAAAGTATTATCTTATTGTGTTCCTAAGGTATTAAGTGAATTAACTAGTTACATCAAATATGCAAAAGATGTAAGTACCATGGCTATGCCTATTGATAGACCAGCTTACATCTCCACTAAGGGTACTAAGACATTAGAACTAGAACCATGGTTCTAACTTATTAATTTATATATGAAATCTTTTATAAATTTGTAATTTTGTGACTGGTATTTTCGTATTTTTTCCTTCCTTACCATTTATCATAATATTATACTTCTCTTAAAAACAGGTAAAAAAGTACAGTAACAACTAAATACCCAAAAGTGGTTCGAAATAGAAAATTGGACATGTCCATTTTCAATATCTGAGAAAAGAATTAAAAACAGCGTTTTTCGAGCACTTGTGAGCATAATGCTCTAAAATGGGAAAAACAACACAAAAAATATGGTGTAAATTATGGTAACAAAAAAAAGGTAAAATAAATAATTCGCGTAAAGTATTTAGGAACTTTTTCTATTTCCATATTAAGAACTAATGGAAATGATTTTTGGTTCCAAAAGTTCCAAAATTCATAATTGTAATATTTGTAACTATTCAACGTCTAGAAAAAGTCAACTATCCAGACATTTATCAACCCTAAAACACAAAAATACTGATTTGGAACTAAATGGAAATAATGGAAATAAAAAAAGTTCCAAAATAATTATTTGTAATAATTGTAATAAAACATACAAGACATATAGTGGTCTCTGGAAGCATATGAAAAATTGTAAAAAAGAAGACCATAGAGAAATAGTGGTTAAAAATAATAATATATATGTTGAAAAACTTACTGATATAGTATTAACACAACAAGATATGATAACAACACAACAAGCACAAATAAAAGATTTTCACGAGACATTAAAATATATGATGGCTAGTACTGAAAAGAGAGAAGAAGTATTCTTAGAGTTAGCCAAGAAACCATCTATAATGGGTAATAATAATAATAATAATATAAATAGTCATAATAACATAAATTATCATGTTTATCTTAATGAACATTGTGCAAATGCTATTGATTTTCCAGATTTTTTAAATAATCTGAGTATTTCTATGGAAGATCTTTTTTATTCAAAAAATAATGGATATTCAAAAGCTATAAGTCATATTTTTCAGAAGAATTTAAGTGTTTTGGATAAATATGAAAGACCAATTCATTGTAGTGATATTAAACGTATGAATTTTTATGTTAAGGATGGTAAATGGGAAAAAGATAAAGAATATAAAAAATTATTGGAAGGTATATGGAAAGTAACACATAAACAAATAAAATACATGGATGAATGGAGAAAAGCCAATCCAAATTGGAGAGAAAACGAAGAAAAGGATTTAGAATTTATGAATATTGTTCGTAATATTATGGGTGGTTCTACCGATGAGGAACAAATAAAAAATAAGAATAAAATAATAAAAGAATTGGCAATTAACAATGATATTAAAGAACTTTTTTCTGATTAATTTTCTGATTAGTAGATTTATTATTAGAATATTTTGTGACTGGTATTTTCCTTTTTTTTTGCTTCCTTACCATTTATCATAATATTATACTTCTCTTAAACACAGGTAAAAAGTACAGTAACAACTAAATTCCCGAAAGTGGTTCGAAATAGAAAATTGGACATGTCCATTTTTCAGATCCCAGAAAAGAATAAAAAACAGCGTTTTTCGAGCACTTGTGATCATAATGCTCTAAAAATAAAAAAACATGTGAAAAATTAAGGTGTAAATTATGGTCACAAAAAAACGGAAAAAATAGATAAATTTAGTAAATTATTTAGCAACTTTTTTATTTCCATTTTATACAACAATGGAAATAAAAAAGTTGCAAAAAGTTGCAAAAAAATATATTTGTAATATATGTTACTATTCAACGTCTAATTTAAATAATTATAATAAACATTTATTAACACAAAAACACAGAAATAATGATTTGGAAATAAATGGAAATTTTGGAAATGAAAAAGTTGCAAAATTCAATATTTGTAATATTTGTAATAAGTCATATGATACCAAAAGTGGTTTGTGGAAGCATATAAAAAAATGTAAAAAAGAAGACGATAATAACATATTTTTAAACACTAATAATAATGTTGAAAAACTAACTGAAATATTATTATCACATCAAGATATGATAACAAATCAAAAAGATATGATAACCAATCAACAAGATATGATAACCAATCAACAAGAACAAATCAAGGAGTTTCATGATACACTTAAGACCATGATGACAAGTAATGAAAAGAGAGAAGAAATATTTTTTGAATTAGCAAAGAAACCATCTATAATGGGTAATAATAATAATATTAACTATCATGTATATCTTAATGAACATTGTGCGAATACTATTGATTTTCCAGATTTTTTAAATAATATAAATATTACGATGGATGATCTTTTCTATTCAAAGAACAATGGTTATCCAAAGGCTATTAGTAATATATTCCAAAAGAATCTTAGTATATCAGATAAAACAGAACGACCTATTTATTGCAGTGACAAGAAACGTATGAATTTTTATGTTAAGGATGGTAAGTGGAAAAAGGATAATGAATATAAAAAAATATTAGAAAGCATTTGGAAAGTAACACATAAACAAATAAAATACATGGATGAATGGAGAAAAGCTAATCCGAATTGGAGAGAAAATGAAGAAAAGGATTTAGAATTCATGAATATAGTACGAAATATTATGGGAGGTTCTACAGATGAAGAACAAATAAAAAATAATAATAAAATAATAAAAGATTTGGCTAATAATAATGATATTAAAGAATTGTTCAATGATTAGTTCTTATTAAGAATATTCTCTAATTCAGTTAATTCTTTTAACCATAATTGTTGAATACTTGTCTTCTTAATACTATTCAATCCTTTACGTTTATTATCTCTTTCATTTCTTAATTTATCAATGTTTTCTTCAATCAATGAAGATATAGGCATTTGTATTAAATACTTATAATCATTATCATCATCACATTTATCATATTTATAATTCTCTAATAATTTTTGTACAACATCTTTCTTCTTATTTCTTAAATCAATGGTATTATTACATTGTTCCTCAATAAATCGTGCTTTATTATACAATATCATCATTTCTTTTTCTAATTTTTTTATTATAAATTCTTTTCGTGTTTGATATGCTTTTAAACGAATAGGATAGAATTCTGTAATAATATCTTCAATCGTATTGTATTTTTTTAATTGTTGTTTATGATCAAATAAATGCATGTTACTTGTTGAGCGCGTAGTATAAAGGTTAAATATCTTCTCAAATTCGTTGCATCCATATTGTACCGGTTTTGTTAATAATTTTTCCAATATGTTATTTGGTAATGTTATATTAATGTCAACTAATAAATCTGTACTCATATCATTATAATCTTTAATATAAATATCCTTCTTCTTACCTTTTTTATCTGTATGTTCCATAAGAAATTCCAAATGTTCTTTATAATCTTGTGTCCATATACCAATAGGTAATTCAGTAATACGCACAACATTATTTTTTATTTTTGTATATTTCCCTTTAAATAAATATTTATAGTCATCAATCTTAATAATATCACCACGAAAGTTATTATAATAAGGTAGAAGTGTGGGAAGTGTCTCATTCATTAATATAGATTTAATATATTGTATAAGATCCATCGGATTATAATTTATAATTTCAGTACTAAATCCAGTTCCAATTCCTTTTGAACCATTAACTAATATTACCGGAATAATAGGTAAATAATATTCAGGTTCAACTATTGTTCCATCATCCTTCAAATAATTCAAAATTGATTGATCAATATCAATAAATATTTTAGATGTGATCTTATTCAGTTGAGTAAAGATATATCTTTCAGATGCTGAATCTTTACCTCCTAATAAACGTGTACCAAATTGTCCATTTGGTAGTAATAGATTAATGTTATTAGAGCCAACAAAATTTTGTGCCATTCCAACAATTGCTTTATTTAAACTGGCTTCACCATGATGATACATGGAATGTTCAGATACATAACCAGAGAATTGTGCTACCTTAATTTCTTTATTTAAATTTCTTTTAAATGCTGAAAATAGGATTTTTCTTTGACTTGTTTTTAAACCGTCCATTAAGTTGGGAATAGAACGTTCACAATCGTATTTTGAAAAATGAATAAATTCATCATTTACAAAATGATCGTATGATACACATAATACATCAGTGCTTAATACTCGTTCTTTATTGTATTCTGATAACCACACTTTTCTATCATCTGCTCTTGATTTGTTAAATACTAAATCAATAGCATTATCACATGTAGTACCCTTATAATTGAATTCTATCATTTTCTTTTTTTTAAAATATTCTTTGAATTCCTTAGAAGTGCTTGTTCCTAATCCCTTATAATATTTGATATTCCATCCTTTTGCATCATTTTCGTTTTTCCACGAATTGTATGTTGCTTCATTATAGAATGATAATTCTTGATTACTTTTTGTTGCTTTTAGAATAGGTGTATTCATAAACCCAATGAATGATTCTGCTTTAAATAAATCATGCCATTGACTATGAAATAAATTAACACCTAATCCTTTAATATGACTACCGTCTAAATCTTGGTCAGTCATAAAAACGATTTTTCCATATCTGAGATTTTTAATACTTTCTTCATCATAATTTTTATTATTTTCAAGACCAATTATTTTTTTGATATCATTAATTTCATTATTTTTTCCGATTTTATCTATACTACTATCATTAACATTCATAAGTTTACCTTTTAAAGGATAAACTCCATAAAAGTTTCTATCTTCTTTTGATAATCCAGATACAATACCAGATTTAGCTGAATCTCCTTCACAAAGAATAAGCGTACATTTATGAGATTGATTACCACCTGCATAATTAGCATCAATCAACTTAGGAATACCCTTTATTGATTTGGTTTTTTTACCATCGGTTTTCTTTGCGTCTTTATTCTGTTTAACCTCGTTTAAAGATAAAGCTTGTTGCATAACACCAATCTTTGCTAATTTGTCAATGAATTTATCACTAACCACACAAGACGAACCGAACTTTGTTATTGCGGTATTCATATAATCCTTAGTTTGACTATCAAAAGAAGGATTTTCAACAACACAATTAATAAAGAGCATAAGTTGTTCTTTAATCGTGGTGCTCTTAACTTTTACCTTTTTCTTTTTCTCAATATATGCAGTTAATTTTCTTATGATTTGATTTAATATATATTCCACATGTTTTCCTCCTTTTCCGGTATTAATACCATTAACAAATGATACCTGTAGAAATTCATCATTAGGAGATAAACAAACCGCGTATTCCCATCGTTCATTTGCTGATTCATATATACGTTTCTGTTCATTATGGTCATTTCCAATATATAGGTCAATATAGTTCTCAAATGACCTTACAGGAATAATTTCTTTATTTAATTTTACACGCACATTTTTATCTGTAACAGCAGCAATATCATAAATACGCTTTGTAAATAGTTGTATCATATCATTACTAAGTGATTCTATACCGAAACGTTTATAATCTGGTATAAATGATACCTTAGTATAAGGTTTAACCTTGGTCTTAGTAATACTTGGTTTACAAATTTCATTCAAGTTATCTTTGAATTCTTGAATGTATTTTAAACCACGTACATGATCAATAGTTTCTATTTTACCATAAGTAGAATAGATAAGAACAAGTTTGAAACCGAAACCATTTTTTCCTCCAACAATTTTTTTGTCATTTTTATTATAATTTGTAGAAGTCCTAAGATGACCGAAAATCATTTCTGGTATCCAAATATTATGTTCTGGATGTTTTTCTACATCAATACCATTGCCATCATTTTGAATAGTAATCATTCCGGTTTCTTTATCAATAGTGATTTCAATAGATTTTACAGGATATTCACCATTATTAATTTTCATTCGTATATAATGATCTCGTGCATTAACAATACCCTCATCAAAACATTTATATAATCCAGGTATCCATTTATACGATTTATTAATAATACGGTTATCTTCAAATATCCAGTTATTTGTTTCATCTTGTTCAATAGAACCAATATAAGTATCAGGAGCTTGTAATATATGCTCCTTATCGGTTAGCTTCTTATATTGTTTAGCCAACCCGATTTTTTTAGTTGAAGACGTCATGATGTGAATATGCTATTATTAATAATTGTATTTTTATATTCAATTTTTTAAATTATAAAAATACGAGATAGATAAATAGATAAATATAGAAAAGTAATTTAATTATTATTTTCTACAATAAGTTTCCAATTACTGGCATTACTCATAGTTTCTGGAACGGCATCTTCTTGTAACCATATATATGCCTGTTTTAATGCTTTAATAGTATTAGGACTAAATGTATCAATTTTACGATTAATATGGTTAAAGAATTCTTTTCTAGTTATAGGATCATCTCTAATTTTAAAAACTATTTTTTTATAATTATCCATATTATTTTTTCTAAAGGATTGAACTAATTCATTACGAGTATCGCTACCTAAATTACTTTTAATATGGGTATTACTTGTTGGATTTTTTTTATAAGGGTGATGTCTTTTATCTTCTTTTTTTTTGCCTTTTGTGAATTTATTTCCGCCTTTTTTATATGTTTTTCCATATTTTTTATATGTTTTTCTCTCGTTTTTAGATGATTTTCTATATTTTTTATATGTTTTTATCTCTTTTTTAGATATTTTTTTCTGGGTTCTACTCATTATAATTAATATAAATATAATATTTATATGAATGAAGCATGTGGATTATTTGCTACATACACAAAGAAAAGTTCAAATAAGAATTATAATTATACGATAGAAGGTCTTAAATTATTACAACATCGTGGACAAGATGGATGCGGAATTTCATTTTTAGATGATAAAGAAAAGATAATAACATTAAAGGGAATGGGAATGGTTAAAGATTTTTTTCATGCTGAATATGAAGAAACATCATTAATTAATACTTATTACTCTATAGGACATGTAAGATATCGTACTTCAGGAAATACAAATAATTTAAATCATTTGCAACCATTAAATTCAAGACATTCATTATTAGGAACATTTGCATTAGCACATAATGGTAATATAGCTAATTTAGATGAAAATAGTTTTGACACACAATATATAGTTGATTTTATTAGTAAAAATGAAAATACAACATGGAAAAATATCTTGGTAAATTTATTAAAAAGTATTCCAGGTGTTTATTGCTTGACTATATTAACAAATGAAGGTATTTATGCTTTGCGAGATTGTTATGGTGTTCGTCCATTATGTATAGGATTTAAAGATAATGATTATTGTATATCATCAGAGAGTTCAGCATTTCACCGATTTAATTTATATACAAATATTAATCCAGGACAAATATATAAAATCAATAAACACGGTGTAACAAATATTTATAATTCTAAAAAGACGTATCATAATATATGTTCTTTTGAATTCATTTATTTTTTAAGACCGAATAGCATAGTAGATACATTAAATGTAAATCAAGTAAGACAGCAATTAGGTATTTATTTAGCTAGAGATGATATGACTGATTTTTATCTTAAAGACTATATTGTTATAGGAATTCCAGATTCAGGAATTATAGCGGCAAAAAGTTATGCTGAAACATTACAATTAGAGTATCATCAATGGATACAAAAATATGAAAATATAGATCGTACATTTATTTATTCAACACAAAAAGAGAGAGTAGAAAAAAGCAAGAAAAAGTTCTTTTATAATGATAAATATATAAAAAATAAAAAACTAATTATTGTTGATGATACCATAGTAAGAGGAAATGTAATTAAGACAATTATCTCTCAATTAAAGGAAATTTGTCCATTAGAAATTCATATTCGTATTCCAGCACCACCGATCCGTGATATATGTAAATTTGGAGTGGATATACCGAGTAAGGAAGAATTACTAATTTATAAAAAAACACCGGAAGAGTTAACTAAAGAATTAAATATAGATTCACTAAAATATTTATCATTACACCATCTAGATCATATTATATCTAAAAATAGTTGTAAAGGATGTTTTAGTTCGGTATATAAGAAAGAGTTATTAAATTGGTAAATGTAATAAATATATTATTTTAGAGTAGTATAATGTTAGATTCGGTTATTGCTATAAAGAATAAGTGTATTACTAAATATTACTTAATATGTGATAAGACGAGTTTAGAGGTGTTTAAAGATATATTAATAGATAGAGATTATAATATAATAAACGAAGAAGATATACCTTATGATTGTATAGAAATAGGTTCAAAACAGAATTTTAAATCAGCATGGTCAACAAATGCACAGATGATTTTAGAGAGAATAGTAGGACCAAATAAAGTATTAAATATAGAAATGACATATTTTAAGCAAGACATATATGTCTATGACGACATGTTAGAGCAAATATATAAAAATAATTTTAAATTCACTGATACTGAATGTAAAAATATAAATGTTTATTATGTGAATGATATAGCAGTTTTTAATAATAAATATAATTTGGGATTTGATATAGATGATTTGCAATATTATACTAGTATATTTGAAAAAGAGTTAAAACGAAATCCTACAAACGTAGAATTGTTTGATATAGCACAATCAAATTCAGAACATTCTAGGCATTGGTTTTTTAATGGAAATTTAAATAGTTCGCGTGAATCATTATTTAAAATGGTAAAATCAACAAATAAATATAATTCCAATAGTATTATTGCATTTTCAGATAATTCAAGTGTAATAGAGGGATATAACATAAAAACATTAATACCATATAATTATATAGCATCTTATTATGATTTAAAAAAGAAAAAATACAATTTTGTATTAACAGCAGAAACACATAATTTTCCAACTGGTATAGCACCATTTCCAGGAGCAAATACCGGTGTTGGAGGTCGTATTCGTGATAATCAAAGTGTAGGACGTGGTGGATTAGTTATGGCAAGTGTAGCAGGATATTGTGTAGGAAATTTATATATACCTTTTATAAATTTAGATTATGAGGTTGATAAAGGTCATAGAGGAATTACCGATGCATTGGATATATTAATAAAGGCATCAGATGGAGCATCAGATTACGGAAATAAATTCGGAGAACCTATTGTGAATGGTTTTATGCGTTCTTTTGGAATAACAATGAAAAATAAGGAGAGATATGAATGGTTAAAACCAATTATGTTTTCTGCAGGAATTGGACAAGTGGAGGAGAAGGATTTATATAAAGAGGAACCGAAAGAAGATATGTTAGTTATTAAGATAGGGGGTCCAGCATATAAAATAGGATTAGGTGGGGGAACAGCTTCAAGTAGATTGCAAGATTATAAATCAAATGATTTTAGTGCGGTACAACGAGGAGATCCAGAAATGGGAAATAAATTAAATCGGTTTATTCGTGGATGTATAGAACAGAATAATAATCCTATTTTAAGTATACATGACCAAGGCGCAGGAGGAATGGGTAATGTAACGAAAGAAATAGTATATCCTAAGGGAGCATTAATAGATATAAATAAGGTAATTAATGGTGATTCATCAATGACGATGTTAGAGTTATGGACAGCAGAATATCAAGAACAATGTGAAATATTGGCGTCATATGATAATTTATCATTATTAAAAAATATAGCAAAGAGAGAAAATGTGCCATTAGCGATAATAGGTAGAGTAGATAATACTGGTATTATTAAAGTAACGGATTTTTCTAAGAAATTAATACCAAAAGATATACATTATCCGATAGATTTGGATTTGAAATATTTTTTAGGTGATATGCCACAAAAGAATTATAGTATTGCAACTAATATACTAAAGAATTGCTATCCAGTAAATATTAATTATGATATTAAGTCATTAGAGTCTTTAATTTATTCAGTATTACAAAATCCGTGTGTAGGTTCTAAACGTTATTTAACAAATAAGGTAGATAGAAGTGTAACAGGTTTAGTAGCACAACAACAGTGTGTAGGACCAAATCATACACCAATTAGTGATTATAGTGTTTTAGCACAATCTCATTTTGATTTAACGGGAGTAGCAACATCAGTAGGAGAACAGCCATTAAAAGGATTATTAGATGTTGAGAAGATGGCACGATTAACCGTAGGAGAGATGTTAACAAATTTAATGGGAGTAAAGATATCAAGTATACATGATATTAAATTATCTGCTAATTGGATGTGGCCAGCAACAACAAAAGAACAAAAATTTGAATTATTTACGGCAGTAGATTCCTTAGTAGAATTTTTAAAAGTGATGAAAATAGGAATAGATGGTGGAAAAGATAGTCTATCAATGACAACACAAACATTGCAAGGAACAGTAAATTCTCCGGGGTCATTAGTATTAACATCTTATGCACCTGTACCGAATATTTATAAAAAAGTAACACCGAATATGAAGCCATGTTTAAAATCATCTATATTGTTTATTGATTTTGGTTATAATAAAATGCGAATGGGTGGAAGTATATTTATGCATACTAATAATATTTTTCATAAAGGAATAACACCGGATTTTAATAATCCATTAGAATTTACATATGTATTTAATGTAATACAGAGATATATTCAAGAAGATAAAATTATAGCTTTGCACGATAGGAGCGATGGTGGTCTTATAACAACAATAGTAGAAATGTGCATTGCTGGAAATATAGGTTGTTATTTTAATATACCAAACGTGAATATATTTCATTATTTATTCAATGAAGAGTTGGGAGTAGTATTACAGATATATGATAAGTATTATGAAGAATTTTTGAATGATATAAAATTTTTTAAAAGTTATGTGAGATATGTAGGAAAACCTATAAGCGATAAAAAAATACATTTACAACAGCGTATACTACAAGATATTATACCCATTTGTTCTCTCCGTTTTTCTCATATAATTTATTATTGGGAGTCTATTAGTTATAATATAGAGCGAAGACAATCAAAAATAGGATTAGTAAAGAAAGAATTAAATTATCATATAAATTATAATGAAATTGAATATTTTGTGCCATCTGCAATAAAGTATAATATACCAATGCATATTCCAACAATAAAATATAAATTGGGAATAATACGAGATGAAGGAAGTAATGGTGATAGAGAGATGGCATCAGCATTTTATCATGCTGGTTTTGAAGTATGGGATATTAATATGAATGATATTATAGAAAAGACAATAACACTTAATAATTTTAAAGGAATAGTATTTGTAGGAGGATTTTCTTATGCAGATGTATTAGGTGCTGGAACAGGATGGGCATCAATTATTAAATACAATAAGGATGTATTAAATGAATTTAAAGATTTTTATAGGAGGGAAGATACATTTAGTTTGGGTGTATGTAATGGGTGTCAAGTAATGGCACAATTGGGAATAATACCTAATATTGAATTACAAGAAAATAATTCAGGGCGTTTTGAATCACGTTTTGCTGCAGTTCGTATTTATGATTCTAATTCAATATTCTTAAAAAATATGGAAACAATGGTTTTAGGAATATGGTGTGCTCATAAGGAAGGAAAAATAGTTGTTAAAGATGTTTCTATAGATAGTCCAATAAGATATGTTGATGAATATTTTCAAGCCACAACAAATTATCCTCAAAATCCAAATGGTTCAGAACGAGGAAGAGCAGCTGTTGTTTCAAAGAATGGTCGTCATATGGCAATGATGCCTCATCCGGAGCGATGTTTTTTAAAATGGCAGGTACCATGGGTTCCTAATCATCTCGGATGGAAACAGCAAATACATGACGGATATAATTATTCTCCGTGGTTTATATTATTTAAAAATGCTTATAATTGGTTAAGTAATAGGTTAGAATAAGTTTTTAATAAATATTAGAATAGCATAAATGTATCTTAAAGACCAAATTATTACGTATATGGGAAACAAGAGAAAATTTATTCCATTAATAGAGAAGATATTGGATGATGTAAAGTTGGAATTAGGAAAGGATAGATTAATCTTAGGCGATGGATTTTCAGGTTCGGGTATAGTTTCTAGATTAATGAAAAATCATGCATCCAAGTTATTTGTTAATGATATAGCTGGATATTCGTATACATTAAATCAATGTTATTTATCTAATAATGTAAATATTAATCAATTAGAGAAAGTAATTGAAAAAGCAAATGCTTATGTGGCTAAAAGTCCCGTTGTACCTTTATGGATACAGAAATATTGGGCTCCTTTAAGTGATACTGATATAAAAGAAACAGAGAGAGTATATTATACACAGGAAAATGCATATCGTATAGATGCATATCGTTATTATATAGATAATATGGTATCTGAAGAATATAAATATTATTTATTAGGACGTTTAATAGTGGAAGCATCAATACATACAAATACAAGTGGGCATTTTGCGGCTTATTACAAAAAAGGAACAAAGGGACATTATGGAGGAAAGAATGAAATAGATATAAATAGAATAACGAAATCAATTATATTAACTTTACCATTATTTTCAGAAAATCAGTGTGATATGCAAATAAGTCAAACGGATACAAATGAATGGGTAAAAAATCTACCACAATTAGATTTAATTTATTTAGATCCGCCATATAATAAACATCCATATTGTATATATTATTTTTTGTTAGATGTTATAAATAATTGGGATATGAGTGTGGAGATTCCAGATACAACACGAGGTCAAGAGAAAAAATGGAAAACATCAGATTATAATAGTTATACGAGAGCAAAGATAGCATTTAGAGATTTAATAAAAAATATAGATGCAAAATTTATACTTTTATCGTATAATAATGGAGGATTAATAGATTTGGATGAAATAACACAAATATTAAGTAAAAAGGGAAAGGTAATGAAAATACCAGTAGAGCATAAGACTTACAATAAGTTAAAAGGAATAGCAAATTATAAGAGAGTAGAGGATAAAGAAGATATAAAGGAATTCTTATGGTTGGTTGATTGTAGATAATTTATAGTGTTATAATAATGGGAATACAGCCACCAGGAGTAAGAAAAACACAATTATGTTGTTTTCATAATGTTATGACAGGGAATAGTGAATCATTAACTCATTGTTGTCGTATTAAACGTTCAAATCCTTATAGTAAAAAGAATTATCATTGTTATAATAATTGTAGTGATGGATTTGAGCAAGATAGTAGTTTTATTAAGCAACAAGTATCTAGTAGAATAAAGTGTGCACGAAAATTAAGTAGTGGAGCACGAATTAGATAATAATAATTATTAATATTATTTTTTAATAATAATAATAATAATTTATAAAAAATGTTTTTTTAAAATATTTTAAAAAAAATAATATTTAATTAATATATAATGGTAAAACGAATTACAAAACAGAGTGATGGTTCATATCATGTTAAAGGGAAAAAATTCCCAGTTTTAGAAGGATCACGTGCGCAAGTTCATCATGGAACAGCGTATAAAACATCAGGTGGATTAACTAAATTAAACTTAATGAAAAATAAAAGTGGACGTATTGTTTCTCTCAAAAAACACAAAACAGCAAAGAAAGATAGACGTTTAGTAAAAGCTGGATATTGTACACGCAAAGGACATTTCGGTGCGATTAAATGTAAAACTCTTAAAAAACGTCGTTCAACTCGTGGATATCGTAAAGGAACTCCTTCTAAAACACACCCAGGTCGTTTAGACTTTACCACAAAAAAAGGAGATAAAGTATTTCACCGTAAAGGACATTATGTACGCAAAAGCCGAAAACCTTATATGAAATAAATATTTAGGCATCTTGTATATTTTCCCAAAATAAAGGATCAATAATATCTTGATTTATATGACATGGTACTATCCATTCATATAAAAATGTTGTAAAATATTGTTTATTGACATTGAGTTTATGATTATTTTGACAATATAAATGATATAGTTGATGTATAGACGTTGGATATATAAAATTTTGTGATTTAATAAAAGTTTGAATATCATTTTTTTTGTTCCATAATTTACATTTAATACCTTGTAAATATTTATTATCAAATATTTCAATATTATTATAAAAATGATTAAGAATAGCAATAATTTTATTTTCGTCAATATTAAAATGAGTATTATTTTTATTATTTTCTTTTAACCATTGTACGTAAAGTGTAGTTAATTCATTAATTTCAAAATCACTTTCGGTATCATCTTCATCAATATAAAGATTCCAAAAGGTATTAAAATGCTTAACATATCCAATTTTATTGCTAATGATATGATTAAAAAATTTAGTATTATTATTATAAGGTAGATTTAATTTATCAATGAGTTCAGTAGAATAAATAAGGATAGGAATGCCTTTTTCATTTAAATATTCTTTCCATAGATAATTCATATCGCTGAAATTAAGTGTAATTGTATCAGAGTCGTCTTTTTCTTGTAAATATTCTGATTTAAAATTAGATATAATAGTTTGAATATTATTATTTTTTAAATAGAGAGAATATCTTTTTAATTCATTATTATTGCAAATTTCAGTAATAAAATGATCAGCATTAATAAATCTATGTGAATAATGTGTTGCAACACAAATAATATTAAGGATATTATTTTTAATGTTATGTTTATGTTCATATTTTTGAAAGGAATTATGTATATTAATAAGACGACAATTAGAAAGTTCGTGATAATGATATTTATATTTAAATGTGTCAATAGGATTACGAGAATATTTTAAATAGAAGAAAGCATAATCAGAAATGAATTGAAATATTTTTTTACAATTTAATGGAATAAAATAAGTTAAATGAGTATTTTTCTTTAACAAATTGTCACCTATAATAGTAAGAACATATTTAGTTTCCTCTTTTGTGATACTAAATATATCCATAAATAATTTGAGAGTTTGTTGTATGGTTTCCGTATTGGGTATATTATTTTCGTTAAGTAAATAGCAATCTTTAATGCGTTTTATAATATTTGTTTTAATTTTATATTTCCAAGGAATAATATTATTATTTTTATTAATATGTTGTAGGACAATAGACCATATATTATCTTCATTAATACGTACATAATTATTATTATTATTATTATATTCAATAAATAATTCAGTAATAGGAATATAATAAAATTGGAAATTATTGATAAAATAACGGATAAATATATCACTTTCATCTATTAGTTTTTCAAAACGTTCTTCTCTCTTATTTTTTAATATAATTTGTTCTTCAATCTTATTAGGAATATTTTCAATGATTGAGTTAATTTTATTTATAGCATATTCATTTGTTTTATAATCTTCATACAGTTTTTTAATGATACATATATATTTATCCATAATAATATATAGTAAGTTATTATATATTTAAATATATTTGTAATAAATATATGGACTATAAATTATTAATTCCATCAATTATAAAGGTAATTTTATGTTATTTTATTTTTAATTCAGACACAATAAGTTTTTATATGAAGATAATTTATTTTTATTTAACGGATACAATTTTAGATTGTGTAATACCTATACTATTACATGGTAAATCTATATTTAATAATGAATTATGTAGATCACGAGATTATTTATTTATAGATAAGATATCAGATACGTTTTGTTATATATTTTTATTAGATTATATTTATAAATCAAAAGAAATAGAAGCAAAATATACTCAAGTTTTATTATATTTATTTATATTTAGATTTATTGGTACACTGATTTCATTTAATAAGGGAGAGAAAAAGGTTCTCTTTTTTTTCCCAAATTTTTTCTTAGAGTTGAGTATTCTTTTTAATATTTTTACTCATTACAAAATAGATAATATCTATAAAATTGGATTAACTATGATAGTAATATTATTAAAAGTATTTCAAGAATATTTAATGCATTATGAGAATCTTAGTATTGAAGAAATTATAAATATTATAAGTATTTAAAGATTGATATATAAAATAGATATATGGGTGAAAACGTTTTAGAAATATCAACGATTCAAATATCACCATTTCGTATATTAATGATAGCTTTAAAAGATATATTATTGGAAACAAATATAACATTTCAAGAAGATGGAATACGTATTATTAATATGGATAAATCACATACAATTTTAGCTCATTTATTTTTGGAAGCAGAAAATTTTCAACATTATTATTGTAAGTATCCCAAAATTGTAATAGGTGTGAATATGTTTCATTTATTTAAGTTAATTAATACAATAGATAATGATGATACATTAACGATTTTTATTGAGGAACATGAGTATAGTGATGGTATAGTTGATCATCTTGGTTTGAAATTTGAGAATGGACATATTAAACAGACAAAGATTCAGAAGTTAAAATTAATAGAACCTGAAGAGGAAGAGTTAGAGATACCAGATGTTAAATTTTCATCTATTATTAATTTACCATCAACAGATTTTCAGAAAATTATTCGTGATTTGTCTAATATTTCAGAGCGATTAGAGATAAAGTCAGTAGGAGATGAATTAATTTTTAAATGTAAAGGTCCATTTGCAGATGCTGAATTAAGGAGAGAAGAATCAGATGGAAATATGCAATTTATAAAGAAACAAGATTCATCAAAGATAATTCAAGGAGAATTTTCATTAAAAAATCTGGGATATTTTATTAAATGTACAAATTTATGTGATGATATTGAAATTTACTTAGAAAATGAATTACCATTAATAGTAAAATATTCAGTTGCTTCATTAGGACAAATAAAATTATGTTTGGCTCCTTTACCATCAAGTTCATCTTAATTTTTAGCGATATGTCTTTTAAACAAACATCCTTGAAAATTAAGACTTTTTACTCGTTCCAAAATAGTGGGATTTTGAAATTCGCAACAATTAACCCATATCTTAATAATACAAAATGATTTTTTAGGAGATATTGTAATGCCTGTAATATTTTTCATTAAATTGTCATTTTCTGTAAGAGTATTTCCTACAAGGTAAAATGAAAGGTTTTTCCATGCTATATAAACATTTTTATTACTACTTTTAAATGAAAAACACCCACCGTTACGATTTTGCTTATCTTCCCAAATAGGATTAATATTATGTTTCATAAGAAAAAGCATACAATTCTTAACTAATGTTTCTGACATACTATCATATAATGTAATAAGTTCTTCAATCGTTGTAAATTTTAAGATTTTTTTGTAACTAGATAATGACCAATTAGTATCATGTGGTAAATGAGCCCATAGAACCCATTTATCAGATAAAGTGTGATATTTTTCACAAGCTTCGGTCATTTTATATTATAAATATATTATTTTTATATTATTTACATTATTGTATATTTAAATTTAAGCTTTAACGACTAAAGTGTTATCTGTTGTTTCATTTAATATTGATGATGTAACATATTTATCCATTATGTGTAATTTATATTTATCTGCAAGTGTAATATTATAAAAGTATAAAAGATACCATTTTAAAAATAGATTATCAAGTATAGTATTATTATTAATACAGAATTTTTTAAAATGTTCATAAATAGGATAGAAAGTATTATCTTGTTCAAGATCAATATTTATAAAGGGATTTGTAGCTGGAATAATATTTTCGTATAATGATTCTTGAAAAAGAGTTTCTGGACTAATACGAATAAAAACTTGTTTATTTTGTTTATTGTAGATTTTAATTATTAAAGTAGATTCATTTATTTTATTTTTATAAAATTCAAAAACATCTTCATTATCATCATTGGTATATACTTTATCCATATTGGTAGTGTTACTATAACTGTTATAGGTTAAAAAATAGGTGTTTTGATGTTTTAGATATTTTTTATAACAATCAGTAAAAAAATCACGTATAATAGTGGTATATTTAAATATATTCCATGTTATATAAGTAACAGGGGTTATAATATATTTTTTCCAGTGAGAAATCATATTATATAATATTACAATACTAAAAGAACAAAACAAAAAATCAAATAATACAACCATTATAATAACCATTGTAAATTTCTCTAAATAACTTTATTATAATTTATAAATAAAAAAGATCATTTTTTAAAGTAATCATAATCTTGTTGAGTATTATGTTTTGATGTATCAGAAGATAATGTATTAGTATTAACTGTTTCGTTTAAAGCAGCATAATCTTTTTTGAGTTGTGTAAATTGAGTTTGTAGTTTATTATCATTAATATTATTTGTAATATTTTTTCCATTACTAGTAATACTACCTGTAGATGGATCTAATCCAATTACAAAAAGAAGAATACTAATAACAATAGACATTAAAATAAATGGAATAAAAACAATAAACCATGATATAATACTTAAGCCTCGTTTACATAAAATGTTAAGTAGTAAACTGAATACGAAACTAACAAAAAATTTAACTAATGCTGTATTATATAATCCTTTGCTAATATCTAAAATAATTTGAACTAATGAAAAAATTATATAAATTAATGCTGGTGTACAAGTTGAGGCTAATACCATTTATATATTAGTCATATATTTACTTTTTTTGAAATTTAATTTTTCCATTTTTAATGATACCAATTTCATCACCTACATCATTATTATCATTTCTATAAACAATTCCATCAGTTGTATTTGTTACAAAATAGGTTTTATTTTTATAAATAAATTCTTCAACTTCTAAATCTTCTTCTTCCTCCTCTTCTTCAGTTTCTTCAACTTCTTCTTCAACTTCTTCTTCTTCCTCTTCTTCTTCTACTTCTTCTTCATCATCTTTTTCTAATTCTACTTCTTCTTCTTCCTCTTCCTCTTCTACTTCTTCTTCCTCTTCTTCTTCTTCCTCAGTTTCTTCTACTTCTTCTTCATCCTCTAATTCTATCTCTTCTTCCTCTTCTTCATCTTCTTTTTCTAATTCTACTTCTTCTTCCTCTTCCTCTTCCTCTTCTTCTTCTTCTTCCTCTTCTACTTCTTCTTCTTCCTCTTCCTCTTCTACTTCTTCAACTTCTACTTCTTCTATTTCTACTTCAACTTCTTCCTCTTCATCAGTTTCTTCAACTTCTTCATCTTCAACTTCTACTTCATCATCAGTTTCTTCAACTTCTTCAACTTCTACTTCATCATCAGTTTCTTCATCTTCATCTACTTCTTCAACTTTAACAACTTTAACTTCTTCGTTTTCTAAATCAGACACTTCATTATTAACTTCTTCTACTTCTACCTCATCATAAGTTTCTTCTTTATTAACATTTATTTCATCATGAATTTTTTCATTAATATGTTCATTAATATTATTATCATTATCATTCTGTTCGGATGTATAATTTAATTTTTCATCTGTTATTTCAGATATTCGTAATTCAATATTTTCATTACTAATTTTTGTTATAGTTTTAGTATTCTTTTGATTTAACTTTTTGAATTTATTTTTAATTTTTTCTATTTTAATAACTAAATTATTTATTTTATTGAAGCAATGTTCTAATTTATCAGATAAATCAGGATTAATATCCTGAATTATTTCATATAGAACAGAAATCTCAATGTTTTTAATATATTTAGTCATGATTAATAATATATTAATTATGTTATTAATCGTTTATTTCAATTTTTTATATTATTTAAATAATTTATATGGATCCAGAAAAAATTAACAAAGAAGCTCAAAATATGACGAATGATGAATTAAAACAGAAAGTTTGTGATATTCGTAATAACCAAATTATTGAATTGATTATTAGACAAACAGACTATACTAAAGAAGAAGTTATTGAAAGATTAAAAAAAAATAATAATAATTATTTATTAGTAATTAAAGAATATATGACGGATGATAAAGTAATTGAACACCATGAAGAGAAAAAATCAGTAAATCAGAATATATATTCAAATATACGAAATTTTTTAGATGATAATATTAAAGAAAAAGCTCATCAAGCGCAATTACAAAATAAGATGAAACAACAAAAAGAGGCATATGAACAGGCAAAACAAAACAAAAAAATAAAAGAAGATGAAAATAAATCCGATACAGAAGAAATAATTACAGAAGACCCCCCAAAAACTACAACAGTGATAGATCTTTAATTCATATTAAAATTATCATTAATAACACTAGATTTATTAACATTCAAATGATTAATAGTTGTATTACTCTTATTTATAAATTCATTATTATCTTCAAAAATTTCAGGCACAATTTTTGTCATAGGTTTATCAATAACTAATATCATCTTTTCATCATTTAATAATTGTCTATATTCATCAATAGATAAAGTACCATAATATTTGTCTAATAGATAATAAGGATTAGGTGCTGGTTTAATATTTTTAGTATAATTATAATGTTTTGCATAAAGATGATTTAACAAATAATATCGGTTCCATTTTACAGAATTATCAATATTTTGATTAAATAAATATGCAGTAGCACATTCTGGACTACAAAAGCATCCATAAACTTCATAATTATTTTTAGTATATTGCTTAGGGATATAAATAGTAGGATTATTAAATTGATATGTACACCAAAAACATGAACTTTTCTTATTACATATTTCATTATGATGAAAATTTTCATTAAGAATTGAAATTTTTTTCCATAATTGTTTATTATTTACAATAGTAGTTTTTAAATTATTATTATTATTATTATTATTAATATTAATATTATTATTATTATTATTATTATTATTATTATTGTTATTGTTTTCATCTGTGTTTGATAATGGTAAATTATTTTCCATATTTTGTGTTGATGTTACAAATGAAGTAATATCATTATTATTATCATTATTAATACTATTAATATTATTATTATTACAAATATTATTTTTATTTTCCTCTAAATTAAAAAATTGGTTATTATAACAATCATATGATTGAATAGATTCAATATTTGGATTATAATTAGTATTTGATATTAGTTTATTATTTAATAAATTTTTGCTATTGCATTTAAGATGTAATATAATATTAGGTTTTTGAATAACAGAACATGTTTTATTTTTTTCACTAGGTGTAATTATTTTTCCTCCTTTTGGTTTTCTCCCTCTTTTTTTGGGTTCTTTATTCATTACAACTTAAATAAATATTAATTTAAGTTGTTTTTATTTAATATATTATAGCATAATCTGCATAAGGGTATATAATTAGAGAAACCAATAATTTTTTGATTGTCTTCGTTTGATAAGCGATAACTAAAATGTGCATCTTTTTGACATTGATTACATTTTGCACATAGTTTAATAACATTATCACATATAGGAATAAGATCTAGTATTTTACCAAATTTCTCTCTTTTAAAATCACCTGTTAATCCAGATACATATACAATTTTATTATATATATCAGTTAATTTGAATACAACATCATATAAATCATGAAAGAATTGACCTTCATCAATAAAGAATATATCATGATTATCAATACAATCATGGTTCAATATGGGGTTTAACTCTCTTAACTTTATACAGGGAATCATCATTTTATCATGAGTAGATAGCATAGACTCATCATATCTATTATCATCAATATAATTAACAACACAACATTTAAATCCATTGTTTTTATAATTATTATATTGTTTAATAAGATATGTACTTTTTCCTGAAAACATAGGACCTATAATAACTTGTAAATTCCCTGTTTGTTGATATTGTTTTTCCATTTTATTAGTGAATTAAAAAATAATAATTATATCAATTTATTAATAATTTAATAATAATTTAAATATTATAGTTAATTAGAATTAATGAAAAATATACCATGGGTAGAGAAGTATAGACCAAAAAATCTAAATGACATAGTATTATCAACTTTAAATAAGAAAATATTAAATAATATAATAAAGGATAATTATTTTCCAAATTTATTATTTTATGGACCTCCAGGAACTGGAAAAACAACAACTATCATTAATTTGATAAAGGAATATCAAGAATGTAATTCTAAGAAAGATAATGAATTAATAATACATTTAAATGCATCAGATGATCGTGGAATAGATGTAATAAGAAATCAAATACAACAATTTGTAAATTCAAAAGCTATTTTTGGAAAAGGATTAAAATTTGTTATTTTAGATGAAGTAGATTATATGACAAAAAATGCACAACAAGCGTTGAGGTTCTTAATTCAAGAAAATATGGATAATGTAAGATATTGTTTAATATGTAATTATATAAGTAGAATAGATGTTTCGTTACAAAATGAATTTATTCGTTTGCGTTTTAATGAATTACCAAAGAGAGAAATTAATAAATTTTTGAATGAAATAGTGAAATCAGAGAATGTTAAAGTATCAAGTAAGAAAATAGGATTAATCCAAAACAAATTTAGTGCAGATATACGTAGTATGATAAATTATATACAATCAAATCAAGAGATATTATCATGTATAGAATTATATGATGACACAGATATAGAGTTAATTATTAATAATATAGTAGATAAAGTAACAATAAATGAATTAATGGAGACGTTCAAGAGTATAAGTAATAAATATAATATTGAACAGAGCGAAATATTGATATCAATATTTAATTATTTGATAAAGAATAATAAAATTTTTCCTAAAGATTATGAAGTATTTTTTACTTTTGTAAAATTTGTTTTACACAATATAAATATAAATCCTCGATATACATTAAAATTTTCATTATTAAAGTTGCAAACAATTCAGTTATAATATTTGGATAGACGTTGTTCTAAAGTTTTGATAAATCTATTTGGTGAATTAGACATAGGAGGGAAAAACCGTTCAGTTTTTAAATCATATTGGGGAAGACTATTATCATAATGAATTTCAATTGGTTTAGAATGGGTTATTTCTAAAGAGGTAGATGTAGATGCAGAAGTTGTTTCATTTTTGGTTAATTTTTCATCTTCATATGTCAAAAGAGAATTCATTTAATTTATATATAGAAAAAAATAAATTGATATAAAATATATTTAAATAAATAATAAAAAAATGGCTGATTTAAATGATGAATGGGAATCCTTTTTAAATTCAGAATATAGTCATGATTCAAGTGACAATGTATCAAAATTGGATTTAAATAATGAAATGCCAAAATGTGGTGATATTTGTATTTCCACAAAGACTAAAATAACTAATTTAAGTATAAAAAATATTAATATTAAAGATATATTTTGGAAAATACCTATAATTAATTATACAGATAGAACGAATGGTATAATTAAGAAGCAAGTAAAATACTCTTGTCATAGTAAAGAGAATTATGACGAATTACAAGAGATAAAAAAAAATATTAAATGTTTAAATATAAGTACGATAAAACATGTAGATGATCCAAATGGATATAATAAAAATTTTAATTATGTATGTAAAATTAATGTTGGAATTTCAAAGAAGGATTTATTATGTTATAGAACTAAGGTAAAGAAAGCATTCTTCAATTGTTGTGTATTAGTATATAGAATATATTACGATAATGAATATAAAGAAATTAATATGAAAATATTTAATTCTGGAAAGATATCATTTCCTGGTATGTTAACAGATGAATTATTAGTTAAAACGTTATCAGAACTAACACAAATGTTATCAAAAATATTAAATATAGATATAGATTATTATTCTGATGATATAGATACCGTATTGATTAATTCAAATTTTAATTGTGGATATTATATTAATAGAGATAAATTTTCTGAAATATTAAAATATAAATATAATGTGCCAATAGAGTATGATCCTTGTAGTTATCCAGGAATAAAATGTACTTATACAAAAGAAAATATCAATGTATCATTTATGATATTTAGAACGGGAAGTATATTAATAGTTGGAAAATGTGACGAGACACAGTTGTATGATATATATTTGTATATAAAAGATATATTATATAAAGAGTATAAAAATATAAATATGGATAATAATGTTATAAATCAAAAGAAAAAACCAAAGAAGAAATGTAAATATAAACAAATCTATATTAAAAATGAAATAACCACGGTATAAATTTATTTGTATGTATTAAAGAATCATAATCTTCAGATTGTAATCTGTTATTAATTAGTGATAATCTAATTTCTTTTTTTTTATTTTTTTTTATAAATGCTTCTATAAGATCAATAAATATAGATGTATCATTTTTTTTATTTAATAAAATATCAATAAAGTTATTTAAATTACTAATTTTTTCATTATTTAACATAATGATTTTTTTTGTAAGAGTAATAATGTCATCATTATGTTTCATAATATTATTTTTATCGTCAATAGTAATTTTACTATTATTTATGATATAATTTCTAATTTTATAAATTACTTTATTTATTGTATTGATTTTTTTTAATATATTATTATCATTTTCATTATCTAATGTGAATTTTTTTCTATATTCAGGATTAATATCATATATAGTTTTTTTATAAATAAATAAAATAGCATCAATAGAGTTAAGTTGTAAAAAATTTTGATTATCATAACTAATTTGATTAATAAATTCAACATAGAAGTAATGCGATTTTTCACAATGTTTTAGAGTTAAATTAAGATTTTTAGTGTATAATAATAGCAAATTAAAAATATGATTTAATGCTTTTAAACCATTTATAATAATAAATTTGTAATGAGTCATATTTGAAGTTTTTATATTTGAGATGATATTATCTAAATAATTATTTATTATTTTTTCATATTGAATAATAAACTTAATTACATCATTTTCATTTTCAAAATTATTATTGTAATTTTTGTCATCATAGAGATTATCGTTCATTTATATTTATATATAATGTTTTTTTTATATAAGTATTTAAAGAACCATAATTTATATTATATAAATGGAGCAATCTTCCGAGAATCAACTAAATTATAAATTACCACAGAATGCAACATTTCAACATGCTGCTAAAATTGCTATTGTAGAAGATAAACCTATTCTATTAGATTATTGGACTCTTTCTTGTGATAAAGAGGTTCTTATTGGAGTTCGTGATAATGGGGAGAAGCTTTTAGTTAAGAGTGAGGATGAATATACAAGTCCTATTAGTAAAATTTTTAAAGTAGAGACAGAATACATTATTATGACTGAGAATTCTATTTATATTGTATCAGCAGAGATTCCAACAAAACGTATTTCTTAGAGGATTTTATTTAGATTGGTTATTTGTTCTTCAGATAATTCTGTTGGAAAAATAATATTAAAAATAAGAATGAGATTACCGGTTTTTCCATTACGTTCAAATCCTTTATTAGGTATTGTTCTTTGAAATCCTGGACTAATGATTTTCATATTATTATTATTAATAATAAATTTGTTTTGTTCTATATAATTAAGTTCAAATGAGAACCCACAAAGAGCTTCTTTTAGTGTAATATGTTTATGATAAATAATATTTAATCCGTTTCTAATGAATGGGGTATCGTTAATAATTTTGATAAAACATTTTAAATCACCTTTGATTTCTTCTGTTTCATTAATAATAATATTACCTTTTGAACGTAATATAATAAGTTCATTTTCATCTATGCCTTTAGGTATATCAATATAAACTTTTTCATTTTCTCTATATTTCTCTCCATTATCATGAATCCATCGTTCAATTTCTAAAGGATAACTATGTCCTCCAAAAGATTGATTAAATGTTATTTCAATAGTTTTAATGATTGGTATAGGTTTTTTAAAATTTTTCATATTTTTAGTAAAAAAGTCAAGGTTGTTATTATTATTAATTTTATTAAATAGGTTATTAATTAGATTATTATCAAATGAAATGTTATCAAAATATTTTATATTCTCTCTATCATATTTTATTCTTTGGGTTTCATCTGATAAAATACTATATGCTTGATTAATTTCTTTAAATCTTTCTTCATTACCATTAGGTTTATCAGGATGATATTTCATAGATAGTCGTCTAAATGCCTTTTTTATGTCACTTGTTGTTGCTTTTTCGTCAAGTTCCAATAATTTATAATAGTTCATTGTATAGATATAAATAAATATAAACTTAAATCTTTATTAACGAAATAATGAATAATACTCCATTTTTAAAAAAATATTGTCCAACTAAATTAGTTGATATAGAATTAAATGAAAATAGTAAAGAAATCATTTTCTCTCTCATTAAATTAGATAATTTAAATATATTATTTGTTGGAAATACAGGATGTGGAAAAACTACACTTTTAAATGTCATAGTTAATGAATATTATACAGAAGATACCGACATAGATGTAAAATATGAAGATAACATATTGCATATTAATAGTCTTAATGAATATGGTATTAATTTTTTTAGAAATGAAGTAAAAACATTTTGTCAAATTCCATCAAAGATTAATAACAAAAAGAAAATAATTATTTTGGATGATTTAGATAGTATTAATGAACAGAGCCAACAAATTTTTAGAAATTTTATAGATAAATATAGTCATAATGTATTTTTCTTAGCATCGTGTTTAAATTTACAAAAAATCACGGATAGTATACAATCACGGTTTAATATAATAAAAATGAGTTCTATATCTAATGTGAGTTTATTGAAAATATTTGAAAAAATACGAAAGAATGAGGGAATAAGTATTGAACCAAACATAGATAAATTTATTATTAAGTTGTGTAATAATTCAATACGATTATTATTAAACTATATGGAAAAATTTAAAATATTAAATGAGACAATTACATTATCTGTTGCCAAGAATATATGTTCAAATATTAGTTTTCAAGATTTTAATAATTATATAACAAAGCTTTATGTTAAACATGATTTAATGAAGGGAATCATTATAATGAATAATATATACAATAAAGGATATTCTGTAATAGATATTTTAGATAATTTTTTTATTTTTATTAAACATTGTCAAACAATAGATGATGATTTAAAATATAAAATAATAGAAATTATATGTCGTTACATAACTATATTTCATACTAAACATGAGCATGAAATAGAATTATCTTTATTTACTTATGATTTATACAAATGTAAAATAGTTTAACTGTTATTTTGTAAAGAGAGAATAAAATATTTACTAATAATCATATTTCCTTCAAGAATTTGTTCTCTTGATAAGCGTGCAAACCATTGATAATGAGTTCGTTTTAAGATTTCATCAGCAGGAATATAAATACCAACACATTTATCATTTAATTTTAAATAAGAATTACCTAATAAATCATTAATAAGAATAGGATTATTATCGGTATCTTTTATTCCTAAAAGTGAACCATCAACACTAGTCATTTCATTTTCATTACATAATTTATATAAATAACGACTTAATTGTCCTAAAAAGTCAGATTCATTTGTATAATCTTTTGAATTTAGTAATTCCAGGTATTGTACGATTTTTCTTAATGATGATGAATTTTTTTTGCATCCAACTAATCTAGGATTTGGAAAGAAATTAACCAGTGCAGATGTACTATTTCTATCTACAAATTCTCCAACAAAGCAGTCGTGGACTTTGATATTTTGTTCATATAAGTTTTTTAAACTTTTTAAGGGAACAAAAGAATTAGGACATATTAATCCTCCATAATAATATAGAAGTTTCATTATAGCTAATTGTCTTGTGTGACATCTAATAGGATCAGGTAAATTTTCTACTTCAATAGACCAACCAGGAATTAATTTAGTAAAGGATTTATCATCAATAAGAACAACATTAAAATCATTAGAGCACTGATTAATAATGTTTTCAATACATAATATAATATAAGGTTGATTGATTTCAGTTGTATTTCTTGAAAAAAAACTAGGCCAGTAACGAGCGTTAGTATAGTGTGATGTATGAATCCATAGAATTGGTTTAGTATTAGTGCCTAATTCATTATTATTTAATAAAAAATTTTGTATTAAATTGTTATTTTGTAATTTACATTGTAAATCTGTTTTTTCTTTATATTTACTGTATAGTGCTCCTGCCGCAGTTATTATTAAAAAATATGACAAATATTCACTAATATTCATATATTAAATTATTATATTTTAATTTAAGTTAGTTGTTTTAATTTACTCCACCATGTATTATTACATTTGTTGTATTCTTCATCTTGTTTGATAATTTTGTATATTTTTCTAATGTCATTTTTATTCTCTTCTTGTTCACGTTGAGATAAATAATCATTTGCTTCTTTTTTATTTAATGGTTTCAAGTTTTGTTTATTTCTATGAATATTTAATTCTTGAACAGTATTGAATTTTTGTCTATTATTATAATCATCAATGGTCACAGGAACAACTGTTTCTGTATGTGCTTTTTTTAAGTCTTCATAAGATAATTTACTAAATACATCTGATGAATATTCTATTGGTCTATCACGTGATAAAGAATATAATCCAGATGCTTCATTAATATCTTGTATATCATTTTGTTTAACTAATTGAGAATTTTTCTTTTTCTGATGAAAGAAATCTTCAAATTGGGATGCGCTGTTTAATTTAACATCATTATTATCATCCTTTTCGTTTCTAAACCAATCATTATAACCTGTATCTTTATCTTCATCAAATACATTTACGTGTTCTTCATACATTTTATTAAACCAATCATTGAAATTTTTTTTATCTTTTATTTTTTCTAGGAGTTTTATTTTTTCCTTATCATTAAAATTTGTGTTACGTTCAGTTGGTTTAATCTTAAATTTGTAAATATTTAATAATAATGAATATGCTTTTTTAAAGAATATGAAATACTTTGAATCTAAATGAGATTTATCTGGATGTAATTGACTTACTATTTTAAATGCCTTTTTAAGATCTGAATAAGTATATTTATATTCTAAATGAAATAAATTTAATAAATCATCTAAATTATAGTTTTCTATGTTTAAATCTACGTCCATTAAAATAGTACAGATAGTATAAATTTTATGTAAAAAACGTATGTGCTATGGCTTTATTAAAGAACTCCTTAATTTCATTTGGTTGAGATGTTTCATAAATATCGGTTTTCTCTCCATGAACATAACTAATAAATGTTGGAAATTTTCTAATTTTTAAATATGCAACAGTATCATCATCATCATCTCCATCTAATTCTACCATTATAATATTTTTCGGTGTGTTTTCATATAATTCTGTAATATATGGTTCAACCTTTTTACAAGGTCCACACCAAGTTGCAGATACTTTTACAATAACAACAATATTTTTATTTTGTTCAATATAGTTTTTAAATTCTTGACGTGTTTTTAAATTTCTTTTTACTGTTTTCATTTTATATTGATTTATTAAGAAATATTTAATATTGTTTTTAATTGATTAATATTTATGGTGGGTAATTTAAGATGGCATTGCCAAAAATAATTACAGAAAGCCCATAAAATATCAAGTTGTTCTGGGTAAATATATTTTTCAATAGAGAGAAGTTTCTCTCTAATATTTGTAGGTAAAAGTTCATTATGTTCTCGTGGTAAAACATAACTTAATTGAATATACGGATGTATGGGTATTTTTGGTTGCTTCTCAATCATAGTAGTATCAAAATGAGGAATGTATTGTATTAAATCGGTTAAAAGAGGTGGATAATGATATTTATAAGACCAATTCCAATCATAACAATCATCATTGTAATATTTAAAGGTCCACTCTAATCCTTCAAGATAATTAGTACAAGCATTATTTAAATAGAATGAACTAGGTTCAAATTCAAAGAGAGAAGTATAATATCTTTCTCTCCATTTTTCTTTAAAAGGATTGATATATTTTTCAATTTCTCGTTGATGAATAGGTAAAGTAAGGTATTTATCTTCAATGGACGTATCATCTGTAATTCGTTGTCTTTTTTCTAATTTATCACGTTGTATATATTCATTACGAAGGTTGTGTTCTTCATAATCAGCAATAATCTTTATGAATTTTCTAAGATTATTCCAGTAAATTTTTTTTCCATTAGTGAGAGAAAGATGTGTATTTTTAAATACAGAATTATAACAATTTAATAGTTTATAAAATCCATTATTTCTTATATTAATAGATGGAAAATGAGGTAAAAAATCATTACCAAGTAAGAAGCAAATAAATATATAATCTTGAATTCTATATTTACTATATGTTTTCATATTTATCAATATATCTTTAGCTAATTCATGAATATTTAAAATATAACAATGATTGGGTTCAATAGAATTATCCAGAGATTTAATAAAGAAAGGAGTTTCACGATATAAATAAATATTTTTACACAAATGCATATGATTTAAACATAACATAATAAGGTCAGCATCAATTCCATAAATAATCGTTGTTTTATCCTTATGTTCATTTTCATTTTTTCGTATATAATCAAATAATTTATGTTCTCCCTCACCAGGTTCATTACTAGTTGAAATAATAATAGATTGAACATTGTATTTATTTTCATTATTTTTATAATATTTAATAATAAAATCTGATAATTTATGCATAAATTCAGTACCAGGTGTAATCGCTGTTTGATTCCATAATTGTGTATTATTTGTCACTTTTTTTTCAAACTGTGACAAATATCTTCTGTTACGTTGTTGATTGAGTTTAGCAAGAGGAGCAACACCATCAAATGAAATAAATATATTTTGTGTAGGATGAATTGTAAATATATACTCATCTATTTTATTACAAACTTCCTTAATAATAAACCATTCATATTCAACTTTAGAAGTGTCGTTTTTATATGGATTGTTTTTAACACAATCATAAATAATGGAGTTACAATCTAAATAAAAATTATGAATATTTTTATTAAGATTTTCCAATAATAATAATAAATTTTTATTATTTTTAATTAAAAATGAAAAATAGTAAGGAATTCCCATTTTAATTAATAATAATAATAACTTTAAATTCTTTAAAATAATATAAAAATAACGATAAATAACGAAAAAATACTTATAATGTTTTAAAACCTAAATATATTTCTTTCTATTTATTATGAAGAACCAAAAATCAAATAACTCTTTAAAAACGAATTTTAAAAAAGATGCACAATCATTAGTTTTAGCATCTATAAATCATAAAATCAGTATGTATGAAACGATAATTCATAAAACTATAATAAGTATTCAAAAGAATAAACGATTAGATATATTAAATTCCAATGAGATGCATTTAGCGATGAAAAACATTGAAGAGATATCAGAAGATATAATTAAAATAAAACAAATGAATGAACTTAATAAAAAGAAAAGTAATTATGATGATATTATAAATAGATTACAAATAATAAATACGCAATTATCCTCATTATTTAAATTGTATGGAACAGAAAATATAGAAGATTTATTAGTGATTTGTTTTGGTAATGTATATATTGATTCCCAGTTAACGGAGAATAATAAAGATACATGGGATATAATAAAAAAAATAGTTCATCCAGTAAGTTATAAATTAATGAGTTGGAAATTGCCAATTGTAAGTCCAGTAAAAAAAGATGTAAATTTTAAAGTATCGTTCGCAAAAAACAAAATAGTGGAGGATTTTATGATAGTAGACGAAGCAGAGACATTTGAATGTTTTGATTTGGCACGTACAATAACATTATATTATAGTAAAGTTTATGGTATTAAAATAGCATTTCAGAATATTATTGAGCAAAAAACAATATTAGTTTCTGGACTTGTAGATGATATATATCTCAATTGTTATGATCATATATTTATAAAATCAAAATTAGAAAGTTTAATTTTAAATACTCCAATAGATGATGAATTTAATACAACAGATTTTCAACGTTTTACGGATTCATTAACTATTAAAGAATTGTTAATTTATAATACAAAAGAATTATATAATAGATATATTGGATATATTAATCAGGCATGTTTAATGAAACAAAAGACGATATCAAATGTAGTAAAGGATTTTTTAAATATGGAATTATATGGACAGCGAACAGCAATAATACAATTATTGTTAAAACATGACAATGCTGAATTTCAATATTTAGCTTATTTACTGTATGACTTATTATCCAGTGATAGTAATGGACACATTGATACAACAGACCAGACAAAATTATATGATAGTTTACCTTGGAAAGTAAAACAATATTTTAAAGATGCAATGAAAACAACAGTAAAATATACGAATGATCTTTCTAATTTTGACAATACAAAAATACCATTAGAACAGTTGATTTGTTTAATGAACGTATCTGATAATATCAAAGAAAAAGCAATTATTAAATTAAAAGAGGTTAAAGCAAAATCCGAAGATACGGGTTCAAAAGCAAGGCAATATTTGGAGGGTTTATTAAAGATTCCATTTGGTATTTATAAAAAGGAGAACATTTTAGATATTATTAAAGATTTACGTATTGATTTTAAAACATATATTCATAAAATAGCAAATTTTTTAGAAGATGATATTTGTATTAAAGAACAATATTCATTATTAGAAATTAATAAGTATAACACTATTTTGAAAGAAAAATATATATCCAAGTTCAATGAAGAGTTTATAAAGAGTATATATACATTATATATTAATTGTAAGAGGGATGGATTAATATCAAATATATTTTATATTAATACAATTATTAAGAAATATTGTTTGATTACACATAAATTAAATCATTCAGGAAAAAAAAATGATTATATGAAAGAAAATATAAGATCATTTATAACTGACTATTCGGATAACACATTTATATTAACAGAATTAAGAAATAAATATAAGCATAATGATGATAATAATGGATTAGAATTAGGAAATCAGTTAGATAAATACAAGAGTAGTCATTGTGAAGTAATAGAATCATTAAAATATGTTAATTCAGTATTGGATAAATCTGTCTATGGTCATAAGAATGCAAAGAGACAAATAGAGAGAATAATAGGACAATGGATGAACGGGGAACAAATAGGTCATTGTTTTGGTTTTGAAGGACCTCCAGGATTAGGTAAAACAACATTAGCAAAAAAAGGATTAGCTTATTGTTTGAAAGATGATAAGAATGGATCAAGACCATTTTCATTTATTGCTATAGGAGGTTCAAGTAATGGAAGTATATTAGACGGTCATAATTATACATATGTGGGTTCAACGTGGGGAAAAATAGTAGATATATTGATTGAAACAAAATGTATGAATCCAATTGTTTTTATAGATGAATTAGATAAGGTCAGTAAAACAGAAAATGGTAAAGAGATTATCGGTATATTAACACATTTGGTAGATTCAACACAGAATGATGCATTTCAAGATAAATATTTTTCTGGTATAGATTTAGATTTATCAAAGGCACTTTTTATATTTTCATATAATGATGTTTCAGCAGTAGATCGTATATTATTAGATCGTATTCATCGTATTAAGTTTGACCCTCTAACTACAACAGAAAAAATTATAATTACACGAGATTATCTATTACCAGAAATATTTAAGAATATTGATATGGGAGAAGTAATACAATTTACTGATGATATAATAGAATATATTATAGAATCATATACAGCAGAAGCAGGTGTAAGAAAATTAAAAGAAATACTATTTGAAATAGTAAGTGAAATAAATTTGGAAGTTTTACATAATGATGTTCTTGGATTTCCAATTATTATTAATAAAGAGATATTAAAAGATAAGTATTTGAAAGATAGACATGAAATAATACCATGTAAGATTGCCAAAACTTCCGAGGTTGGTATTATAAATGGTTTATGGGCGAATGTATTAGGTAAAGGTGGTATATTGTCGATTGAAACAAGTTTTTATTTAACATCTACATTTTTTGATTTGAAACTTACAGGAATGCAGGGGGATGTTATGAAAGAGAGTATGAATGTTGCCAAAACATTAGCATGGAAATTAACTTCTGAAAAGAAACAGGAAAAGATAATAGCACAATTTGAAAAGAGTAAATTACAAGGTATACATATTCATTGTCCGGAAGGAGCAACTCCCAAAGATGGACCATCTGCAGGAGCTGGTATAACTACTTGTATTTATAGTTTATTGAATAATTTGAAAATTAAGAATAATATGGCAATAACAGGGGAGATTAATCTTAAAGGAGATGTAACAGAGATAGGTGGATTAGAATTAAAATTTGTAGGTGGTATTAAAGCAGGTGTTACAGAATTTATTTATCCAAAACCAAATGAGAAGGATTTTAAGAAATTTATGGAGAGATATGGAAAAAAAGAAATGCTAAAAGGAATTAAATTTTACCAAGTAGAAAATATTAGTGATGTTTTTAAACATGTTTTTGTAAAAAAAATATGATGATAAAATATAAGAATGGCGATGGAATTTAATTTAGTAAATATTTTACAATTTTTCTCATATATTTCACCTTTATTAATAGGATTCTTTTTAGTTATGGGTTCATTATTAAATAAAGATTTAAAAGGTATTGTTTATTTAGGAGGTGTTCTTATTTTCTCATTTATAGGAATGCTTATGAAACCTCTTATAGGAAGTAAAAGTGAATTACGAGCAGGAGAAAGTTGTAATTTATTTGATATACCTTTTGTTAATAGTCAATTTAACAGTCCTTCATTTCACAGTTTATTTATTGCTTTTACTATCGTGTATTTATTTATGCCTATGTTAAGTTATCGTATTTTTAATTATCCTGTTATTATTGCTCTTATATTATTATTCTGTATGAATTCATTTTTTAAAGTACAGAATCAATGTACAACAGGATTAGGTGTATTTCTAGGTGCATTATTTGGTATTGTTTTTGGTATTGCATATTGGGCAATATTTCATTATGCTGGATTAAAAGAATTATTATATTTTCAGCCTGGTCCAAGTAATAATATTATTTGTAATAAACCATCAAGACAAACTTTTAAGTGTAAAGTTTATAAAAATGGTAAATTAGTTAAGAATTTATAAAATGATGACCATTATTTTTAAAATAATATTTAACGTCTTTTAAAATGAGGGATCGTTGCATATGATTCATATATTCAGGTATATGAGGTCTTTTTTTACTATATTCATTACAAAAACTTTTAAAAATAAGTTCTATATTAGCTGTTTTATATTTATTTAATATAGAATTTGATTCAGTAGTTTTATGTAGACGTTGATTTACATTATTATGAAAATTAAATAAAAAAGAAATTAATTGTTCTTTTGTTCTGATGTGATAAAAATGATTTTTCGCTAGATATTTGTTAGCATGTTCTCTACAGTAAGGACATGGTAATACTCCACATATTTTACTAATAATATTTAGTATATCTAACCTATGTGATAAAAAATAACTATTATTAATGCGATAACTTATAGTATGGAAAAATATCCATGTTATACTACCCCATAATTTAGTCATTATATTCATATAAAGATAAAATTATAGTATAATATATTTAATTATGGAGTTTTATGATGAATTAATGAAACAAATATCTATGATAGATAATGAAAAAGTAGAAGATGAAGAAGAATGTTTGATTTCTGGGTTGCCATTAAAAGAGTCATATGTAACATTAGAATGTAATCATAAATTTAATAGAAAAAATATATTTAAAGAAATATATCATCAAAAGAAACATGTAAATACTTATAATTCATATAAATTAGAATTTTGTCAATTACAATGTCCTTATTGTAGAAATATTCAAAATAAGTTATTACCATATGATATTTCTAAAAAAAAAATTGAGGGTGTAAATGCTCCTTTACGATTAACAATGGGAGTTTCTAAATGTCAATATATTTTTAAGAAAGGGAAAAATTTTGGAAATGCATGTAACAAAGAATGTATTAAGATTTATTGTGTTAAACATGACAAACCTATTGTAATTCAAACATGTATTGCTAAATTAAAAACAGGAAAAAACAAAGGTTCAACATGTAGAAATAAACCATTCAAAAATTCTTATTGTAAAAGACATTTACCGAAAAAGGATATGAATAAAAATACAAACTAATAATATATGGATAAAAACGAGGAATTGATTTCATCTATAAAAAAATGGATGACATTAGATAATGAATTGAGAGAAATCCAAAAGGTAATAAGACAGAAAAAACAGGAAAAGAAAGATATAAGTGATTATTTATTAAAAATGATGAAGAACAATGATATTGGAGAGATAGATGTAAATGATGGTAAATTAATATATTCTCAGAGAAAGGTTAAGACAGGATTATCTGGTAAACATATAATGAATACATTAAATAAAATTTTTAAAAATGAACCAGAAAAATTATCGGAAATTAATAATTCAATTATGGATTCTAGAGAGACAACGATAAAAGATATATTAATGCGAAAAAAAGAAAAAAAATAAGATAATATTATAAATGAATCAATTACTAATTTTATTTTTTGGATTACTTGTTTTTAATATAATAATACCAATAATAATGAATTTTCTTAGTGTATCAGCATCTGATTATGTAAATATTGTATTATGGATAAATGCTATAGCCATATTTTATAGTATATTACCAGATAGAGTAGGAAAAATATTTAAAAATTGATTATAATAATTTATTATAGTAATAATTATAATCATCAATCATGAATTCTGTAACAAAGAAGATTAATATTAAGCTTAATGAATATTTAGAAACATATAAGATAGATATTTTAGACTTTTGTTCAAATAAAAATCAAGATGAACTTAAGTATGGATTGAAAGAATTTATTAATAATTATCCTTCTATAAGCATAGAAAAAGATGATTTATTGAAACGAAAAAGAACAAATAATTTAGTACCATATTTTGATCGTTGTATGGCAAAAAAGGCAAATAATGAACAATGTACCAGACGACGCAAGGATGATGATAAATATTGTGGGACACATTCAAAGGGTACTCCACATGGTTATATGAATATAGAGGATAAGAATCAAATTACATCAGAAATAAAAAAGATTTCTGTAAAGGCAACAGAGATAAATGGAATAGTGTATTATATTGATACAAATGGTAATGTATACGATACAGTGGATGTTTATGAGAATAAAGATAATCCTCGTATTATTAGTAAATATAACTATGATGAGGAAACAGATACATATGAATTAATTTAAGGTGATAAAGCAGGAGGAGGAGGAGGAGAAGGAGGAGGAGAAGGAGAGCATTTATTAATCTGAAAAAATCTAATAAATTTTTTTTTTTTATTTAAATCGTATCCGTTACATTTTCTTATGGGTTTCATTTCAAAGTTATATATTTTAAGTAATTGTCTAATGAGATTTAATAGAGGCCAAGATTGTTTTTCTTTTGCTGTTTTTTGCAGTGATGTTAAAGTTGTAGAGGAGAGAAATTCTTTTAGTTCATTTATATCATTTTCTAAAGATTCATAAAGAGGTAAGTTTAAGAAAATATCTCTATTAATTAAGGTGCCTTGTAATTCATATAATGACTTAATATTAATATTACATTTTTGTAGTAATGATATTACTTTTTCATCCATAATAATAGTATTAAAATATATTTTTAAATAAAAATTGAAATACTTAATTAATATATAATTGTATACATATCAAGTCAAAACAAAGTCAAACAGAGTCAAACAAAGTCAAACAAAGTCAAACAAAGTATATCAAAACAAATATTTCAAAAGTGATAACAAGGTCTTTGTGATCTTATTTACAAAACATTCAAGATGGATGGATACATGAAAATTTGCGAATTGAATAGAATGGGTGAGATGAAGATATGGACGCGAATGTTGATAAATTATTTATCAAAAGAATATGAATTTAATAGGATAGAAGCATTTTCCAAGGTGGATGAATTAATACGTGATCAAAATTTGGAAGATGATGAAAATATAGAAGAAAGAGAAATGATAAGTGATATCAATGATGAAAAGGAAGATAATATATCAGAAACTATAAAAGAAATATTGAGAGAAAAAGATGTTGAACAACCAAAAGAAGAACAACAAAAAGAAGTTCAACCAAAAGAAGAACAACCAAAAAAGGAGAGAAAGAAGCGAATTAATAAAGAAAAAAATGATGAAGATAAACCAAAAAAGGAGAGAAAGAAGCGAATTAAGAAAGAAAAAGTTGAAGAACAAAAAGTTGAAGAACAAAAAGTAGAAGAACTAAAAGAAGAACAAAACGTTGAAGAACAAAAAGTGGAAGAAATAAAAGAAGAAGAATTTATAGAAGAAGAAATAGAAATAGAACAACCAAAAGATTTAGATCAATCAAAAAAAGAGAAACCAAAAAAGGAGAGGAAAAAGCGAGTAAAGAAAGAAAAAAGTGATGAGGAAAAACCAAAAAAGGAGAGAAAGAAGCGAATTAAAAAGGAAGAAAAGATAGAAGATGGAGGAGAAATATTAGCAAAGCTATTGGAAGAAGCAAAAGATATATACATAGACATAGAAACAAAAATAGAAGAAGAAACAACATACGCAGACGAAGCATCAAATATTTCACCATCGGTCGTGGAAAGTATAGAGAAAGAAGTGAAGGGGATAGAGATAAATGGAAGAAGGTATCTAAGGGGAGAAGATGAAGACATATATGATATCAATACACATGATTACTTAGGAAAGTATAATAC
>Ga0114933_10000601_pt1 | contig 43510 bp, 33 predicted proteins | sample 4SBtaG_FD_89691 | JGI IMG/M metagenome (GOLD analysis project Ga0114933, IMG submission 89691) | Deep subsurface microbial communities from Kolumbo volcano to uncover new lineages of life (NeLLi) - 4SBTROV12_W25 metaG | ecosystem: Environmental > Aquatic > Marine > Volcanic | place: Kolumbo... | reverse complement strand
CTGAATAATATCACAATTATTTTTTCTTAATTTGCACTTATAAATTTTATTTTTGTGTATATTCAAGGTATTATTTCCCGATATACTTAAATATCCATCAAATTTAGAATTTAGAAGTTTATTTAGTCTCTTTAGTAAAATAGTACCAGAATATTTCTTATCACAAGAATATTTTGTAAATGATTCTTTTTCATAATGTATATCAGCAATTACATTATAAGACGAATTCCAAGCTTTGATGAAAAATCCATTTACATTACATATAATATTCATTTTATCCATTACTTTATTAAGTTCCACGATAATATTGCGAAATTCATCCGGGGATTGAAAGATAGCTTCCATGATATGTTATATTTTTCAATATATGCTTAAATATATTGAATAAATCTATAGAGATAAATCAAGTCAAGGAGTTAAATTTTTGTTCTAAAATATCTATTTTATTTTTAATTTCTAAAACATTTTCATTTTTTCTTTTCAGAATGGTATCATAATCTGATAGATAATCTAAAACAACTTCTTTAATATTTAAAATATCGGATTTAAATATTTTACTTTCTAATACTTCAATTCTTAATGCCATTTTCTTAAGTATATAAGAATCATTTTCAACCTTATTTAGAATATCATTATTTATACTTTCTTTATTAAGTTCATCTTTATTTTGTTTATTAAATTTTTCTAATAAATCAATTAATTTATTTCTTATATTATTGTTTTCTTCAAGTTCATTATGATTTTCTTGTTTAATTTTTTTAATATCATTAATTATGTCAATTAATTTATTGTCTATTTTTTCCATGTGTTCCGCCAATGATATGTAATTTTGATGATATGTTAAGATATTGATTTTTTCAGTTAAACAATCTTTCATTTATGTATATATAGATAAGTTATTTATATAGGTTATTAGATAATAAATGAAATGGAAGTTGACAAAGATTTAATAATTTATCAATATTATTTTGGTATCTAATATATATGTTTATATCTCCTCCTTGATTTAGAGAAATCCAATGAATTTCTTTATCTATAATTTTGCTACAAAATAGGTCTTCATTACAGTTAATATCCGATAAAAATTTTTTAAATAGTTTAATAAATTTATCATCAATAATGATATAGTCTTTAAAATTAATATGTAGAGAATCAATATCATCAGAGATATAATTGCTGGATTTTTTGTATTTAATTCTATATAAAATTTTATCCAAATTTTTGTATAAATTAAATAATTCAGTAATATAAATTTTTTCTTGATTATTAAAATTATTTTCCAAAAATTTATCAAGAATGGTTAAATCATTAGTAAACTTATATTCTCTATATAATAAGTTATCTGACGCCATTTGATTATTCCATTCATAAGAGGATATATAATCATTATTAGTATCAAAATAAATTTTGTTTTTATTATTATCTAAATCATAACCTAAGATAATATCTCCATTTTTTTTAAATGAATCGTTTTTAATAAGTTTTTCAATTTCTTCTAATATATTGGCTTTTAGAGACATATCTTCGAAGTAATAACCAATATTTAATGACTTAAATATTAAATTGATGCCTTCATCAAAGAAGCAATTATTAATTAGATTAAATTGTAATGGGATAATAAATCTTTTAATAAACACTTTTTCTTTTTTACAAGAGATCTTAATAGATATTTCAGGAATTATATAAGTTTTTTTTTCTAATATCTTATCTTGAAAATTCAATAATGAATAGTAGCTTTCAATTTGCTTAATATTAAAAAATTCAAGTAAAAAATTTTCTTGATTATTTCTTTCTTTTCTAAATAATAATGGGACTATATATGAATTTATAGAAATATAACCAATTAAAGATATAATAATAAATTTAACAATAGTATTCATATTATTGTCATACAATAATAATTAATGAGTGAATTAACGAGAGGGCAAAAAATATTTTTACATGTGAGATCAATTCAAAATTATATTAAAAAGGAAGAGAATCGGATTCAAATGGAAATGAATTCAGAGAAATTCTCTAATATATTAAAAAGTCGTTATCATGAATTGCATACCAACTATCCATCAATATATGAAAGAGTTACTAAACCATTAGAAGATGCTGAGTTAGACACATTAAAATATATATTAAGAAAGTATGATGATGTTGTTACCAATCAAGAGACAGGACATGAAGCATCTGTGGAAATTGGGGAGAATTTATATAATAAATATGTTAAAAATTTAGTAAAAGATGAAGAAACAAAATAAAATAAAACAAAATAAAACAAAAATATTGTTAAAATAAAAAATATTTTTCATAAAATATTTTTAATAAAGATGTTCCTAATTTAATTTAGATATGATAAAGATTTATTTACGGGCAGATCTGCGGGATTTGCGAGATTTACGGGTTAATCTTCTCTTTTGGTTCTTTTGAGCTTTTTGGGCTTTTTGGGTTCTTTTTTTGGTGTTGCGGTTTTTGCGGGAACGTTTAGAGAGAGCACGTTTGGAGCGTCTTGTACGTTTGCTTGTAAGTTTGAATAAGTTCATCATTTTTATTTTATATAATAAGTAAAGAAATTAATTTATCATGGGGATAAATTAATACGCAAAATATTTAATTTAATAAATTAAATATATTAATTATTTTTTAATTATTTTTTATTCTTGTTTTATGTTTCCTTAAGTATTATATTAAATTTCTTGTATCTTTTGTTTAGCTGATAAATTTGTATTCCAATTTTTCATTGTAACTGCATCTCCAGTGCCAATTTTCTTAAATATAAAATATCTATGTAAGAACAAAAATTCTTTATCTGAGTCTGTAATAATTAGTGGGTCATCATTTTCTAGCATTTTATAATAGAAATCTTGATATGTTCCTGTACCTGATGGTAATCCCATATTTTGTGCTTCTGTATCTGAGATAATTTCAATATCGTATTCTTCTTGGAGTATATTTGTCATGTATTCAAAATTTACTAAAAATTGTGTTTCTTCATTTAGACTAACATTAGTGAATTGAACGGATATTTCTTGTCCGAAGTTTAATAAACTTTTTTCGTTGAATAATTTTTCAATTTTCCAGATACCTGTTTTAGATGTTCCACCTTGAATAATATTTTCTCTATCTTGAATGAATCTTTTGTAAATATTATTTCCATCTAAGACAGTTCCAACAAAATAACCTCCAACTTGTAAATTCAAAAATACATTATGTATAAATGCTCTCAGAGTATATTCATTCTTAAATGCATTATTTATAGTGTTATGATTAATAATTAAATCGAAATAATAAAAACCAGAAGTTTTATAGAAATTATTCAGAGTTTCTTTATCTACTCCTTCAATTGAATCACCATATGTAAGCAAGTTAGTAAAATTTCCTTGAAGAATCCATTCTAATCTTATGTTATTATCCTTTTTAGCTAAGATTTTATCAAATCTAGTTTCAAAATCTTTAATATCATTTTTATCTCCATCAATAGCATAAATTTTTTTAATATTCTGAGTATCAAAATATTTATTAATATGTATTCCTCGGTTAGTTCCCAATAACAGCAATTTTATATCAGTTCTATTAAATTTATCTACAATGTAATTTGTTATGTTAACATATAATGGTTTAATAACATGATTATTTTCAATTATCAATATATTATGATTATTAGTATTACTACTATCTTGAGATAAATATTTCTTTTCTCTGACAATAGATACTAAAATTTTTTTATACCAATCTTCCATAAGTAAAGTAAATATATTATCTTGTAATATAAAACCATCCCCGTCATGAATTAAATTCCAATTATCAGTAGCAATTTTTATATCATTTGCAGTATAAGAGATTGAACGTGTTCTTTTAAAAATTTCGGTTTTATCATGTCTATTTCTAATAGGAACCCATTCAAATCCATAATCTTTGTTTTTATCATAAATAAATTCAACAATTGTATTATCTAAAATAACTTCTGTTAAGTCTGATACGGGATCTTTTGCATAAACATTACCATCATTATTAACTTTAATTTTTGCGATATAACAAGGCATTTTTCTGTATTCTGCCCCATAAGTAGGTTCAAATAATCCAGGTTCATATGAACCATTTTTTCTTGTTCCAACATATAAATTAACAATGGTATAATATTCTACAATATGTTTATTACTGGTTTTGTCAAATTTTCTAATTAAATTTTTTACAATATTACCACGTTCTTTATTAAATCTGATTAAAAAGTCTATTGAATGATAATAATGAGGTTTCCATTTAAGTAATGATTTCCATAAAAATCCTTTAGAAACATTGTGATAAAATTCATTTCTAGGAGTAAATATAAGTCCATCAACTTGATATGGAAATTGAGTTTTTCTATTTTCCCAAATTTGTTTTGATCTATTAATAATATTTACTTGTTTTAAAGCACAAAAGTGATGTTCTTTTAATTTAATACTGAATTGACTTGACAACTTACTTCTTTTAAGACTTATCCTGGCATATAATTCTGTTAAAATTTCATATCTTGATTTTGCAATATTTTTTGTTTTTTGCTCATTTGTTCTGTTAAACACATTATTACGAACATCCTTTCCTTTATAAAATAAAATATCAAATGATAAAAAGGTTTTAAAATTATTTAAATATTCTCCATCAATTAAAGTACCTCCTAAATCTGTATTAACATTAAACCCAACATTTTTGAATTCAATTCTATTATTAATTAGGAAACAATCATTATTTTTATTAATAAATAATAAACATCTTTCTCCATCAGCTTTTTCTGTAACTGCATAATCTAATGGTATTTTAGAATTTATATTTGAGATATTGTCTAAACTTTCTTTAATGTCTACTAAATTTTCTGCCGATATACTTGTAGTATCGGCACCTAAGAAGTAATTTTTTTTATTCCTAAGTAAATTAAAATTAGGTTCTGGGAAAAATGTCGTAACATATTCTTTAAATGTATTTTCAACATCGTCAACAGACATTGGGATAATTGTATTATCTATAATTTTCAAACATAAATATATATTATTGATAAATTCATTAAAAATATTTTCTATCAATTTCTTATTGGAACCACTACTAATATTATTTGGTAAATATTCAATTTCAACTTCATAAGTAATATTTTTTTCTAATATTTTCGAATCATAAAAGTTGGAAAATCCTAAGAATCCGAGTTGTCTATCTTTAGAAGAAGGAGAATTTTTAGTTAATGATAAATCAAAACGGAAAATTTTATTAATAGAAAGATAAGAATATCTTTTCTTATAGCGATAGTTTTTATGCTTGGATTTAAGTAATTGTTCTTTACTTTTTTGTGTCGGAGAATCTTCTGTATCTAAACTTTTTTCAACCCTAATATTATAATTAGTAATATCAACAAGAGATTTTCTTTTATCTTTTATTTTATAAGAAATATTATCTCCATCAAAATCTTCATTATGACATAGTTTCTTAATTGTATCTATTCCAGAGGCACATTTATATAATTTAAAATCTTCTTTATTATTGTTATCATTAATGGTTAGAAGTTCTGTTGTTTCAATATTTTCAAATAGCTTATTATTGTTAAAAAATTTTATTAATCGTTTAAAAGAATTATAACTTACTCCTGGGGTAAAATGATTTCCTCTATATGTACCAAATCTGGCTTCTAATTCAAACTTTTTATCTAATGAGTCTTTTACAAGATGATTAAGTTTGGTAAAATCCGTTTTTTTTAAGTTAAGAGACATTTTATATAATATATAATACTAGTATTTATATTTTATACTGGTATTTTAATTTATTTTATTATAACAAGTTTATAATTTTTGGATAAATTATATTGCTATATTCAGATTCCGATAAAGAATGAATATAATCTATAATATCGGAAATAAGCTCTGTTTTAGTTTTATTTTTAATTATTCCATTAATAATTTTAGTTTGTCCTAGTTTTAACATATCTATAATTTTCTTTATAGTATCAACTGTTTGTTTTGAAAATTTAGCCTTAGGAATAAGAAGTTTTTTAGAATCTGGATTTAAATTAAGATCCGTGCAACCATCGTATATATATTTTTTAATATATGGAATACTCAATAAGAAATTACGTTGATTTTCGTTATTCCAATTAAACATTTTAATATCTATAGATAATACTGGTTCATATCTTGTAATATTATTTATTTTACTATAATGTGAAATTAAAAAAATTGTGTCTTTATTATTGTAAAAATAGTCTCTATCTTCAAATTTTTCACTACTTGCATTATAAATTAAAATATTTTTATTAAAATAATTTTCTAGTAAAACTAAAGATTTGATACTAAAATTTTCTGTACCATCTAATTCCCCAATAATACTTTCTCTGGACCATCTCTTTCTACCAAATTTATATAATGTGTATAAATTCTTTTCCGATAATTCAATTTTAATGCATTTCTTTAATTCTTTAATAATATGACATCTATCTTCCATTGATTTGAAATAAAATGTATCATCAATCACACTTAAAATAGAATGATAAAATGAGTCATCATTATTTACTCCAAGCCGAAAATAAGGTTCCTCAAAAAATCTTTCAAATTGAATAGATAAAATTTCCATTAAAGGTATAGTACTATCAATATTAGCATATTCGGTTAATTCTTTATTTTTTCCAATTAAAACTTTAGTTGTTTCATTTTTAAAAGTTTCAATATTAGTAATTAGTTTTTCTTGATTATTTTCATATTTATTAATATCTACAATATCTGATATATTATTAAATATACTGTCTAAATTTTCAAATTTAATTATTTTTTGTGTCTTTATATTTTTAATATCAAATTGTAATTTATAAGGAATAGTACAGCTATATGTACTATTTTTGAAAAGTAAATCTAAATCTTTAATTGATGTCATTATTTATTTATAAGTAATTTATTTATAAGTAATTTATCTTTATTTATTTTATATATCAATTTTTACACATTCATCATCTAATAAAATTTTTTTCTTAAATTTTTTATCGTCAATATCTGAGATAGTAAATGTATCGCTTTTACTTATTTCTTTACATGTTTTAAATAAGCGAGCTCTAATCCCAGTATATTTTTGTGATTTTTTATAATTTTCTAAATGTGAATTAGTATATTCATTATTATAACTATTAGCAATATTTTGTCTCATAATAGCTTTTTCTAAACTGTTTAAATTTTTATTATTTTTAATATCTTCTAATTTATCAAGTTTTTGATTATTTACCCCATCTTGTAATTTAACTTGATTATTTTCATTAGAAATACTACATTTTAAAATTTCTTCTGTTAATTTATTTATTTGGTTAGTTCTAACTTCATTTTCTTTATGATGATTATAACAAAGATTAATATAATGATACAATTTTGATACAATATGATTATCAAGGTTGGATAAATTTATAAAAATACCGTTATTATTTTCTGTATATTTAATATTATATTGTTTAATAATTTTTACAACATGCAATAGTTCATTATTAGTTAATAACAAGATTTTGATAAGTAAATCTTTTTTCATACTTGAACTAATTATTTCAGTAGAATCATTAACTTCTTCAAAATCAATTTCTTCATCTGATTTTAAATCACTTACTTCGTCGGATTGGTTATCATTTATAATAATATTTTGTTCTAAATTTATATCAGAATATTTCATGTTAATAACTTAAAATATATCATATAAAATATAATTTAAAAAATTTTTAAACTCAAATTTTTTACCCCTAAATATTATAATTGTAATGAGAGAACCAAGTTAATGCGATTTTAGTTTGTTCTTGTTTAATATCATTTTCCTTATCAATGGGAGGTTCATTATGTATATATTCATTCATTTTATTAATAGTTCTAATTTGTCTTTGTCTAATATTCATCATGTTAAAATTAAATAAGTCTCTAATATTATTCTTAGATAAACACAAATTATCAATATCTGTTACATAATTCTTATTATTCTGGTATTTAGCACCAATATATGGTTCAATTTTGTTCCATTCTTTAAACATATTATACAGAATATTTAATTCATTTTTAGTAATACCTTTGAACCCTTTACCTACAATATATTTTTCAGAATTTCCAATTCTACTAGTAAATGGTTTTGTTACATAAAACTCATTATAAAATGAAGAAAGTAATATTATTAATTTAGCCGTAAGACTTGTAAACACATCAAAAATTTTAATAACAACATTACCATCAACCTTTTGACAAGATAAAGCAGCTACTATTTGAGAGAATATGGGGAAGTACATAACTTGTTCTCTAATATTTTCAACTTCTTCAAAATCAAAACCTAAATCACTTGTTACTAAAAATGCTCCCCCTTCATTATTAACATCAGCTGCAAAATCTAAAATATTTCCAAGTTTAAATATGTCACCCGTTCCATCCCCCTGTCTTTTCTTATATCCAGGAGGGTTAGTATGTCCTTTTTCTCCTCCATAAATTGCTTTGAAATTGGGATAATCCTTTTTAAACATAGCTTCCATCTTATCAAGAGGAATACCTGGTGCACTTGCCGTTTCTTCTTTAAGAGAAATTCCAAAAGGTAAATCATTTATATTTTTACTGTCTCCAGTAAATTCTCTCCATTTTAATGTTGCTTCAACAAAACTACCAGGATCTTCAGCAAGATGGGCTGTTACAATTTTATCAACTTCTTTTTTAGTAGGTAATAAATTATAATCCTCTATAATTTCCCATAGTTTAAAGAATGCTCTGTCAATGGGTTTTTTAAATTCTGTAAATAATGGTTGAGAATAGAATGCAGAAGGATAAATCATTTCATATAAATTAGTTAATGCACGAACTTTGCGACATTTTAGGTTTGACATTTTAATAGATTGTTCTTCTTCTGTAGTATTTGATTTCTTCTTAATAATATCAGATTTAATTAATTCAAGACAATACTGTTGTAAATTAAATTGATTTTTACGATATGTTCTTTTAATTATCTTAACATATTCGTCAAAACCATATATATACTCATTTTCAGCAATTTTAGTTTTAGTTATTAATTTGATGTCGTCAATATTATTATTATTCAAAAGACTCACAGACTTAAATTTATTTAAAGGAAGTTCATAATCTCCCATTAATTCAATAATTTTACAAATGACTATAATTGTATCTGAACCAGGTTGAAATTTAATACTATTCGCTTCAAATTTAATTAATGTCCCAACAGAAATTCCTTCTTCAAAAAATGATGCATTATTACAATGCTGTAAAATTGCAAAAACATTTAATGGTCCCTTTTTAGCTAATATTCCAAGTTTATTTTTATTGACAACTTGAGCGATTATAATATCTCCTTTAAATGGACGGCAAATATCTGCCACATATTCAATATCAAATGTTATTTCCCCTAGAAAATGGTTTCCTTTATAGTATCCTTGGCTTCTTTTTGTAATAGTTGTACTATTAGGACGGATATAACCTTCCTTTAAGCATTTACCTTCTACTTTATTCTTTAAATTTATAGCTAAATTTCTTTCAAAATGTTTATTAATTTGTTTTGGCAATAAATTGATACGGCATTGTAATTGGGACATAAAATATGGTTCATCTTCATTATACCCATTTCGATTAGACATAATATTATAAATATCCTTATTATAGTTATAATACATATTTTTTAAGTGATTAATCAATTTTATTTCTATTGTTTTTAATGTAAATTTTCCATTCCTCTAAATTATAGAACCACTTATGATTTGTAGTGTTGTTTAAATCTTTATTTCTCAAAGAAATTTCAATCTGTTTACATATATTTTTTCTATTTAAATTTTTATTAGAAATCCCAAATAATTTCATATATCTTTGCAAAATTTTTTTATCAAATGTTTCGCAAACTTTTCCTGTCATAATAGTATTCATAGCCATTTTACTATCAAGTCTTATTTTAGATTTTTGCATTCTTTTATCTACAATTTTAAATTGTATTTTATTATCTTTTTCTATTAGAAATCCATATATATCTTTATTAGGTTGTTTTAATTCTATTTTATTTGAATTAATAGCCCGTGTTTCTTTAAAATCACAATCTAAAAATGTGCCATTTTTATAACATCTTGGATTATTATCTATAAAATAATAACCATAATATTTTTCATTAGAATTCTTAACTCCTATAATTAAATCTTTTTTAAATATTGATGATTTAAAATGGTTGAAAAAATATTTATAGTTATTGGGAATCTCATCGGGATTAGTAATTTTATTTGTGATAATATATTCTATTATATGTTCTATAATATCTTGAAAATATTTATAAAATTTGTGTTCAATAATATAACTAATTTCAGCTTGACGATTTAAATTAGAAGTTTCTTTAAATAATTTATTTATATCAAATGTTTTAGATTGAATATTAGTATTCTTTTTATCTGAAAAAATATTATTTAATGTTAAGTTGCTGTTTACAATATTATTATAATCTACAATATTTCTTTGTTCAAATGGGATATCTTGATTATAAGGTTTTAATGGTTGAAATATAATAAAATCACGTGTATCTAAAATATAACCCGGAATATCTTTATGATATAAGATTTCTGGATAAATACTATTAAGATTTCCTTTTAATTCGTCAATAGCAATAGCTAAATCGTGTTTACTAAATTGATATTTATCTTCGACAATTTCAATAAGTTCTTTAATAGAATAATATAGTTTACCTGAAATCAGATTTTTAATAATTTTCTTTATAGTTTGAATTTTTGAACTGTTTTCATGTGCGAATTCATAAGTACTTTCATCTATTTTATTATTTGGTTGTTTCTTAATATTACATCTTATTCCACACTTTTGATAATTACATTGTCTTGAATAATCAGAATCCCCTTTATCGTGATAAAGGTATTTAGGAAAATTATTTGCATTTTTATTAATTGCACAATCTATAGAATTTTCTTTTAGGATAGTTTCAACTTCTTTAATAGCAATATCTTTAGATTCAGCTTCTCTCCAAATCTTTTCATCTATGGTTTCAGTCTTATAATTAATTTGTTTATTTGATGCTACACAATATCTAAAAATAACAACATTAGAATCTTTTTCAGCCAGAGACACATGAGAGCAGAATCTAATACCACGTCCTTCAATTTGAATTAAACGAGACATATTATGCCATATATTCCCTAAATGAATTTGTCTTATATTTGAGAAATCTACTCCTTCAATAGCTACTTTGGACCCAACAATAACTTTAATATTTTTGCCCATTCTATTTTCATATTCTTTAGTTTTTGAAATTAATGTTTGTCTACTGGAAGAAGCTTGTTGTCCGGTAAGTTTAATATATTTTGCTTGTGTAAAATGATGATCGTATGATTTGTCATGATCATTATAATATTTACTACAGATAGAGCAAATTTTTTTAACATTACTGGTCTTAATCATTGGAGTTCCATTATATGGTTCATATCCTGCCTCTTCTAATATCATTGACATAGTATAAACTCCTGTTTCCAGATGTTCGAGATAAATAAATGATATCCCAGGTGATTTTTTAACATTTTGTAAAATATGATAAAACTTGGTGGAATATTGATATAAATTATCTTCTTTCAAGAAATTGGGATTGAAATATTTATATTGATATTTTTCATGTTCTTTAATAGTTGTAAAAGCCAATTGAAAACCTTCTGTAGAAAATAAACAGTTTAAATTTTTATCAATTGGGTAAACGATGTTACTTAATTCCTGAGATTTATTATATGCAACATCTGATGTAATAGTTGACATAATATATTCTTTATAATGGTTAAAATGATTATCAGACATTTCACATTTAATCAATGGAGTATATTTAATCCAATGGGTATTATTTAATTTATTGTCTTTGAAGTCTAATTTAGGTTTAGGTAAATAAATATTAACTTTATATAAATTTTTAATTGAAGGATCATTGGGACTTAATTCTTTTGGAAAAGTAATTGGATTTTCACCTCTAAAATATGAAATGTATGGTTTAATTATATTTTTTAATATTTTTCCCCCATTAGGTGTAATACGATATATATTATCTTCATATAATTTAAAAATGTTTTTATAGTTAAGTAAAGGACGACGGTCATTTTCAAGAAGTAAATTTATTATATCAATAATTTCAATAGATTTATCAAACATAGGTGTTGCACTCATGAGAATGAGTTTAATATTATTTGAATATTTAATAATTTTATGAAGTGCATCAATTGGTTTAAAATCTACAATTTCATCAGTATCATCCATTTTATCAATCTTTTTAAAATTATGAATTTCATCAATAATTATGACTCTGTTTGAAAAATAATTACTAATTTCTGTTTCAATTTGAGTTTGTGCATTAATATCGGTTTTATAAGTCTCTTTGGCATTATTAATAATTTCTTTAATTTTATTTGTTAATTCCTGTTTCCCCATAAATTCGTAATTTTCTTTATATCCTTTTTCAGTAGCTTTAATTCTTTCTTCGTTGGAATCAAAATTTGATTTAGGGACATAATATTTATCACCTGTGCATTGTCGTGTGCCATGAACAAGTTTATATTGTAATTCATCTTTTTCTTTTGTAAAACTATATAAACCGTCTTTAAAATTTTCTTCAATAGATGTCCCTGGATATATAAATAAGCATTTTCTTTGTTCCGCAATAGGATTTTTTTTAATAGTATCAATAAATTGCTCTGCGATAGTAATTGCTGTGCATGTTTTACCTGCTCCTGTTCCGTGAAATATTAAAATTCCATTATATGGGGTCAAAGGATTAATATAATTTTTTAAAAATTTTTGTTGGTTTTGTAAATTGAAAACTTTATCTTTACTACAAATATCTTCAATTTTATCTTTTGTCATAGGATTGTAAATATTATCATAAAATTCTTTTTTATTATTAATAATATTATTTAAATTAGGGTCATCAATTTCTGGATATGGTATTAATTTTGATTTTTTTAAATTATCTGGATGAAATTCTGTAAGTACAATATTACCAAGTTTTTCATCAAATATTTTAAAATTATTATAACAAATATTAGGAAGTATTTTTAATGATATATAACCAACATATAAATCATATCCCGTCGACCCTTTATAGGGATTAAAGCTAAAATATTTTCTTATATTCGCAATATCTTTAAAATATTTATGAAATAATTTATCAAATTTACTTATATTTAATTTATTAGATGATATATTATCGGTAATTATATTTAATAAATCATAACACATATTATTCATTTGTTTAGGTTGAGTTTTAAAACTATTTTCAATATCTTTTTTAGCTGTTTTTAAATCGGTTGATAACTCCAATACCATTTCTGGAGATGCTTTGATTTCTTTCATCATATTTTTTATATTTTCGTCATTTATTAGTAAACTTTCTATCTTCGTCATATTATTATAAGATTAGAAAAATATAATAAATTAAATATGAAATCTACTTAAGAAAAAATAAATGATTTTAAATTAATCATGGAAGAGAATAAAAACAAAAACTATATTGACAAAAAAAGAAGAAAGAAAGATTTATATTGTACTAATTGTGGAAAATTAGGACATAGTTATAAAAATTGTCAAGAGCCTATCACAAGTTATGGTGTTATTGTATTTCGTCGTGTATCAAAAGATAATAAATCTAATAGTATTTTATCAGTTGATTCAATAAATGAATTTAATTTGAATAATAATTGTATGGTATCTCAAAATTGTTTAAAAAACAATACTATTATTAAATATTTACTTATTCGTAGAAAAGATTCATTAAACTACGTTGAATTCCTAAGAGGACGTTATGATTTAGAAGATACAGAGTTTATATATATGATGTTTAATGAGATGACAAATAGTGAAATAGATAGAATTAAAAATCATACATGTGAAGATTTATGGAGAAAATTATGGAAAAACAACAGAAGTGGAATATATAAAAATGAATTTGATATATCTAATATGAAAATAAAAAAAATAAAAAATGGTTATTACACAAAAAATAACGAATATGTGTCTTTACAAGTCATTTTAGATAATATTAAAAATCCATATATAGAACCAGAATGGGGGTTTCCTAAGGGAAGAAGAAATAATAAGGAAAGTGATTTAGAGGCTTCTGAAAGAGAATTTCAAGAAGAAACAGGGTTTAGAAAAGGAGAATACAATATAATATATCAATTAAATTCAGTTAGTGAAACATTTAAAGGATCCAATGGAATAATGTATAAACATGTATATTATATTGCACATTGTCCTTATGATAAACATGTTAAAATAAATCCTAAAAGTCGTCATCAAATTATTGAAATAGGAGATATAGGATGGTTTGATTATGATGAAGCTATTAAATATTTTAGAACTTGTGATGTTGAGAAAGTTAATTTATTAAATAAAATTAATAATGTATTGGAAAATTTAGTTTTTAGTGCTGAAAGTATCAAAGTAATATAACTATCCAATTATCCAATATAATTATATGTATAACAATATTATTATATATAACAATATAATTATATAATTATATAATAATGAGTAATAAATTTGAATCTTATGGAGTTTATAATTTGATAATCAAAGTTGCTATAGTAGGGGATTCTAAGACTGGGAAAACATCATATTTCAACAGATTATTACAGAATGATTATAAATCTGATATAAATCCAACGATTGGAGCTGATTTTGCATCAAAAATGGAAACATATGAAAAATCCGATGTTAAAATTTATATTTGGGATACTTCAGGGATGGAAACATATCGTGATATGATTCGTGTATATTTCAAAGATTGTGTAGGATTTTTATTGTTTTTTGATTTAACAGATAAAACATCATTTACAAATGTAAGTAAATGGATAGAAGAAATTGTATCTGTAAAAGAAGCTTTACCTAATAGCAACCCCAATTTGTTGCTTAAAATAGCTTTAATAGGACATAAATCAGACAAAACCGAAGATATTGAGGTATCTCAAAGTGATATTGACGACTTTGTTTCATTATGTAAAGATAAATATAAAAACAAAATTAATTTTGGCTTATTTTACAGTAAATGTTCTTCAAAGACAAATATTAATATTAAAGAATCATATACACAACTATATCAAAATATATTAATTTCGATAAAAGAATTAATTGATAATAAGAACACAATAAATTTAATCCGTGATGATAAAAAAAGATATTTCAAAAAATCTTTATCAAAATATCTATATAATAGAAGATGCTATTAGATTATGTAAACAAATAATAAGTATAAGGAGATAATTATAATATATAAGTAACTTGAAAATGAGACTTAATACTGAAAAAAAGCAATTAATTGCGGATTATATTAAATCATCAAAATACCCTGTTTCTACATTTCGTCTAAGACGGAGATTTAGAACCCCACAACGTTTTATTAATGCGTATTTATATAATCATGAAAATATGAAACATTTAACAGATCCTATTCGTGTAGGTAATTTAAAACAGAGACTTAATTTATGGACATGGACGAATGTAGCAGACAAACCTAGAATGAAGATACAGCTTATAAACACGAGTCAAATGGACTAAGTAAAAGTAAAAAAATTAATAAAAGTAAAAATAAAAGTAAAAGTAAAAATAAAAATAAAAATAAAAATATTGATTATATTTATTCAACATAACAATATCTTTATTATTTGTAAAATTATATAAATTATATAAATTATAATTACATATACATTTATTCACTTTAAGATGTCATTGCAAAGTTTAATAGATAGTCCAAAAGAATTATTAGAATTAATTAATGAATGCTTGAAACCCAAAGTGATAGAGAAAAAGAAATTTGGGGAGGTTTTCACCCCGATGAGTTTTATTAATAATGATATGTTAGGAGATTTAGAAGCATACTACAAAGAAAAATATAACAAAAACATCTTTGAAGATGAAACTTTAAAATGGGGCGATACAACCGCAGGAATGGGAAATTTTCCAATTGCGATTTATTACAAATTAATGGATGGATTGAATAATAAAATACCCAACGAGAAAGACCGTAAGAAACACATATTAGAAAATATGTTGTTTATGGCGGAATGTAGCAAGAAGAATTGTTTTATCGTTAAACAAATATTTAATATGAATAATGATTTTAAACTCAATTTGTATGAAGGTAATTCTTTACAATTAGATATTCAAAAAGAGTTTAGAATTGCTAAGTTTGATATTGTAATTGGGAATCCGCCATATAACGAGGAATTAACAACAAAAAAAGGTTCCGCAACAGCATTATATAACAAGTTCGTGGAGTATTACATTGATAAATGTGATTTATTATGTTTTGTAATACCATCCAGATGGTTTTCTGGGGGTAAAGGGTTAGATAGTTTTCGTAAAAATATGTTAAAGAGAACGGATATTGTCTATATCAAACATTTTGATAATGCATGTGAAATATTTGGTAATTCAGTTGATATTAAAGGAGGTGTTAATTACTTTTTGAAAGATAGAAATTATAGTGGAGATTGTAATTTTAACGGGTCTATGGCTAAATTAAATAAGTATGATGTATTTGTTGATAGTAAATATTATACTATTATTGATAAAATGTTAAAATTCAATAGTATTGATAATCTATTCATCGGTCAATCATATTCTGGTGTAAATTCAAATGATAAACGATTAAAATATACTGAAACAAATACAACCCGTAAATGTTATGTATCTAAACAAAAAGGATTTGAAAAATATATTGAAAAACAAGAAATAAATAAGGATAGAGATTTTAATAAATGGAAAGTAATAACTACGCGGTCAGCATTTGGAGCGACTAGTGGATTTGGAAATATGTTTATTGGAAAACCAAATGAAATTTGTAATCAAAGTTATGTATTATTTGAAGTAGTAAATGAAGAAGAATCGAAATCATTATTATCTTATATGAAATGTAGATTGCCTAATTTATTATTGTCATTAAGAAAAACATCTCAAGATATTTGCGAATCAACATGTAAATGGATCCCCTTACCTCCCTTAAATAAAAAATGGATTGATGAGGAAGTCTATAAACATTTCAAATTATCCGAAGACGACATCAAACTAATTAATGAGACAAAGATTGTTGGTTATAAGAATCTTGTTACATCCAATTAGTGAACTATTTATATAATATTTGTTCGAAAATTTTACAATTCTCTATAAATAACACACGTAAAATTGCGTAATTCATGTCCATGTCGCAAGTGTTTAGAGATGATGTGGCAATATGGGATTAGACGTGTATATTATTCAACTAGAGAAATACTTTCATGAGATTCGAATGAGAATCTAAACACAAGTCAAATGGACTAATAAAAATATAAAATAAAAATACAAATAATAATAAAAATAAAAAAATATTGATTATATTTATTCAACATAACAATATCTTTATTATTTGTAAAATTTTCTAAATTATAATTTAATTTCATATCTAATACTTTTCTAAAATTATTTGTATTTCCATTGATAACTAAATTTAGAATAGAAAAGTACATATTTTTTAGATAATTAGGTGGTGGATGTACGAAAGCGATTACTCTAGCATTTGTTTCTAATAACCATACTTTATAATTATTATCAACGATTACATCGTATTTTAGTAATTTATAACATTTATAATTATTAATTTTGTTGTTGTCGCATTCTAAATTTTTGTGGCAAGCTAATATTGTTTGATTAGTGATATTATCTATTTGTTTTTCGATTAAATTATATTTTTCTATACCAAATTTATCCAAAAAATCTTCTGGGAATAATTTAACTTGATTAAAACTGTTTCCTCCTGATAAACTAACATTTGTATTTTTATATTTATTTACATTATAATTATTTTTAGAAGTATAAATAAATCCTTTTGAATACACATAAGTTTTTAGATGTTTTTCATTTTTGATAACTATAGCATAAATACATAAATGAAATTTTTTATTATTTATAAGTAAACAATCAGAAATAAATTCTTGAATTATCCAATTCTTAAAAGTGGAATTATTTGAAATCCAATTTTGAAGTTCCATAAAAGAAGATACGACACTAACTCCTTTTTTTCTTAAACTATCTTCTGGTTTTACAATAAATAATTTATTAGGTGTAAATATTGTTCGTAAATGTGCGAATTTATTAGATTTAAATGAATAAGTAATTGGTACATAATCAGGAACTTTATTATAAAATTTTTTCAAATTTTGATATTGTAATTTTTTATTCCCCAAATAATTTATATTTTGGAATTGACTCACAATTTTACAACTGGGACATCTGGGATTATAATAATCTGAATCATATAAATTTAAATTTTTGTTATTATAGTTGCGAAAATATTTATCAATATATTTTCCAAAATATACGTTATTTTGATAATACGTTTTATTCTCCATTAGTGAACTATTCATATATTATATAATAATATAATATTTCCATTTTACTATACAACAAATTTTTTACTAATAGTTCGAAACCTTTACAATTCCTCCGTAAATAACACTATCTAATATGTCAACTTCGCATATTAAGTAGTTATCCGAGTTTTTATCTTTAATGTCAACTTCAATTTCTGTATTTATTTTCCCTGCAGCAACCAATCTTGTATCTCCTTTAGATATACTCTTTTCATAAATATTAATCATGATGTCTTTATTATTCTGCATTCTTCCTTTTCCTAATTCCCCATAAATTTTAACATATGATACTTTCATATTTCTAGGAATATCTATAGTTGTATATAATTTTGTAGGAGATAAATCTCCTTTATTGCTACATACACCAGAATATAATTCATCATTCACAAAATAAGCATTTTGTTTATTATTTTTATCATATTCTGGAATGAAACTAGTAGGTAATATTTTTATTAATCTAGGAAAAAAGTCATCAAAATTTTCGATCCATAATTTATTTTTAATTCTATCAATAGAAAAATAAACTAATAGTAAAATTCCGAGTAATAGAAATTTATCTTGTAAACCCATTATAACTTAATAATATTATTATGTCATATTATTATTTCATATTATTATTTCATATAACTAATAAAAATTGATAATAAATATAAAAAATTGATATAGAGACAACCCACGTTAAGTATATATAATAATACAATGTTACCTTCGGCGTCGTTGCGGAATCAGTTTGACAATACAATTAATGGTATTAAGGAGGGTAAGGATCCATTTTATAATTATGTTCATCGTGCTTGGATAATTGATAATGGGAAAGTATCTCTGGTGAATTATTGCAATAATTGGGAGAATCATGCAGAGTATGCTGCTATCCAGTATTACATCGCTTCTTTGAAAGGGTATTGTTTTGAAGAGGATTCGGCAGAAATTGAATCATATTGATATATTGGTTGTTCGTTTGAACTCCCTCGGGGAGTTGCGTAATTCACGTCCATGTCGCAAGTGTTTAGAGATGATGCAGCAATATGGGATTAGACGTGTATATTATTCAACTGGTGGAATACTTTCAGGGGATCAGAATGAGATTATATGTGAGAAGGTATCAACTATGATTTCAGCCCATATAACAAAGGGTGATATGAGAATTAAAATAAGTGATGATGAATATTTAAATCAGTGGTTTGATAAGATTCCAATTATGTATACAATAAAGGAGTATGATAAGTTTCTTATACTAATGAAATTTGATATATATTATAAATATTCGAATAGTAAAATTAATTTATCGAGAATAGAGGATAAGAAATATTTAATAATAATTCAGGATAAGAAAAAGAAGTTAAATTACAATAAGATTTTTTCGTTGAAATAAATAGATTTGTAATCATTTCATTATAATATTTTTGTAAAATATTATAAATGTCATATATATAATGAATATAATAATAATTTTATTATTTATATTTATCGTAATAATTATATATAATAATAACGATAATAATATTCAAGAAAGTCATAGTGAAATAGTATTTGAGGATAATTTACGTATATCAAAAAATTCGTATCCAAATTTTTTAAATTCAAAATATAAAAAGTATGTATTAGAGCCAGGAGATATACTATATATTCCTAAAAATCGTCCTCATTTATGTTTTTCAGATGTAGGGATAAATGCTTCTATAAATTATTGGGATATAAATCAAGATATATTTTCAGATTCCTCTCCGAGACATATAAAAAATAATTATTCAATGGTGAATATAGTAAAAAATAGTATAATAAATAATTTATTAGAAAACGATATAGATAACTTTTTAACAATAATATCAACAAATAAAGAAATAACTCCTGTCAAAAAAGATGATACTCAGAGTATTGAGTATATTACAATACCCCAGATGATTATACGTAAACAACAAAATCCTAATCTATCATTAGCTATAGGACAGAATCAAGAAATTATATCTATGTTGGATCTAAAAAAATATAAACCCGATATATTGAAAAATAATAAATATAATAATATTAATTTTTGGTTAAATACAGGAGATTTAAATACCGGATTACATGTAGATACTTATGAAGGCTTTTTATTACAAATTATTGGAAAAAAAACAGTATATCTGTTTAATGACTCAAAAAATATATACTTAAAAAAATTTCCAATTTTATAATCAAAAATTTATTATACAAAATTATTATATGATAAAAAAATCTATTATATAATAAATGACAATTCAAGGAATATTACCTGATGTTAAAAAAACAGTCGTATCCACAGCTCCAGAAATACCTAAAATTCTTCCTAAAGTAGATTATATGTCAGTTATAAAACGAAATTTTTCATTAAGTAAAGATAATATATTAACAAAATATCTTCCCATTGGTTTTACTTTAATATTAGGTTTAGGAATGTATTTATTAGGTTTTGTATCAGATTGTTTAGGTTGTGGACCATTTAGATCCTTAGTTTTATTTATTTATATATTTGGAATATCCACATTTTTAATATCTAAAACTGTATTTGAACAATGTAAAGACAAGATAAAATACTTAAACGAACTCCAAATGGCAGGATTAAGTACTTGTGTATTTATATTAGCATATATTTTTATCCCAATTTTAACTTATGTTATCCCAGGAATGGCAGTAATTAATAATTTAGGTCCAGGAAAAGTATTAATTCCTACATTATTTGGTTTAATACCTTATTATTTTTATTTAATTTATGCCATGAAAGAAACACAGAATGCTACTTGTAATGGCAAAGAAATCAATATTATATAATTCGAAAAAATAATAAAATCAATATAACACAAAAAAAATAATAAAATCACTTAAAATTTATATATATGATATATATATGATATATATATATTCATGGATCAATCTACCCAAACTATTGAAAATCATAGATGTATTGGTAATAATAAAAATAATCAAAAATGTCGTACACGATGTAATGAAGATCAGTATTTTTGTTGTGAAGCCCATAAACCAAAAAATTTAGAAAGTTTAAAGGAAGAATGTAGGATATGTTGTGAAATTGTACCTGAAAGCGAAGTTATAGTATTAAGATGCGGACATGCGCAACATAAATATTGTTATTTTCGTTGGATAAATAAACAACCACGTCCTATTTGTCCCATTTGTTTAAAAAAATACAATTATAAGAAAAAAAGAATTAGACATAAAAAGAAGGAAAATAAATGTGATCTTGATCCCGATAAACAATCAGGAAATCTTTATAATATGACGGAAGAACAATATAATAATCTTGTTGAATCAGGAGCCCATTTAAATTTCTTAAATAAGGCAGAGGAACAATATAATAATCAAATGGAAGATATAGACATAATTACTCAAGAAATTGAAAAAATGAAAGAAGAAGAAGAAGAAGAAGAAGAAGAAATAAAAGAAAAAGAAGAAAAAGAAGAAAAAGAAAAAAAACAATATGGGAAAATTGATGAATATGATGAATTAATTGAGAATAAAAAACTAGATCTATTAAATTTACCAAAAATTAAACTTCACACTGTATTAGACGGGACAAGTGCTACTACATATTTGATTTGATTTAATTTAATTTAATTTAATTTAATTTAATTTAATTTAATTTAATTTTACACCTTTATATTTTCAAAGGTGTAAAACGTAGATTTTTATCTTTGTATTATATAAATGAAAACGAGTTTATATAATAGACAAATTATTATGTTTATTATAATGGTCATTATTGGTATGCTATTCAATCCTATGAACATATTGGCATATAGATTTTCAGACTTGTATATATCACAAACACTATTTTATGGTGGTTTATTAATGGCTTCTAATATGATTTGGGCTCACGAGATTGTTCATTATTTATCTATGGGACATTTTAATATGTTAGTTTTTTCTATTGGAATTATTTTATCTATTAGTGTATCAATATTATTATTACGACAACAATTATTCGTTGATGATAAACAATGGTTAAAAAGGATGATTAGTCATCATTCCACAGCATTAACAACCACAACCAAATTATTAGAAAATAATAATAACTTTGAAAATAATCCAAAATTATACAGATTAGCAAAAGATATAATTTATAATCAAAAAAGAGAAATAATAATCATGAAATCTATGTTGTAAATAATTTGTTAATTCTCATAATTCGTAAAAATTTTTTAATATTTTTAATATTTTTACTATATGAATGTAAAATAAAAATTACTATAATTATAATTAATAAGTTAAATATATTTGGTAAATGTAATTGGTATAAAATATTATCTATATATTGAAAAAATTTGATATAGAAAGGTACATCGTGTTTAAAATGGACTATATTTGGTTTATTATATTTATCTAAAATATGATTAGTAGTTATTTTACCACTTTCTATAGCACCTTCCATAGACCATATATTTATACTTGTTTTTGTATGAGCACCAGATAAAAATAAATTTTCATATTCTGTTTTTTGTAAAGGGCGGAATTTTTCATTATAAATATTATTAACCCATTTTTTATTTATTTGTTCTTGATTACCATTGATAAAATCCCATTCATACCATATTTCAATATAATCTATTTCTTTTTTATTTATATAAAATCCATTATTATCATATATTAATTTTTGAAAACTCTTTGAACGTAATATTTGATATATTATTTCTTCTTTTAATTTTTCATTATCTAAATGTTCAGCATTTTTATTAAATACTTTACCTTTTTTCTCAAAATCAATTATTGTTCCACTCCATAATGACTTAATGTTTGGTTTATGTTTCCAATGTTTTTCTTGTGGATACCAAGTAATATTAAACTCGCTATCATTCATAACAAAAGCAATATTATCGATTGGATACTTTATTTCTTTATTTATACCTATACGAAATGATATTTGCTTACTTTTTGTATTATGGGTTAATGATTTAAAATTATTATATAAACCTTGCATTTTACTATTTCTTAAAATTTCTAATGAATTAAATGGATTAATTGATAATATATATTCTTTGGACTTTAATTGATTAATCATTCCATTTTGTTTAATTTCTACTGAAGTTATATTATTTTTTTTATAATTTATTTTTACAAGTTCGGTATTAGTCAAAATATCAACACCATTTTCTTTTAAGTGTCTAATCCATGGATTAATCCATACATCATTTGTAGGACCATTCATAACATGCCAATTTTCATCAGCATGATGTTCATATTCAGGTCCATTTGAAGAATGGGTATGTGTATATTTTTTTTTATTTATTTGAGAAATAACTGGAAAATGAAATAAATGTCCCATAGATAATTCATTTTTATTCATTCCATAACCTGGTCCTGTTATAAAATTAACTATATGATTATATCCATCATTTGATAAATTTTTTTTTAGAAATGGTTGTATATTATAAGAATAATAATACTCTCTTCTATTATCGGATAATAAATAATTAATACCTATATAGTATAAAATTATTCTATCTTTAATAGTTAATGATGATTTATAACTGTATTCTTGATCATATAGTAAATAAAATTCTATAGGAATGCTTAAATTATTAAATACATTTGTATCATAATAAGGTATCTCTTTCATTAATTGAAAAGTATTTTTATAAAACGGGGCATAACCTCTCCAAGAGTGTTCTGAGGGAAATAAATTTTTGTTTGTATCACTTCGTACCATTCCACCTAATTCATTATCTTTTTCAACAATTAATATCTTAAATTTTTTTTTAATTAATTCATGTGCTAATGTTAATCCGGATAAACCACCTCCAAAAATAATTATATCATACATTTATATTATATTATATTATATATATAATAAAATAATATATTTATGCATAAAAGTCAAGAAGAAGTAAACATCTTCAATTTATTTTTATAATTTTAATATTAGATTCTTTAGCTTTTTGAGAAGCCATAGAATTAAGCTGGTATGCATTTTCATATAATTCAATAAGTTTTTCTAAATTCTCCGTATTTTCTGCTTCATCATATATGTTTTGCATCATATAAATAATTTTATCAAATGGAATATCTTTATTTTTATCTTTATTTGAAGACACATTTAAAAATTTTTTTTCCAAATTTTTAATAAGTTTTTCTTTTTTGTTAATTTTCGTTTTAATACTTTCATATTCACTTATATACTTATCTACACCAATTTCGATATTTAAATCTTGAATTCTCTTTTCTAAAGATTGTAACATTTATAATTATTATTTCTTATATTATTTCTTATATTGTTTCTTATATTACATAAATCTTATAATGCAACTTTCCCGTCATAAAATATAATAGTTAATCCATTATTCTCACGAAATTTTTTAACCGAATTTATAATATCTCCATTACTATTTTGAACTAATGAAAACCCTTTTTTAAGTATGTTTTTGACACTTTTTTCTTTAATACTTGTTCGTATCATATCCAGTTTAACTTTTTCAAATTCAATCAGTTTTTTAATTTTATCCGAGATATTTTTATTTTTTAGGTTGAATTGTTCCAATATATCTTTTATATGTCCTTGTGGTTCTTTCAATTTCAATAATTTTTTACAATTTTCTAATAAAGTCTTTTCCCGTCCAAACTTAGTTTCAATCAAATTAATTAGCATATGATGATAAGTTTGGATTCTATCAAGTTGGGTTTCTATTGGTGTGGTTAATCTTTCAGCAGCTGCCGACGGTGTTATTGCCCTTACATCAGCAACGAAATCGCAAAAAGTAAAATCAATCTCATGTCCAACCCCACTTATAACAGGAGTATTACATTGAAATATAGTATCTACTAAAATTTTTTCATTATATCCCCATAAATCCTCAATAGAACCTCCTCCTCTACTTACTAAAATAGTTTGAATCCCCAATTCATTAGCTTTTTCATCCAATATATTTACACCATGGGCTATATCAAGATGACAATCATTTCCTTGTACTTTACTTGAATATAAATATATGGTAATTCCAGGATTACGACGACTTAAAACAGAAATAATATCTTGTATAGCAGCGCCATTTTCTGATGTAACAACCCCAATTATATTACAATTATCAGGAACATTCTTTTTATACCTATCTGAAAAATAACCTAATGATTCAAGTTCTTTTCTGAGATTTTCAAATTTTTCATATATATTGCCAATACCTTGTTTTATTGCATTATATACATTAATATTGAATCTCCCTGTTTTAATATATAAATCAACTTTACCTTTCACTTCTATTTTATCCCCATTTTGTAGATTAATATTATTTTCTTGTGAAATACTATTCCAAATTACACAATTTACAAGTCCTTCACTATCTTTTAAATCAAAATAAAAATGTCCGTTTGATGCTTTCTTGTAATTAGAAACTTCTCCTTCTACTTCCAATATAGGATCAATATTATTTTTAAGTATAGATTTAATATGCTTATTAAGTTGTCCCACTTTAAATATCATATTTACTCAAATATAGTTTTTAACTTTTATGTATTTTATAATATATTGATAATATATAAGAATGACATATTCAATATTGTATATTGATGATAAAAATATAGATAAAATAAAATCCAGTGAGATCTTTATACGCGTAATGAAAGATTTTATGGAATGTTTTGAATTATCAAATAATATTGTCGATGAGATAAATTCGGAAGCATATATAATAAAAAATACAAAAAGTAATAGTAAAGTAAAATTTAGATATTTCATCGTATTGCAAGAAAATATCCCTATCGCTTCTGCTAGATTAGAATTTGTATCTATGTATAAAATGTGTGAAATTCATAATGTATGTGTTCCAAAAAAATATCGAAGACAAGGTTATTGTAATATTCTAATGGATTTGATTCATTATTTCATATTTCACAAGAAGAAGTATAACTTGTTGCATGTATATTGCGATAGTAAAAATAAACCAGCTTGTAAATGTTATACAAAAAGTTTTGGAGATAGTATAGTTGTAAATAAAAAAATTAAAATTCCATATATATCCAAAATCAGTGTAAAATCATTTTATACATGTAAAAGTAAACATATGACTAAATTACAAATAATTAGAGAAAAATACGATAAAATAAAAATTTGTAAAAAACTTAAATAACTTTAAGATTATAAAAATATAAATATAGTAAAAAGAATGAATGAAAAAATTCCAATAGTATTGGATAGAAAGATAATGAATTCATTATCTTTACATGAATTAGATAAGTATTATAAAGATGTTATTAGTGGAGAATATTTCATTAAATCAGCAGGTCCATACTATAATTCACAAGGAGAACATTATAGATTACTCGCATATTTATCAATGTTAATTGATACCCAGACTGTAGTAGATATAGGCACATATACAGGATTATCTGCTTTAGCATTATCTTATAATGAAAACAATAAAATTATAACATATGACATCGTAGATTGTTTTACTGAATATTCCCCCAATACAATAACTCCAAAAAATAAAAAAAATATAGAATTTAGAATAGGTGATTGTCGTAAAGAAGTCGAAGTATTTAAGAATACTAATTTTGTTGTATTAGATGTAGATCCCCATGATGGTAAACAGGAAGTAGAATTTTTTAAATTTTTTGAAGAAATAAATTATGAAGGTATAGTTGTATTAGATGATATATATATAAATTATGATATGGAAGAATTTTGGAATAATATTAAACAAGAAAAACATGATGTAATGAGATATGGACATTGGAGTGGAACAGGAATAGTTCAATTTGGAAATAAATTTAATATCATATTAAACTAGTTCAAATGGGACAAAATATAATAAATAGATATAAATATTTTTTATTATATATAGTATCATAATGTATAATGAAGAAAAAATAAAGGAATTAGAAGAAAAAAATGCTAAATTACAAAAGGAATTACAAGCAACAAAAGAACATCTTAAAAAATACACAGCACCAGCAAGTAGTAAGGTATATTATGAAAAGCATAAAGAAGCACAAAAACAACGTGTTAAGGAATATCAACAAAAAACAAATTATAAAAGTGATTACAACCCTACACCAGAACAAAAAAAAATATATGCGAGACGAGCATATTTGAAAAGAAAGGAAAAACTCCAAAAGGAAATGGAAGAAAAACAAACCGATGAGAATATTTAGGAGTATTATATAATTTTATTTATAAATAAAACTATATAAAAATAAAATATTTAAAAATTATATAGAATGGGTAAAAAGAAAAAGGAAACATTCCAAGAGTTCCGTTCCACAAATAAATCTGCTTACACTACCATCAAAACCACACTCAAATCTGTATTACATAACCACAAAGAAGTCCAACCAGTCATCACTAATTTGGTTTTTGAAATGAATGATTTGATAATACACTCTTACCAATTTATTAGATTGTATGTATTGAAATGTTATAACGACAATCAACCTTTACCTGAAATAAACGAGAAGTTCATTCTGTATTGTATCAAGATATTAGGAGTGAGAAGTAATCAAGGAGCAAAGAGTAAGGATACGAACCTGTTGGAAGAATTACAAGAGTTTTACGATAATGAATATCAACCTTTACTCAACCACGAGAAAACACAACTAAAGAATACTACTTTTTTATTACAATATTTAGCAACGCAACTACATATTTCCTTATCTAACAATACACAAGAACGCTTTATTCAACACTTCCTTCGGTTCATCAATAAAACCACGAAGGATATTACAGAAGATAAAGCAATTCTATTCAAGTTCAAGAAGCAATTATTAGAATGTAATGAGGAAACTAATACGATGTTTGATGAATGGAAAAACACTCATTTACCTAATATTCTTCCTACAAACATAAAGAATTCAGTTCATTATGATGTGAAAGTGAAACCATTTGATTATTTGAAAGGTATGTTGTATATGAACGCCGTATTAGAAAAGGAAGAACACAAACTATTCCAACCTTTACCACTTCGTAATAACATTATTCCCAAGCATATCATTCTGGATACAGCGTGTATCATTAGTTTATTCTGTCCTGAAAACGCAAAGAAGGGTGAGTTGTTAAAGAAGGTAAAGGAAAATCAATACGATGTATGGAATAATCTTTTGAACCTACAACATAAAACATTCAAAAATAAGCATTATCAATTTCATTACCAAATACAAACAGATGGTATTAGTTGCTCTTTGTTGTTTATTCGTAAGGATTTGAAAGATAAGAAATGGGGTAGTAAAGTTCCTACTTTACAAGAACAAGAGTTCCATAATATAGAAGATTTATCGTTAGAACAACTCAAAGAAGTAGCACCTCGTAATATTGTAGGTTGTGACCCTGGAAAACGCAGTCTGGTATATATGATGGACGACAAAGGAAATAAACTCCAATACACAGCACCTCAAAGAAAGCGAGAAAGCAAAGCAAAAACAAACCAAAGAATATTATTGGAAGAAAAGAAACGAAATAACATCATAGAAAAAGAAACTCATTTATCCTTTCAAAATAGTAAATCGGTTGATTATGAAAAGTTCAAAAAGTATCTACAAGAAAAGGATAAACTCAACAAAGAAACATTAGATTTCTACCAACGAGATGTTTGGAGGAAAATGGAGTTTAGGCAATATAGTTATGGTAAGAAAAGTATGGATAAATTTCTTAATAAAATCAAGGAAACCTTTGGAGACAATATCCTAATTGGATATGGTAATTGGAGCAGAAGCACTCAAATGAAACACTTTATGCCTACGATGAATAAGGGATTACGAAAGCAAATCCATAAAAAGTATGATACAATTACCATAAACGAATGTAATACAAGTAAAAAATGCTGTGAATGTAATAACGATTTATCTTATTACAGACATGGTGATGGAAATAAGCAGTTCCGTCTTTTAGTATGTTCTGGATGCGTGAGACACCAAGTCAAACAAACCGTATTCAAGACAAGAGACGCTAATTCAGCAATCAATATAATGAATATTACAAAATGCTGGATAGATAAGCAAGAACGCCCTGCCTGTTTCCATATTTCGTCTTTCACCACTTCAAATACCAAAGAAGAGGAAAAAGTTAGACCATCGTAGGTGAAATTCCTACTATTGATTTTATACTTTTTGATTTTTTTATTTTGGGATTTTGTCCCATTTTAAATCTTCAAGGGTGTAATATAATATTTAACTAATTCAAGCCTAATATTGAAGCAAGGAGTTTATTTTTTCTTACAGGTATTTTATCTCCTGAGATAAATGCCATTTTAATTTCTGGAGAAACAAATGGTAATAACCATCTTGGAACGCCAAATATTTTACAATATACAATTAAACATATTAATAACGCAACTAAAATAATAATTAACCAGAATATAATTACAGGGATTTTAGAAACAAATAATTTTGTTTTATCGGCAATATTACTACCTAAATTATTATATGAATTACAATTCGTGGCTGCATCTAAGCCCTTTCCAATAGTATCTCCAATAGGTCCAGTAATTTCTTCATTAAGTTTTTCAGTTGTTTTAATTGCTGCTTGGGCAACAACCGCAACCTTACCACAATCTTTTTCATGTGGTCCACCAACTTTACAAGTACAAGGTTTACCAGATACTCTTGTGATACTATCATAATCCGTCCCTAAACATTTACTAACTTGTTTACTGGAGTTAATTCTGGTTTCAGCAATTTTGTCATTCAATTCCATATAATATTTGTTTCTGAGAGCGTCAAGACCATAAAGTTGTCTATATAATTCATTTTCAGGTTTGGTTACAAATTCGGGATAAGTGTTGATGACTAATGTCCAAAATTCTTTATAAGTTAAATCTATATAAATTCTTTTAAATTCAATTAATTTACGTTTTAGATTAGCCCATGGTATCTCTATATATTTTCTTTTAGGTTGATAATAGTATTTCTCTCTAACTTTATAATATAAAATCCTATATTTTAATGTTTCTCTATCCACCCATTGATCGATATATCTTCTCTTCCAAGGGATTATATGTTCTTTCCCTAATTTAGGTCCCTTAACTTTACCCCAACCCATAACTGTGCGGATAACCCATTTTTTAGAGGCAGCTGATTTAACAAGCCTATAAAAGAAACGGAACATAGTTTTAAATAATCCAATAGATGCGTTTTTCATAGTAGGGGTATATTTAGCGAATAACCAGATGATATATATTACAACGAATGGGATTACAACAAAAATAAATAGATTAATACACAATTGCATCATAATTTGTGCGTATTGCATAGCAACCTTATCACTTTCGGTTATTGTTCCAAATGGTTGTAATCTAAAATAAGAGTCATGAGATTTAATAGAATGTTGCTTTACTTTAGCTTTCATTAATTTATTTGGGTCGATTCTGCTTTCTGGTAATTTATTTAAAAAAGCCAATATTTTAGGAGGGATAAATGAGGGTTTTAATAATGGTACGATTCTAAATATCAATTGATGTAGTAAAAATAATATTACTCCACCCAATAATATGTCATAAACAAAAACTAAATCAGGGCGATCAGCTAATTTACTTCCGTACCTTCTTTTCCAATAATAAGACATTAAATATCTCAATTTATTTAAACCACGAGAAGGTGCTTCTACAGTATCTGAAATTACTTTTTTTCCAGTATCAACACCAGAATTTAATTTGGCTTTAATATTATTATTAAGCTTTTCTAATTCTTTATTGAATTCGTCTCTTTTTTTTTGTATATCGTTTGAAATCTTACAAGCCCCCTTTGTATTATTTTTAACCATAAAAAATTGATTAGTCTTATTATATACTTATTTTTTAATATAGAAAATCGTATATTTAATACGGTTAAATTTCTAAAAAAACATAATATAAATTACATAAACATATTCTGCTTAGTATTATTATAACTATGAAGACAACAGACACAAATTCTGATACATCTAAAAAATCAAAATCATTTAAATCTAAAACCGTAGAAGAAAAATATGAGAAAAAAACTCCTAGAGAGCATATTCTTGATTTACCAGATACTTACATAGGAAGTGTTGAATTATCTAAGGAGACACGCTATGTAAAGAGTGGGAACTCTATGATATTAAAGGAGGTAGAATTTGTTCCCGGATTATATAAAATTTTTGACGAAATCGTAGTAAATGCCAGGGATCATAAAATTCGTGATTCAAGTTTAAAAAATATTAAAATTAATGTGGATAAGGAAACTGGAGGAATATCTGTGTGGAATGATGGTGTTGGTATTGAAATTGCGATTCATAAGGAATATAATGTATATGTTCCAGAATTGATATTTGGACATTTACTTACTTCATCAAATTATGACAAGGGAGAGAAAAAGATTACTGGTGGTAAGAATGGTTATGGAGCTAAACTAGCGAATATATATTCAAAGAAATTTATTGTAGAAACCATTGACACATCAAATAAGACTAAATTTTATCAAGAATATTATGATAATATGTCAAATAAAATGGATGCCAAAATTACAAAATCAAGTGCTAAATCATATACTAAAATCGAATTTTTTCCCGATTATGAGAGATTTGGTATATCTGGGATTTCTGATGATATCTATGATGTATTTGAAAAACGTATATATGATTTAGCTGCGTGTACTCCCAAGGATGTAAATGTATATTTCAATAATCATCTAATTGAATTTAATGATTTCAATAAATATGTTGATCTTTATTTAACTAATGCCAACATGGCTATAAGTGAGGATGAAGAAGAAGATAAACCCAAGATTATAAAATTACATGAAATAATTAATGATAGATGGGAAGTTGCAATTTGTTTAAGTCCATTAGATGGACATTTTCAGCAAATAAGTTTTGTAAATGGAATTTTTACTGCCCGTGGAGGAAAACATGTTGAATATGTAGTTTCTCAATTAACTAAAAAGATTGGAGAAATTATTCATAAAAAGAAGAAGAAGACTGTAAAGCCTGTATATATAAAGGATAATTTATGGGTATTTATAAATTGTATTATTGAGAATCCTTCATTTGACAGTCAGACAAAAGAGACTTTGAATACAATTCCAAGTAAGTTTGGTAGTAAATGCGAGTTATCGGATAAATTTATTGAGAAACTATGTAAGATTGGAATTATAGAAAGAACTGTTAGTCTTTTGGAGTTTAAGGAGAATAGAGACTTAAAAAAGATGGATGGTAAAAAGAAGACTGATATTCGTGGTATTCCTAAACTGGATGATGCCAATTATGCGGGGACCAATCAATCTCATAAATGTACTTTAATTTTAACTGAGGGAGATTCAGCTAAAGCTTTTGCTATTAGTGGATTAGGTGTTATTGGACGGGATTATTACGGAGTATTTCCGCTTCGTGGTAAATTACGAAATGTGCGTGATGTAGGAGCGAAAGATTTAGTTAAAAATGCTGAAATCAACAATTTGAAGAAAATTATAGGGCTTCAACAGGGTAAGACATATAATAGTCTTAATGAATTAAGATATGGTAGTGTAATGATTTTAACTGATGCTGATGTTGATGGAAGTCATATTAAAGGACTGGTTATTAATTTTTTTGAATGTTTTTGGCCAAGTTTGTTAAATCATCAAGGTTTTATTAAATCTTTGAGTACCCCTGTTGTCAAGGTTTCAAAGGGTTCAAAGACTATTAGTTTTTTTAATTTAACAGAATATCAGGAATGGAAGGAGCAAAATAATGATGGTAAGGGTTGGTATAATAAATATTATAAGGGTCTAGGTACTAGTACAAGTTCTGAAGCCAAGGAATATTTCAAAGATATAAATAATAGTGAAATCAAATATGTTATTGACGATAAAGAGGAATGTAAGAAATCTATTATATTAGCATTTGACAAAAAATTTGCTGATAGTCGGAAGACATGGTTGGGGGGATATGAGAAGAATAATATTATTCATCAAACAGATAAGATTGTGAGTTTAACAGATTTTGTGAATAAGGATTTGATTCATTTCAGTAATAGTGATAATATTCGTTCTATCCCTAATTTATGTGATGGATTAAAACCGAGTCAAAGAAAAGTATTATATGGGTGTTTAAAACGTAATTTAACAAAAGAGATTAAGGTATCTCAATTAAGTGGATATGTTAGTGAACAAACGGCATATCATCATGGTGAAGCAAGTTTACAAGGAACAATTGTTTCATTGGCACATGATTTTATTGGAAGTAATAATATAAATCTACTTAATCCGAATGGACAGTTTGGTACTCGGTTAAGTGGAGGCAAAGATAGTGCTAGTGCTAGGTATATTTTTACCAATTTAAATACCTTAACTCAATTAATATTTCATCCAGATGATCTTCCTGTATTAGATAATTTATATGATGATGGTGTTAAAATAGAGCCTAAATATTTTGTTCCAGTTATCCCAATGATTTTAGTAAACGGAACAGATGGAATTGGAACAGGTTTCAGTACTTCCGTCCCAACTTACAACCCCCGTGTTATCATTGAGAATTTAAAAAATATGATGGATGGAAATGATATTGAACCCATGATGCCATGGTTTAAGGGTCATGATGGTAATATAATCAAATTGGGACCAAATAGTTATATTAGTAGAGGAAAATACACGTTTTTAGATTATAATACTATTAAAGTTACAGAACTCCCAGTAGGAAAATGGACGGATGATTATAAGGAACATTTAGAGAATTGTGTATATGATCCAAATGATAAATCCAATTCTAATCCCAACTCTAATTCTAATTCTAATTCCAATAAGTTTTTAACAAATTATGAAAATCATGGAACTGAGTCTACAATTAAATTTATTCTTAAATTCCGTCCAGGATTACTAAATCAGATGAGAATATGTTTAGAGAAGTTGGAGAAAAAACTTAAACTAACTGGTCATGTATCTTCAACAAATATGCATTTACATGATGAGAATGAAATGATTAAGAAATATAAAACCCCTGAAGAAATTTTAACAAACTTTTATGATGTACGCTTGATGTATTACCATAAACGAAGAGAGTATCTTTTAAAGAAACTTAAAAGAGAGTTAGATATTATATCATCGAAGGTAAGATTTATTGAAGATATAATAGAGGAAAATATCGTAATATTTAGAAAGAAGAAGGATGAAGTTATTAAAATACTAAAAACTAATAAATATCCTATGTTTGATTTAACAGCTGATGTTACTCAACCAAATTGTGATAAAGATGGGAATTATAATTATTTAACTGGAATGCAGATTCATAGTTTTACTTTAGAACGTATTGAAGATCTAAAGAAACAAAAAGAGAATAAGTTGGCGGAAGTTAATGATTTAGAGTCTAAAACAGAGAAGGATATATGGAAAAACGATTTGGATAATTTACTCACAGAGTATAATAAATGGATGAAGAAATATTATAAAAATATTGATGATGAAAGAAAATCTTGTTCAATGGGAGGATTAGATAGTAAAAAAGCTAAAAAAGCTAATAAAGACAAAAAAAAATCTAAGAAAAGTATCTAATCTAGAACAAATCCTATTAAATAAAAAAATGAAAAAATGAAAAAATAAAAAAATAAAAAAATAAAAAAATAAAAAAATAAAAATGAAAAAATAAAAATAAATAAAAATAAAAAAATGAAAAAATAAAAAAATAAAAAATGAAAAATAAATCCAATATAAAAAATTATATAAAAATTATATGATTTTTAAAATTAATAATCTAGATTTAAATTAGATTCATAATGAGTTCTGAAGATTTATTGTATACGAATAAATTTATTTCAACTGAAATATCAAATGATGGTACAAGTCATGATAAATCAACATTTCGTCGTGTGTATGAAAATTATTTTGGACGTCCATCTGACTTATTAACAGATGAAGTTGATAAAAAACATATATTAAATGATTTATTAAATAGTAATAAAATACCAGCTGAGCTTCAACAATCACAGCAAGTAGTTCCTACGAATGTAAACAAAAATACTTATCGTAGAGAAAGAGTTCAGATAGTTGCCATTGATAGTAAAGATCGTGATATAGCAATATATGCAAGTCCTAATAAATACAGAATTTATTTTAGGGAGAAATTTTTAAATATAAAAAAGGTAAAATTGGTAAGTACAGAATTTCCTAATACTGAACAAGTTATTCGTACACAACCAACGGCTAAAAAGAATAATAAAATTTATTGGAAAAATTATCCCGATGGAGATGATGTATCTACCGATAGAACAATATATTCTATTACAATTACTGACGGAAATTACAGTGCTTCTAAATTTGCTAAAGAATTAGAAACTAAAATGAATAGTGTAGAAAGAGCAACCACGGCTGGAGATAGTGCTGGGAAATTACATAATTTTACTATATCGGTAAATACGACAACAAATATATTTGAATTAAAACAAAATGACTCTTTTACATTGTCCCAACCATTTTCTTCAACGAAAGATAGTAAAGTGATAACAGTCAAACATAGTTCGCACAATTTTGATACAGGACAATTAATTAATATATCTGGTTCAACAAAGGTAGGAGGTGTAGCGTCATCTATTTTAAACGCATCTCATCTAATTACAGTCACAACAACACAAATAGATGCTATTATATGGAATTCTACAGATAATGTTCTCAGAATAATATCAGGAACCGTTGATTATGCTACAAGTGTGACAGGAACATTAAATATCACAAAAGGTAGTCCAAATGTTACTGGGCTTAGTACAACATTTACATTAGATAATAATATCGCCCAAAAGAAAGTTATTCATATTGGTAATTATGATTATATTATAAAATCAGTTAATAATAATACAAGTTTAACTCTGGAAACAAATGCTTTAGAAAGTTATGACGCAAATATCGAACTTGCAAGTGTATCAGTAATATCCGCAAGTACAATAAGGTTAAGTATGAAAAGAGTGCCTACGGGATTAACAACATCAACCTTAATCTCATTATATAATTATAATAGTATTACAGGATTAGTAGGACAATTTAATCCATCGTCAATAGATACCGATAAAACATATATTGAAATCCCTTATTCATCAGGTGTCGCAGAGAATACAACAAGTGCGTATTTTACATATTCTACATCTGCAACAGATAATTCCGCAAGTTATAATTTAAGTAAAAGAATGATAGGACATGGTACCACTACAGCTTCCTCATCTGCATTATCAGGAACCGTTGACAGATATTCCCAAGAAATTACATATAATCCTACAAATAGTCTTAAAGTATCTTCAAGTGGTTATTTATCTACAGAAACATTGACAGGTAATATAACAGCAGCAACAGGTCAGGTATATATTAGTCCGACAAGTACAAGTACGATTTATAATTCTACTCCACTTTATTTATATAATCTTAGTACGAGTTATTCAGTATCTGTAGATAGTTCAACTATATCTAGTCCTTTATCTTATACGGTAACTGTAGATAATGTTACTTATCCTGGTAATGTAACTAAAAGTCGTTATTTTATTAATACTGGAAGTACTCTAACGGGTGGTTCCGGAATTACAAATATATTTGAAGCACCAAAATTAGAGTTAATAACCAATTATACATATAATATTACTTTAACTGGAATTAATAATACTGAATTTAAATTTTCTTTGACAAATAATGGAACACATAATTCTGGAACAGAATTATCTAATGCGTCAATTACTTATGACTCTGGAACTGGAGTATATAGTATAGTTGTAAATTCAACCTTAACTGATGCTATTACCGCAAACGCATCTGGAGAGAAAATTTTATATTATTATTCAACCTCCAGTTCTGATAGAGCTTCTGGGGGATATTTTAAAATCGCATCAACAGCAAGTAGTTATGATGGAACTAAAGATTATGGTTCAAGTGCGGATTACAGTAAATATTATTATTATATAAATGGTAAAGTATTAGGATTTAAAGATGGAGCATCGGATGGATATACTGGAAAAACAATATTATATACACCTAAACATGGGTTAGCAGCAGATGCTTTATATATAGTAACATCATCAAATAATTCTATGATATTTACTGAGAATGGTTCCGATACTAATTTAACTGCAAGTTTAACTGTAGGAAGTTATAATACTACAAACTTTTTAGCATTAATAAAATCACGTATGGAAGCAGCTACAACAAATACTTTTACTTATACCGCAACTATATCATCATATACACGAAAAATCACAATATCATGTTCAGGTAATTTTAAATTAAAAGGTGCTTTGGTATCATTTACAGCCTCTGCATTAACAGGATTTACAACAACAAATTCATCTGAATCAACAAGTCATGAAGCAGATTCCAATAATTCTAAAAATCGTTTAGCAATTAATTCGTCTACAACAACATCAAGACCAACCACAAATGGATATGGATATGGAACTATAACAAAAATAGAAGGAAATGGAACAAATATAAAATTCTATACCGCAAATCCACAATTAGTATCGGGAGATACAATAGTTGTGAAAGGTACAAATTCGACATATGATGGAGCATATAAAGTAGATAGTGTATATAATGTTACGGATGATACCACAGATTATGTCCAAGTTACAAGTACAATAAATAATGGTACAGTAACATATAGTTCATCATATCCATTTTGGAGAGGAACAGGATATGATAATGGTGTAGCAAATTCATATTATTATGAAATCGTTGATGTTCCAGATTTAGATCATATTGTAATTAATTATTCATATAATGGTAGTGAATATGCTTCGTGGAGTGAATATATTACAGGTTCAGAATCGAGCATTATTACATATCCTGCTGGCAAAAGTACCTTTGTACAATTTGGAACAAATTTTCTAACTACTATATCAATGAATGATACAATCCAAATTGGTACTGCATTATACACTATTAAAAGTGTTTCAAGTAATATTTTAGCGACTTTCACAACTTCAGCATCCGAAACAGTAAATGAAGGAGTAATGTACAAAAATATAACAGCACATGGTTTAACAACATCAGATCAAGTAAGGTTTATGAAAGGAACATCATCTTTAAGTACAGATTTTACTGGAACTCATACTATTACCAAAGTAAATGATATTGAAGCGACTACAACTGATAATACAACAACTCCTAGTAATTTAGTTCGGACTGATTTATTATACGAAAGAAGTCATATAGATATTACACATTGGAAAAATGACAGTAAATATACTATTAGTGTTGGATCCGCTGCTACAGAAACAGTAGCTAATAAAGGAGGAGATAGTGTAAGTATAGGTACAGAAGTAAAATTTAGTCTATTATTTTCATATACTGATACCCCTGGAAGTCTATTAGGATTTCCTAATGTTGGAACATCTATTGGAAATACATCATATAATAGTGTACAATCTAATACCACAAGAACGAATGAAATAAATATACTAGAAAGTCAAAATGGTGGAAGTACTCCAGCATCAGTAGGTATATTATCAACCAGTATATCAGGATCATCAACTCAAACTAATTATACACGTATTGTAACAAGTTCAGCACACGGTATGGCTACAGGGGATAAAGTATATATAGAAGATCATACAAATAGTGGAAATAATATCGCAATTAATACAAATGAAGGACATACTATAATAGGAGAAACATCAACATCATTCTTTATAGCAGTACCAATATCTCAAACAAGTACAACATCAGGAACCACAAATGGGAAAATGTATCAAAAACAATTATATAAACCATTTACTTTGTCAGGAAGTAATTATGTATTTTTGAAAATCCCGTCTTTATCATCTGTTGGAGTTACAGCAAATAATATTGAAAATGTATTCGCTAAAATATTATTAGATGCTGCACCAGGTAGTGTGTTATTTAATACCTATGTATCCAGTGATAAAATATTTGAAGATGTACCACTCCATGAACTGTCTTATTTGGATGTTGAAGTTGTTGATCCATTAGGAGAATTATTTGAATTCAATAATACCGATCATTCATTCAGTATTGAAGTCACAAGTATGATCGATACTGTTAAGGGTAGCAATTTAAGTAGTAGAACGGGACAAATTGATGAATAAAATTATATATTATGGATATGGAGTGTAAAGGGTATAAAAGTAAATAATGTAAAAGTATACAAATATGATAAATAATTATTATGAAGAAATAGTTAAATTTTCCAAAGATAATCCAAGTGATATATCTCAACATTTACCATATATATTTCAAAAAATAATATTTAATTTATTACAAATATGTCCTAAATTAATTGTTGAATTAGGTGTATGTTCTGGACAATCTACAAAAGTTTTTAATTATATTAATAAATATATGGATTCAAAATTATTAAGTGTCGATATAAACAAATGTAATTATGAAAATATTTATAATGGTTCTTTTGTATTATCAGATGATATTGAATTTGCATCTAATTTTAGTGAGTTTTGTAAATTAAGAAATGTTATAGATAAGATTGATGTTTTATTTATTGACACTTCTCATGAGTATGAGCATACTAAGCAAGAAATTGATAAATGGTTTCCTTATCTAAATGAAGAAGCATTAATTATATTTCATGATACAAATATGCCTGGGATATATTGTAAAAATAATCTATATATCCAAAATTGGGATAATAATAGAGGTGTTATAAAAGCTATACAAGAATATTTTAATATGTATTTTTTTGAAGAGAGACCATTTAATATGATGAATATGTGGAAGTATGGTTATTATTGGCATTTTGAGCATGTTCCCGAATCTAATGGGTTAACAATAATTACTAAATCTCCAAAAGTCTTAGAAAAAAATCCATATAGTTTATATTAAAATTAAAATAAAATTAAATTAAAATTAAATTAAAATTAAATTAAAATTAAATTAAAATTAAATTAAAATTAAATTAAAATTAAAATTAAAATTAAATTAAATTAAATTTAAATTAAATTAAAATTAAATTAAAATTAAATTACTATTTAATTTTAGAATATAATGAATGAATGGAATATGATAGCGGATCATTTCTATTGTATTTCTTTAGAATTTGAATCCGATAGGAGAGAGAAATTATATAATGAGTTTTTAAGAATAGGACTAAATGACGTAGAATTTGTAATAGTTCAAAAAGATAAAAACGATACTAAACGTGGTTGTTTTAATTCACATCAAATGGTTGCTAAAATGGGATTGGATAAAGGATATAACAAGATATGTATATTTGAGGACGATGTAATTTTTATAAAACAATTAGAAAAACTTCATAATATATTAATAGAGATTTCAAATTGGTATAAGTCCAATAATACAGATAAATTAACAGATTTAAATTTTAATATACTATTTCTCGGACATTTACCTGTTAGACCATTAATTAAAACAAAACATAATTTAATATATCATACTCAAGATTCACGATATTTACATGCATATATTTTATCTCAAAATGGAATGCATGTAATGTCAGAATTAGAATATCAAGGAAGACATATAGATTATGATATTAGAAAAATCAAATATAAATATGCCTTATATCCTATGATAGCATATCAAGATGATTGTCCCACAACAAATAATTATTCAAATAATTATTTACGAATAATGAAATTTAGAAACACTATTACTTGTAAATCTTTATGTATTAAGTTTGAAAAAATAATGAAAATTATAGGAAATATTATATCAATAAAAAATTATTTATTATAATAAATTATTAAAAATCTAATATCATAATATATATAAATATTAAATGTTTTCCAGTTTAACAACATATGGCTTAATTAAAAATTATTGCGAATATGCACTTAACAGATGTTATAAACCATATATTATAGAAAAATATCAAAATCCTAGAAAAACAGGTATTTCTGTACCTGAGATAAATGATGAATTTCCCACAATGCACAATCAAAATGATGAATTTCCCATAATGCGAAATAAAAATAATAATACAGATATACAATTTGATCCTAATCCATTAAAATCAATTGATGCGGGATTATTAGCATTTTTTATAATCCTTGCTATAATTGGATTTACTATATATTTTTTTATTATGGGAATAGTTCCATGGGTATTAAATACAAGATGTAATCATGGTACTACATGGGTATATGTTTTAATTATTTTTGGATTTTTGTTTTTTCCATTTATAAATATAATAGTATTAATCACAATAGCTCTTCAATGTTCTTCTCATCAAAGTGGAGGATATAAAAGTATATTATCCAAAATAAGCAAATTAAATTCAAAATAAAATCAAAATAATGTCAAAATAAACTTATCTAAGGATATATATTAATAATAAAATCAAATATATAGTTAAATATTTGATTTTTAATGTCAAGAAATACACAATCTAAAACTTTGGGTGCCGAGGAGGACGAATTAGGTTCATCTATATTAGATAATTTAGTTGTTAAGGATTTAGAAGTTACAGATAATGCCGAATTTAATGGGAGTGTTTTTGTATCTACTTTAGATATTAGTAGTTTAGGTTCTTATGAACAAACGGGACCCGTGGATTTTAGTAATCAAGAATTGAGTAATATGAATATTGTTAGTGGAAATATGGATGGTATAGATATTGGAACCACAACACAAGGTAAAGGAGGATTTACAACATTAAATTCAGGTGTATCTGGTACTGGTTATGATGTATATTTTTATGGTAATGATACTGCTAAATATCTTAGATGGAATGGAAGTTTTAGTACATTAAATATTTCAGGAGATGTTGGTTTTGATATTCCCTTTCCCGATGGAAAATATCATTTTGCCCCATTGCAATATAATTTTGGAAAAGTTGAAATAAATGATGGACAAACTATTCCTCAAGCTGGATTGGTTGTAACAGGTGCATCAGGTGTTACTTTTCCTACAGATATAATAGGACATTATCTTGTCTTAAATGATGGAACACGTACTAAAATTACTCAACGTCTAACATCAAATACATTATTATGTGATGGTGTTAATAGTACTGGAACTGGGATATTAAAAACAGCACAAGAGTATACAATACATTATCCAGGTATAGTAATAGATACTTATGGGAATTTTAATGATAATGGAACCGGAGCATTAAAATTACCATCTGGGACAACAGCAGAACGTCCTACAACTTTATCAACAGGACAATTTAGAATTAATCAAGATTTCTCTGAATTTGAAGGATATAATGGAAGTAATTGGGTTACAATTTCTGGAGGTGGTTCTTTATATAATACAAGTCGTGGGAGCAAGATTGAATTAACAAGTGAGAATAAGCTTATTGTTAATCTTGCGGGGCAAAATAGTTTTATAGTAAATCAATCCAAAGTAGGTATCAATACTGAACCTTCTGTTACTTTAGATATATCTGGAACAGATGCTGTTAAAGTCCCAGTAGGAACTACGGGACAACGTCCATCAGCATCTGTTGGGATGTTTAGATATAATAGTACAGATACAGATTTTGAAGGATATACAGATAAAGGTTGGGTATCAATTGGTGCCGAGGGTACTTTATATAATGTAGGTAAAAATAGTAATATAGAAATAACAGAATCAAATCAATTAAACATTGAATTAGCAGGAACTACAAATTTAACTATATTACAAAATAAAATTGGAATAAACAATAATCAACCAATTGTAACATTAGATATAACAGCAACAGACGCTATTAAATTACCTATTGGAACAACAGCAGAAAGACCTACTGCTTCAACAGCCTCTCATAAAGGTTATTTCAGATACAATACAACGACAGAAGAATTTGAAGGTTTTGGAGCCGGTAATCAATGGAGAATATTAGGCAGTCTTAAAGATGTTGATAAAGATACTTATGTCAAGGCAGAATCATCTACAGGTGCCGATAATGATGAATTATGGTTTTATACAGCAGGAAACAGTAGAATGAGAATACTAAACGACGGGAAAATAGGTATTGCAACAAATTCACCCACGGTTAGTCTGGAAATAAATGCCACGGATTCTATTAAAATCCCTAAAGGAACAACAGCAGAAAGACCTACTGCTTCAACAGCCTCTCATAAAGGTTATTTCAGATATAATACAACTACAGAAGAATTTGAAGGTTTTGGAGCTGGGAATCAATGGAGAATTTTAGGTAGTCTTAAAGATGTAGACAAAGATACTTATGTTAAAGCCGAATCATCTACAGGTGCTGATAATGATGAATTATGGTTTTATACAGCAGGAAACAGTAGAATGAGAATACTAAACGACGGGAAAATAGGTATTGCAACAAAT
>Ga0114933_10000600_pt1 | contig 43513 bp, 22 predicted proteins | sample 4SBtaG_FD_89691 | JGI IMG/M metagenome (GOLD analysis project Ga0114933, IMG submission 89691) | Deep subsurface microbial communities from Kolumbo volcano to uncover new lineages of life (NeLLi) - 4SBTROV12_W25 metaG | ecosystem: Environmental > Aquatic > Marine > Volcanic | place: Kolumbo... | reverse complement strand
AGGTGGTGAACCAATGAACAACGCGATGACGACACGAGGTACTACGATGCGTTCACGCAGCTCACAGCTGTTGGGTCGCGGCGCCGTCTTTGCGCTCGCCGTGATGCTGGTGGCAAGCGCTCCCGGATGCGGTGACGATATTGGCGAAGAGCTGGCGCTCGACGCAACGGCCGGAGACGCGGTCACAGAAGGCGACGGCGAAAATGACGCCGGACCGGTCGATTCCGGATGCACACGCGGCATTGGCTGCGCATGTACAGCGGACGATGAGTGCGACTCTGGCCTGTGCCATACGGTCGGGACGTTCACGGTCTGCGCCAAGCCTTGCGAGACCGGCGGCAAGAAGGGCTGCGACGACGGCAACCCATGCACGACGGGTCTATGTCAGCCTGGTTTGGCCGCGGATAAGGACGCCAAGTGCATCCAGTCGCCGCTGAAAAACGGCGCTCCCTGCGACGACGGCAACGTGTGTTCATCGCAGGATCGATGCATCGCCGGTGTCTGCGGCGGCGATCTGCTCGTCTGCAACGACAGCAACCCGTGCACGACCGACGCCTGCGACAAGACTGGCGGCTGCACCTACACCGCCAAAGACGGGGCGCCCTGCGACGATGGCAGCACGTGCACGACCGCCGATGCGTGCAAGGACAAAGCTTGCGCTAGCGGCAAGGCCATCGACTGCGACGACAACAACCCCTGCACGACCGACACCTGCGACGCCAAGGCCGGCTGCCAGCACGCCTCGACCAAGGCCGCTTGCGACGACGGCGACGCTTGCACGACCAAAGACAGCTGCAAGGGCGGTGTCTGCGTGCCCGGCCCGGCGGCTGTGTGCGACGACAACAACCCGTGCACCAAGGACGCCTGCTTGCCCGCGAGCGGCTGCACCGTGACCGACCACGACGGCGCGACCTGCAACGACGGCAGCGTTTGTACCGTCGGCGACGCGTGCAAGGGCGGCACATGCCTGCCCACCAAGGACCAGGACTGCGACGACGGCAACCCGTGCACGACCGACACCTGCGACCACAAGACCGGTTGCCAGTACGCCAAGGCCGACGGCAGCGCGTGCGACGACGGAACCACCTGCACCACGGCCGACAAGTGCAAGGGCGGCGCATGCAAACCCGGCAAGCTGCTCGCCTGCGATGACGGCAACCCCTGCACGGCCGATTCGTGCGACCCGGTCAAGGGCTGCGTCGCCAAGAACGTCGATGGCCGCGTCTGCGTGCCCGCCACGAACACATGCGACACCGGCGGCCAGTGCAAGGCCGGCGCGTGCAAGACCGTCAAAGCGACAAGCTGCAACGACGGCAACCCCTGCACGGCCGACACCTGCGACAAGTTGAGCGGCGCCTGCGTCTACACCAAGATCGCCGACGGCGGGGCCTGCAACGACGGCAACGCCTGCCTCGCCAAGGAGACCTGTCAGAAGGGCGCCTGCATCGGCTCACCCGCCAACTGCGACGACAAGAACCCGTGCACGGTCGACACGTGCGACGCGGTCAAGGGGTGCGGCCACGCGGCCAAGTCCGGCACAGCGCTGCCCTGCGACGACGGCAACCTCTGCACCATCAGCGACACCTGCACGGGCGTCTCCTGCCAGCCTGGCAAGCCGCAGAGCTGTGGCGACGGCAACCCGTGCACCGACGCGGCTTGCGACCCCAAGACCGGCTGCAAACCGGGCTCCATCGCGGCCAGCTGCGACGACGGCAACGCCTGCACCGTTGGCGACGCGTGCAAAGACGGCCATTGCAAACCGGGTGCGACCATCGACTGCGATGACGGCAACGCTTGTTCGCTCGACAGCTGCGACGTCAAGAAGGGCTGCCAGTCCAAGATCGCCGACCTGTCGTGCTCCGACGGCAGCGTCTGCACGGTCGGCGACGCGTGCAAGAACGGCACCTGCCTGGCCGGCAAGACGATGATCTGCAACGACGGCAACCCCTGCACCATCGACGTCTGCGACGCCAAGAAGGGCTGCGTCGGCAAGGACAACGCCGCCAGCTGCAACGACGGCGACGTCTGCACGAGCAACGACGTGTGCTCGGGCGGCGTATGCAAACCCGGCAGCCCGCTGTCCTGCGATGACAAGAACGGCTGCACCAAGGACTGGTGCGATCAGAAAGCCGGCTGCAAACACGCCGACACCGCCAGCAGCTGCAACGACGGCAACGCCTGCACCGTCGGTGACGGATGCAAGGACGGTAAGTGCTTCCCCGGGCCGATCCAGGTCTGCAATGACGGCAACCACTGCACGACCGACAGCTGCGACCCGAAGTCGGGTTGCGTGCAAAAACCCAACAGCCTCGGCTGCGACGACGGCAACGTCTGCACGGTCGCCGACAAGTGCGGCAAGGGTAAATGTCAGCCCGGCACCAAGACGCTCGGCTGCAACGACGGCAACGTCTGCACCGACGACCTGTGCGACACCAAGACCGGCTGCAAAGCCAAGCTCACCGACCGGCTCTGCAACGATGGCAACGTCTGCACGATCAAGGACGCCTGCAAGTCCGGCAAGTGCGTCGGCGGCAAGCTCAAGAGCTGCGACGACAACAACAAGTGCACCGACGACTTCTGCCACGCGACCAAGGGCTGCGTATACGTGCCCAACGGCCCATCGGTCTTCAAGCCCTTCGGCGACGCCGGGGTCAAGGACAAAGGCCAGTGGGTGTTCGCGGCGACCAAGGGCGACAAGGCGTTCGATCACCTGGCCTCGGGCTACTACGAGCTGGCCAACGCCAAGAGCGGTAGCACCCAGACAATGACGCTGTTCAAGAAGCTCGACCTGCAGTGTACGGGCGACCCCGTCCTGTACTGGGACCAGCGCTACTACGCGCGCCAGTTCTACGTCGAAGCCAGCACCAACGGTACGACCTGGGCCAAGCTCGCCGACATCCCCAGCACCCGCGACCACGTGTGGCGCAAGACGTCGGTCAGCCTCAAGCAATACAAGGGCACGGCGGTGTGGATTCGCTTCCGCGCGCTCTCGGCGGGAACCGGCTACTGGTGGCACATCCGCAACCTGCGCGTGGCCGAAAAGGATAAGCCACCGGCGACCATCAACTGGACGGCGACCACATCGTGCGCGATGTGGCGTACCGAGGGGCCCACCTGGGTCTGCGACAAGACGCTCAACCCGTATGAGCTGCGTCACCAGGGCGTCAAGCAGCTGCCCGATCCCAACGGCTACCCGAACATCATCCAGCTCGACCGGATCCTCGACGCTACGAAGGTGAAAAACCCCGCGATTTCGTTCCTCGAGCGGCACTACCACAGCAACTTCTACGTCGACGTCCGCGAGGTCGGCGGCGCGTGGGAGGCCATGTACACCCGCCAGGGCAGCGCCGACTACGTGTGGCGCAAGCGCACGCTGTACATGCCGAAGTTCGCGGGCAAGAAGCTGCAGGTCCGCCTCCGCGCGACCATGAACTCGAGCTACTGGGGCCACATCCGCAACTTCAGGCTGCTCGACAAGGCCAAACCCGGTCCGCTGGCCGTGGTGGCGGCGCCGCTCGCGCTCAAGGACTGCAAGCTGTGGTCGTTCGAAGGCAAGGCGTGGCGCTGCGACCCCAACGCGAGCGTCTGGAACCTGAGCTACGTCGGGGACTCGTCGTCGGTCTACAACACCAACGGGTACTACCATTACGCGGACTACCAGCGGCGCATCGACCTGAGCAAGCTGAAAAACCCCGAGCTCGCGTTCGACGAGCGTCACTACAACGGCACCGTCAACTTCGAGATCAGCGAAAACGGCGTCAACTGGATCAAGCTCTGGCAGTACCCGACCGGCAGCGACCATGTTTGGCGCGAACAGCGCGTTGACCTCACCAAGTACAAGGCCAAGAAGTGGTACCTGCGCGTCAACGTCCGCCCGGGGAGCAGCAGCTACTGGGGTCACTTCCGCAACCTCCGCATCCAGGAGCGCCCCAAGCCGTGGCCGACGGTCGCGTATGGCACCAAGATCGCGTGCGGGCTCTTCAAGTTCGAAGGCAACAGCTGGGCTTGCGATGATGGCAACGACCCGTGGATGCTGCGGCTGAAGACGACGAACGTGCAGCCCGGCACGTGGGGCTACGACCAGAGCAGCTTCCTGACCCGCTGGATCGACCTGACCAAGGCCACGTCGCCCGGCCTGGCGATGGAATACCGCCGCTACCACACCAACATCGCCGTCGACGTCTCCGAAAACGGCACGACCTGGAAGCAGGCGTTCGGCATCAACGGAAACGCAGACTACGTGTGGCGCAAGATCCACGTCGACCTGGGGGCGTACAAGGGCAAGAAGATCCTCGTGCGGGTGCGCGGCAGGCCCAACCACTACACCTACTGGGGTGAGCTCCGAAACATCCGATGGCTCGACATCAAGCCGGCGCCGGTCGTCAAGATGGCGACCGCGAAGATCACGTGCGCCAACTGGAGCATCGAGGGCAGCGCGTGGAAGTGCGCCGACAGCGGCAAGCCCTACCACCTGCGCTACGACGGGCTGAACACCCAGCCCAACCCCAATGGCTACCCGCACCACGCCAGCACGCGGTTCCTGCTCGACCTCACCGGCGCGAAGAACCCGACGCTGTACTTTGAGCGCCGCCGCAACAACGGCACGTTCGAGGTCTCCGTGTCCGGGCCGGTCGACGCGCGCAAGACGATGTGGACCGACCCCGTCGGCTACGACCCCGTGTGGAAGCGCTGGGCCGTGGACCTGTCGCAGTTCGTCGGCCGCAAGATCCACGTGAGCTTCGACGTCAAACCGCACCACCCGACCTACTGGGGCGAGCTCCGCAACATCGTGCTCAAAGAGCGTGAGACGGTCGGCAAGCTGCCGCTGGGCGAGTCGCCGAACACCAACGACTGGACCACGGAAGGAGCCTGGGTGTGGAGCCCGAAGGTCAGCCGCTGGCACCTGTCAGGCACGTTCTTTGGCGCCTGGCAGGGCGTCCTTACCAACAAGCGAGTCGACCTGACCAAGGCCAAGGACCCGGTGCTTGAGTTCCGTGAGTCGGTGCAGACGGTCAACCGCGCCGTCCGTGTCTCGGTCGACGGCTTCACGTGGCAGAACGCCGCGCTCGATTCCGCCCAGAACGACCCGGTCGCGCGACGGAAGGTGATCAGCCTCGCCAAGTGGAAGGGCAAGCTCATCCACATCAAGTTCGACGGCTACCCGGCCAACATCAACTCGTGGTGGCAGGTGTTCGACATTCGCATCATGGAGCGGCCCGCCAAGGTCGTCGTGAAGCCGAAGACGATGCTGACCGAAAAGCAGTGGGAAGCCGAAGGGCTGTGGAAGCGCGCGACCGACGGCTCATGGGGCATGAACGTTGGCGTCTCGGGCTCGAGCAACCACGACATTCTCATCAATTACTGGCAGCACCTGACGTCTCGGGTCGCGTTCGACATCAGCAAGCTGACCACCCCGACCATCGTGTTCGAACAACGCTACTACCAGACGACGGGCGCGGTTGACGTGAGCGCCGACGGCGTCTCGTGGGAGCAGGTCTGGTACCGGTCGGGTCAGACCCTGCCCGACTACTACAACCGGGTGCGGATCCCCATCACGAAGTTCAAGAAAGGCGGCGCGCTGTACATCCGCTTCCGCAGCCATCCGAGCAACCAGCCCAACTACTGGTGGAGCGTGCGGAACATGACCGTCATGGAGATGCCGGTGATCGCCAAGGCCGCCGCGGGTCACGTCGTCGGCAGCAACGAGTGGTACGTCTCGGGCAAGTGGACCTGGGACAGCAACAACAAGTGGTTGCAGGTCATCGATACGAAGACCAGCCGCAGCCACTACGCCACGGTCGAACGCATCTACCAGGTCGCCAAGGGCAACAGCGCGCCCAAGCTCGAACTCGAAGAGGCCTGGTACCGCGGCCGGCGCATCGTGGAGGTCAGCCTCGACGGCAAGTCGTGGCTCGAGGCCTACAACGAATACAACAAGGGCGTGAAAGACACGTTCGTCACCACCACGATCGACCTGGCTCCCAAGCTGGGCGGCGCGGCGACAGGGGCGACCGTCTACGTGCGGCTGCGCTGGTACGCGGTCTACACCAACGACTGGTGGCGGCTGCGGAAGGTGACGTTCAAATGAGCCGCGAGCCGATGGCGCAAGCCCACACCGAAACGACCGAACGAAAGCACGACCGATTGCGGCGCGGCGGGGATCAACTCCCCGGGCCCGCGACGGAGGCATCCATGACGCATCAACGCACCCACTCCACGGCTGCGACCAGGCTGTTGCAGACGCTCGTCATCGCGTCCGTGGCGACACTCTCCAGCGCCTGCGCGACCGACACCGGCGGCCCCGTCTCTTCGGACGCCCAGGTCCTGGCCGACACCGGTGACCAAGCCGACGCCAACGTCGACAACGACACAGGCGCCGTAGATGCCGGGCCGGTCGACGCCGGAACACCCGACGTGGGTCCTGCGGACGTCCCTCCGGTCGATGCCGGACCGTGCAAAGGTGCCGTCGGTTGTCCCTGCCAGGGCAACGCCGACTGCGATGACGGCCTGTGCGTGGGCGCGGGCAAGCCCGGTGCGATGTGCGGGCTCGACTGCAAGAAGCCCTGCAACGACAGCAACGCCTGCACGGTGGACCTGTGCATCGCGGCGACGAAGGTCAACGGTGAGCCGTCTTGTTCGTTCACGGCGGCGCCCGACGGTGGCGCCTGCTCCGACGGCAACCCCTGCACCACTGCGAGCAAGTGCGCAGCCGGCAAGTGCGGCGCAGGCACGGCGAAGGACTGCGACGACAAGCTGGTGTGCACGGTCGACTTCTGCGACCCGACCGGCGCCTGCAAACACGTCAACAAGGACGGCAAAGCCTGCGACGACAGCGATGTCTGCACCGTGGGCGACGTCTGCGACGGCGGGGCCTGCAAGAAGGGACCGGCCCAAAAATGCGCCGACGGCAACCCGTGCACCAAGGACGCCTGCGACGCCAAGACCGGCTGCAAGCACACCGACGACGATGGCGCGGCGTGCGACGACGGCGACAAGTGCACCGGCGACGCGAAAAACCCCGACACCTGCGCCAAGGGCGCGTGCAAATCCGGTCCCGTGCCCAAGTGCGATGACGGCGACACCTGCACGCTCGACGGCTGCAACAGCGCGACCGGCTGCACGCACAAGTCCAACGTCGGCGGGCCCTGCGATGATGGCAGCGTCTGCACGGTCGGCGATTCCTGCACCGCCAAGGGCTGCTCGGGCGGCAAGACCCAGCTGTGCGACGACGGCAACCCCTGCACGGCCAACGCCTGCGATGCCAAGACCGGTTGCAAAGCCACCGCCTTGCCCGCGACCGCGACCTGCACCGACAGCAACGCCTGCACCGTCGGCGACCGCTGCAACGCCGGCGTCTGCCTGCCCGGCGCGCTGACCGCGTGCGACGACAACAACCCGTGCACCACCGACGCGTGTGACGCCGCCGCAACCGGCAAGACCGGAGCGTGCCAGCACAAAGCCAAGGACGGCGGCGCTTGCGTGCCCCAGGACGACAGCTGCTCGGTGAGCGGTGTCTGCAAGGCCGGCGCCTGCGCGAAGGTCAACGTGGTCGGCTGCGACGACGGCAACCCCTGCACGGCCGACAGCTGCGACAAGGCGTCGGGCAAGTGCGTGCACAAGACCGCAACGAGCGGGGCCTGCAACGACGCCAACGCGTGCACCGAGAAGGACTCGTGCACCAGCATCGGCTGCCGCGGCACCCCGAAGAGCTGCGACGACGGCAACACCTGCACCGTCGATTCGTGCGACCCGGCCACCGGCTGCAAACAGAAGAACGCGGTCGGGCTCGTCTGCGCCGACGGCAACGTCTGCACCACCGGCGATATCTGTTCGGACGGCAAATGCACCGCCGGCAAGCCGCTGGGCTGCGACGACGGAAACCTCTGCACCGACGACAAGTGCGACGCAAAGAAGGGGTGCACGCAGACGCCCAACGCCAAGGCGTGCGACGACAACAACGCGTGCACCGTCTCGGACAAGTGCGGCAGCGGTGCGTGCCAGCCCGGTCAGCCCAAGACGTGCAACGACGGCAAGCTCTGCACCCAGGACAGCTGCGATCCCACCGCCGCCGGCGGAAAGGGCGGCTGCGTGTCCAAGCCCGACAACGGCATCGGCTGCAACGACGGCGACCTCTGCACGGTCGGTGACACCTGCAGCAACGGCGCCTGCAAGGCCGGCATCAAGCAGCTCTGCAACGACGGCAACACCTGCACGGTCGACAAGTGCGACGCCAAGAAGGGCTGCGTCGGCGATCCCCGCACCGGCGCCTGCTCGGACAGCGACGTCTGCACCAAGGGCGACACCTGCAAGCTCATCAGCGGCAAGGCCAAGTGCATCCCGGGCAAGCCCATCGTCTGCTCGGACGGCAACGGCTGCACGGCCGACAGCTGCCACCCGGTCAAGGGTTGCGTCTACACCGTGCTCAAGGGCGCCTGCGACGACGGCAACGTCTGCACGCTCGGCGACAACTGCGCCACCGGCAAGTGCATCGGCAACAAGAAAAAGGTCTGCAACGACGGCAACGTCTGCACCGACGACTCGTGCGACAAGGTCGCCGGCTGCAAGGTCAAGCCCAACACGGCCAAGTGCAGCGACGGCAACGCCTGCACCGAGGGCGACAACTGCGTCAAGGGCAATTGCACCGCCGGATCCAAGGCCAAGGTCTGCAACGACGGCAAGGTCTGCACCGAGGACAAGTGCGACGCCAAGAAAGGCTGCTTGTTCCCCGCGAACACCGCCTCCTGCTCCGATGGCAACGCCTGCACCGCCAACGACCAGTGCGCGAAATTCAAGTGCGTGCCTGGCGTCAAGCTGTCCTGCAACGACAACAACCTCTGCACCGACGACAGCTGCAACCCGAAGACGGGCTGCGTGCACAAAGCCAACAGCCACGCCAAGTTCAAGGCGCTGGCCGACCCGATGACCAAGAACACCGGGCTGTGGAAGGCGTCGGCGTCCAACAACCAGGTGCGCTGGTCGTTCAACGGCAAGGGCTACTGGCAGATCACCAACTCGAAGAGCAGCACGCAGGTGCTGGAGCTCAAGTCAACGCTCGACCTGTCGTGCGCGACCACCCCGTGGCTCTACTACGAAGAGCGCTACTACCACGGCAACCAGTCGGTGCAGGTCAGCCTCGACGGCAAGCTGTGGACCTCGATCGCGGTGCGCCAGTCGTCGTCCGACTACGTGTTCCGCCGCAACGCCGTCGACCTCAGCGGCTTCTCCGGCAAGAAGATCCAGCTGCGCTTCCGCAGCAGCCCCAGCCACCCGTCGTACTGGTGGCATATCCGCAAGGTCGAGGTGAAGTCGAAAGAGGCGCCGCTCAAGGTGGTGCCATGGGGCAGCGCGCTGACGTGCGCAAACCTGCGTTTCGAGGGCCCCAACGGCTCGTGTGCGACGGTCAACAAGAGCTACGAGGTGCGCTTCAAGGGCGTCAACAGCACCCCCAACCACAACGGCTACCGAAACTGGGCCGTCTACAACGTCGCGTTCGACCGCAGCAAGGTCGCGATCCCGCAGCTCCGCTTTGAAGAGCGACACCGTTACGCGGCGCTCGTTGTCGAATACCGCGACGGGGCTGGTGGCGCGTGGCAGACCGCATACAGCCGGGGCCACTCCACCGATCACGTCTGGCGCAAGCGCGTCATCACCCTCACCGACCTCAAGAGCAAGACCGCCCAGGTGCGGATCGGCACCTCGTACTACAACCACGATCACTGGACGGACATTCGCAACGTCACGTTCGGCGCCAAGGCCGCGTTGACCAAGCCGATCAAGCCCGACCACCTGTTCAAGGGCTGCACGGGCTGGGCGCTCGAAGGCAAGGCGTGGAAGTGCGATCCGACCGCAAAGACGTGGCACCTGCGCTACGAAGACAAGGCGACTGACCCCAAGCAAACGTACAGCTACACGCACTACGCGACGCCGATGGCGCGCTTTGACCTCAGCGGGTTGAAGACCCCGGTGCTGCAGTTCAACTCGCGCTTCCGGCAGGGGTCGTTTTACGTGTACGCCAGCCTCGACGGCGCCAACTGGCAGCAGGTCTACTACCGCGGCAACTACGCCGACTACGTCTGGAAACGGCAGACGGCGTCGCTGATGCAGTTCGCCGGCAAGACGGTCTGGGTCCGGATGGCGATCGTGCCCCATTACAACTACGCGTGGGGCGAGTTCAAGGACATCAAGCTGCTCAAGGCCGATCCGACGCCGCCGGTCGCCAAGTTTGGCGCGCTCAAGATCACGTGCGCCGACTGGCGGATCGAAGGTCAAGCGATCAAGTGCGATCCCAAGGTCGCGGGCACCCGCCTGCACTACAAGGGCCTGACCACGGACCCGCAGACCAACGGCTACTGGCAGCACGCGTTCTTCAACAAGCGGCTTGACCTCACGGGCACCAAAAAGCCGGTCGCGCGCTTCCAGGTTCGCAAGAACCACGGCGCTGCGTACTTCTACGTGCGCGAGGTCGGCGGTAGCTGGGTCAACCACTGGTACAGCAGCAACCATCGCGACCACATCTGGCGCAACCACGAGGTGGACCTGTCGAGCTACATCGGCCGCAAGATCGATATCCGGCTCAACATCATTCCGTACAACAACTCGTACTGGGGCGAGTTGCGCAACCTGACGTTTGTCGAGGCCAAGGCGCTGCCGGTCGTGAAGTTCGGCGCGGCGCTGCCCTGCGGCTCCTGGCTGCTCGAGGGTAAATCGTGGCAGTGCGACCCGAAGGCGGCCAAGTGGATGTGGCGGCTGACCGGCAAGTCGGAAAACCCGACCACGCACAACTACTGGCATAGCGCTTACCTGCAGGCCTGGGTCGACCTCAAGGGGACCAAATCACCGCAGATCTACTTCCAACTCAACGGCCAAAACAGCCCGCAGCTGTACATCGACGCCTCGACCGACGGGAAGAAGTGGACGTCTCTGGGCTACATCAGCGTGGGCACCGACCCGATTCGACGCTACCGGCGATTCAGCCTGGAAAACTACGTCGGCCAGAAGATCCGCCTGCGGATGCGCGGCTACCCAAACTCCACGTCCGGTTGGATGGAGCTGGCGGCGCTGTCATTGCGCGAGCGCGACAAAGAGGTCGTCACCAAGCCCGGCGCCACGATCACATCCAAGGACTTCGGATCCGACGGTGCCTGGAAGTACGACAGCAAGACGGCCACGTGGAGCGCCGACCACACGTTCCGCAACTACTACCAGTACCTGTGGCTGAAGAATCCCTACGACCTGACCGCGGCCAAGAACCCCGAGCTGCGCTTTGAGCACAAGGCCACCTATGGGCGGCTGCGCGTCGAGGCGAGCCTGGATGGGTCCAAGTGGAGCACGGTCTACTACCGCGACAACCACGGCCGGAAGATCGTCGACTACGAGCCCGCGAAGGTGTCGCTGACCAACTGGGTCGGCCAGAGCAAGGTTTACATCCGCTTTCGGCACTACCCGCTGTCGTACAGCACCGGTGGCTGGTGGCTGCGCAAGATCGAGCTCAGCGAAGCCAAGGCGGTGTCGGCCATCAAGGCGCCGAGCGACCTGAAGAAGGCGCACTACCGCGCGCTCGGCCAGTGGAAACACGACGCCACGGCCAACGCGTTCTCTTTGAACAACCCGACGAGCAAAGACACGACCAAGGTGGGCGGCGACCACAGCCTGTGGCCGCTCATCGCGTACGACATCAGCGCGCTCACGACGCCGACGCTCACGTTCTGGCAGCGGCGCAACGGCATGAACACGTACATCGACGTCAGCCTCAACGACGGCGAAACGTGGCAACAGCTGCCCTACTCCAGCTCGGGCCACTCGGTGGTCTGGACGCCGACCGCGGTCGATCTCTCCGCCTACAAGGGCAGCAAGTCGCTGATGATTCGCTTCCGCGGCCACCTCAACAGCACGTCCTACTGGTGGCAGGTGCGGGCGCCGCGCGTTGCCAACGCGCACGTCTACCAGGTGTTGCAGCCCGGGCAGGAAGCGGCACCGAAGGACTGGCAGCTGGAGAGCGGTTGGTCGGTCATCTCCAACAGCTACCTGCAGCGCAAGGGGACCCACGGCCACTACACGTACGCGCGGCTGATGAAGGTGTTCAACCTCAAGGGCGCCAAGACACCCAAGCTCGAGTTCGAGGAGCAGGGTGTCAGCCCGACGCGATGCGTCGACGTCAGCGACGACGGCATCATCTGGACACAGGTGCAGAACTGCACGTCGTCGGGCGTCACGAGCAAGTGGAAGAAGAAGAGCATCGCAATCCACGATTTTGGCGGCGTTCCGACGCTGTATGTGCGACTCCGCAGCCACGTGGGAAGCACCAGCAATCGCTGGGATGTCCGCAAGCTCACCGTCAGCAAGAAATAGCAACGAACGGGTAGACGCGTCCGGCGAAGGACGCGCCACACATCCAGCGCGTTGCACGACGACGCGCGACCCCGCGAGGGCAAGATGAATACACAACTGACACGCAATCGACGACTGGCGAGCCACCCAGCGACCTGGGTTATCGCCGCGTTGATCGGGATCACCGCGGGCTGCGGTGACGACGTGATCACCGACGGCGAGCTCGGGGCCGATGTCAACGCGGTGGATGACGCCGGGGAAGACGCCGGTGCCGACGCGGACACCAATGTGGACGCGGGCTGCACGGGCGCGATCGGCTGTGTGTGTACGGCCAACGACGAATGCGACAGCAAGCTCTGCCACATCGAAAACGGCTCCGGACTATGCGGCAAGCCGTGTGAAACCGGCGGCAAGGCGGGCTGCGATGACGGCGATCCGTGCACGCTCGACACCTGCAAAGTGAGCGTCGACAAGGACAAGGACTCGACCTGCAACCACCCGGCCGCGACCAAGGGTACCGCCTGCGACGATGGCAGCGCGTGCACCAAGGACGACGGCTGTGACGCGGGCAAATGCGCCGGCGCCACGATCGATTGCAACGACAACAACGCGTGCACGACCGACGGGTGCGACACCACCAGCGGCTGCACCAACAAGGGCGACGTGACCTCGTCGTGCGACGACGGCGACGCCTGCACCAAGGACGACGCGTGCAAAGCCGGCACGTGCACGGGCGGCGGCAAGGTCTCCTGCGACGACGGCAACCCGTGCACCACCGATTCGTGCGCCAAGGCGACCGGCTGCAAGCACGCGACCAAGAACGGCGGCGCTTGCGACGATGGCTCGGCGTGCACGACCGGCGATACGTGCGCCAAGGGCGTCTGCACCGGCGGCAAGGCGCTGATCTGCGACGACAAGAACCCGTGCACCAAGGACAGCTGCGACGCGACCAAGGGCTGCGAAGCCGCGAGCATCGACGGCAAACCCTGCAACGACGGCTCCGCCTGCACGCTCGGAGACGCCTGCGCCGCGTCCAAGTGCGCGCCCGGCAAGAAGGCCAACTGCGATGATGGCAACCCGTGCACGAAGGACGCCTGCGACATGGCCGTGGGCTGCACGGCGACCGCGCTGATCGGCGACAAGTGTGACGACGGCTCCGCCTGCACGATCGGCGACAAGTGCGCGGTTGAAAAGGACGGCTCGTCGGTATGCGCGCCGGGCGCCGCGAAGATCTGCGACGACAACAACCCCTGCACCAAGGACGCGTGCGACCTCGCGGTCGGCTGCACCACGACCAACCTCGAGGGCGCCAACTGCGTTCCGGCGGGCGGCAACAAGTGCAACACCGGCGGCGCCTGCAAGGCCGGCGTATGCGCGGTCGTTCAACGGGTTGGATGCGACGACGGCAACGGCTGCACGGTCGACGCCTGCGACAAGAACACCGGCCTCTGCACCTACAAATCGGTCAAGGACGGCTCGACGTGCACCGACGGCAACGCGTGCACCGGCTCAGACGCCTGCAAGGCCGGCAGCTGCAAGAGCGCGCCGAAGGTCTGCGACGACAAGAACGCTTGCACCGCCGATAACTGCGACCCCGCCACGGGCTGCACGACCAAAGCGCTCGTCAACACGCCGTGCACCGATGGCAGCGTGTGCACCCAAAAGGACACCTGCAAGGGCGGCAAGTGCACCGGCGGCGCCAAGATCGTGTGCGACGACGGCAACCCCTGCACCGACGACCTGTGCGTGGCCAAGACCGGCTGCCGCACCTCGGTTCGCAAGGGCGCGTGCAGCGACGGCAACGCCTGCACCAGCAAGGACACCTGCAAGAACGGTTGGTGCCAGCCCGGACCGCTCGCTGACTGCAACGACGGCAACTCGTGCACCGTGGATTCGTGCGACGCCAAGTCCGGCTGCGTGAAGACACCCGCTGCCATCAGCTGCAACGACGGCAACCCGTGCTCGGTGGCTGACCTGTGCAGCAACGGCGCCTGCAAGGCCGGCAAGCTACAGAGCTGCGACGACAACAACGCGTGTACCGCCGACAAGTGCGACACCAAGAAGGGCTGTGTCAGCCTGCCAGTGGGCGTCAGCTGCACCGACGGCGACGCCTGCACGGTCGGCGATGCCTGCAAGGACGGCACCTGCGTCAAGGGCGCGTTCAAGACCTGCGACGACAACAACACGTGCACCGCGGACTCGTGCGACCCCAAGTCGGGCTGCACCTACGTCAACAGCTTGGCCAACTGCACCGATGGTGACGCCTGCACCGTCGGCGATGGCTGCAAGCAGGGCAAATGCGTGCCGGGAGCGCCGCAGAAGTGCGACGACGGCAACGCGTGCAGCGATGACGCCTGCGACAAGACCAAGGGCTGCGTGCAGAAGGCCAACGCCAACAAGTGCGACGACAACAACGCGTGCACCGTCGGCGACGCGTGCAAAGCGGGCTTCTGCCAGGGCGGAACCAAGCCGCTCGCCTGCGACGATAAGAACCCCTGCACCGACGACTTCTGCCGCCCCGACAAGGGCTGCGTGAAGCTGCTGAGCACCAAGCTGTGCGACGACGGCGACGCCTGCACGGTCGACGACGCCTGCAAGGCCGGCAAGTGTCAGCCCGGCGCCAAGCGCGACTGCAACGACAACAACAGCTGCACCGACGACTCCTGCGACCAGAAAGTGGGCTGTAAGAACGTCATCAACAAGGCCAACCCGTTCAACGCCATCAACGACACCGGCGCCAAGGACAGCGGCGACTGGACGTTCGAGGAGTCCAAGTCGGGCAAGGTCACGCCGACGATCCTCTTTGGCCACTCGGGCGCCGGCTACTACCGGATGGCGGCCGGCGCGACGAAGACCTGGTACTTCATGAAGCGCAGCAAAGCGATCGACCTCAACTGCACGGGCGCGCCGACGCTGTACGTGGAGCAGCGTTTCGCCGCGGCGGTCAAGTACATCGAGGTCAGCCTCGACCAGAAGAAGTGGACCGCGCTGCAATCGGTGAGCCACACCGACCATGTCTGGCGCCGCTACAGCTTTGACCTCAGCAAGTACAAGAACAAGCTGCTGTGGCTGCGGATGCGGTACTACCCCAACAACTCGACGTACTTCTGGAACCTCCGCAAGATCGAGGTGAAGGACAAGGAAGCGCTGCCCAAGAAGGTGAGCTGGGGCACAAAGCTGGCCTGCGCTTCGTTCAAGTACGAGGGCCCGGCGTTCCGCTGCGACACGACCGAGACGCCGTTCCGGCTCAGCTACCACGGCGTCGTCGCGCTGCCCGACACCAACGGCTACAACAACGTCGCCCAGACCAGGTGGCTGTACGACACCAAGGGCGTCAAAGCCCCCGCGGTCACCTTCCAGGAGCGGACGCGCGGCATGCTCGCGCTCGACGTGCGGGAGCCGGCCGGCAAGTGGGTGCAGGTCTGGTCACGCGGCAACAGCACGGACTATGTGTGGCGAACCCGCACGCTCTACCTCGACAAGTACAAGGGCAAGACGCTGCAGCTGCGCTTCCGTGCGACGATGGGGCCGACCAACTGGGTCCACGTCCGCAAGCTCGCCACGGTCGACCAGACCAAGCCGGCCGAGCCCCCCATGGTCAAGGCGCCCGTCAAGCTGTCCGACTGCAAGCTGTGGCGCTCCGACGGCAGCCGGTGGACCTGCGACCCGTCGCAGACCATCTTCAAGCTGGCCTACACCGGTGACGCGGCGCAGACGTTCAACACCAACAGCTACTACCACTACCAGTATTACGAGCGGCGCATCGACCTGTCGGCGCTGACCAAGCCGCAGTTCGTGATGGAGCAGCGCTACCACGCCGGCCAGCTGTACGTGCAGGTGTCCAACAACGGCACCTCGTGGTCCCACATCTACAGCCACGGAAACGGCGTCGATTACGTGTGGCGCACAATCCGCTACGACCTGACGTCGTGGAAGAACAAGAAGAAGCCCATCTACCTGCGCATCTACGTCCGCCCGAACAGCAAGACCTATTGGGGCCACCACCGCAACATCCGCATCGAGGAGGCGCCCAAAGATCCCGCGACGTTGCCGTGGGCCGGCAAGATCGACAGCTGCGGCATGTGGAAGTGGGAAGGGCCGTCGTGGAAATGCGATCCCGCGCAGGGCAGCTGGCTGTTCCGTGTCGATACGGTCAACAGCGAGCCGAACCCGGGCAACTACTGGCAGTACAACACGCTGGACCGCTGGATCACGGTACCGAAGACGGGCACCCCGAGCATCTTCTTCGAGTACCGCCGCAACTGGTCGTACCTGAACCTGCAGATCAGCACCAACGGCACCAGCTGGTCCAACCGGTGGCAGATGTCGGGCGGCAGCCCGGACTACGTGTGGCGCCAGATGCGCTACGACCTCAAGAGCTACAAGGGCAAGAAGATCCGCATCCGGCTGGGCACCTACCCCGGCCTGGGCCAGAAGTGGGCCGAGATCCGCAAGCTGTCCCTGCAGCAGCTGCCGGTCTGGAAGGACGTCAAGTTCGGCACCAAACCCGAGTGCAAGGACTTCGAGTTCGAAGGCACCGTCTGGACCTGCGGCACCGGAGCGGCGCCGTACTTCCTGCGTTTCCAAGCGTCCAAGGCGCAGCCTTCGCCCAACAACAACCACCACCTCGCGCGCTGGAAGGTCAACATCGACCTCACCGGCACCAAGAAACCGACGCTGTACTTCGAAGCACGGCGCTTTGGCGGCGACGTCCGCATCTACGCGACCGGTCCGTCGATCGGCACGCGGCACTTCTACTCGTTGGGCGGCGTCGGCAAGTTCTGGCGCCGCAGGAACGCCGACCTGACGCAGTTCGCCGGCAAGAAGATCTCGCTGTACTTCTACGTGCGCCCGCAAAATGAGAACTACTGGGCCGACTTCCGCAACTTGGTGTTCAAGGAGCGCGAGGCCGAGAAGACAATCATGTACACCACCCCGCTGAAGACGGCCGACTGGTGGCTTGAAGGTGGCTGGAAATGGGACTCACTGGACAGCCGCCACAAGCTCGATTCGTCGTTCCCAAGCGAGTGGCAGTACCTGACATCGCAGGTGAAGATCGACCTCAAGGGCCTCAAGGACCCGGTGCTTTCCGTTCGCATGGCCGGCGTCGGCATCACCCGCTATGTGCGGGCGTCCACCGACGGCAAGAGCTGGCAGACGGTCCGCTACTTCGGCAACCCGAGCCAGGCGATCGAACGGCGCGAAGAGCTCAGCCTCAAGAACTGGAAGGACAAGAGCATCTACCTGCGCTTTGACGGCTACCCCAACGGCGCCAACCGCTGGTGGAATGTGGGCGACATCGTTTTCAAGGAAGCGACCGTCATCAACACCGTCCCCGCGTCGACGGTGCTCAGCAAGCTCCAGTTCGAGCCCGAAGGCCTCTGGAAGCACGAATCCATCTTCGACTCGTGGGCCATGAACAAGGGCGTCAAGGGCGCCTCGTACGAGAAGTTGCTGTACGGCTACTACCACTCGCTGACCGCGACGGTGGCGTGGGACGTGAGCAAGCTGACCAAGCCGGCGCTCATCTACCGCGAACGCAGCAGCGGCTCACACGGTCATCGCCAGCTGCGATTCCGCATCGACGGCGGAAGCTGGCAACACCTGGGCTACTCAAGCAGCCTGAGCAGCACGAAGTTCTGGCAGGACCATGTCTTCGATCTCTCGAAGTGGAAGCCGAAGAAGACCGTCCAGGTCAGGTTCTACGGATACGCGCACACCGACTATTGGTGGCAGGTCAACAACATCCACATGGGCGATGTCCCAGCGGTTCCCGTCGTGAGCATCGGCTATAAACCCGTCGGCTCGGACTGGCACTACCACGGCCACTGGACGGACAAGACGACCCACCTCGACGCGACGATGGACAACGAGGGCCAACAATCGCGCCTGACGCTCAAGAAGGGTTACAACTTCAAGGGCATCAGCAAGCCCCAGCTGGTGTTCGAAGAGGCGTTCAAGACCGCGTACCGATATGTGTATTGCAGCTACGACGGCAAGAGTTGGCGCCAAGCCTTCTACACCTACAACGGTCAGCAGGGCGTGTTCAAGCAGCGTATTGTCAACCTGCAGACCTGCGGCAACCGCGACAAGGTCCAGATCCGCTTCGCGACAACGCGCCGTCACGGTTCGGGCGAGTTCTGGCGGCTGCGCAACATCACGGTGACGAAGTAGCGGCAGACTTCATCGCAACGCGCCTTGCCGCCCGCGTCGTCGCGTGCCAAAAGGACGCCGATGAACACGCCTGCAACCACGCTCCTGCTCACGCCCGGCCCGCTGACCACAGCGGCCGGGGTTCGTGACGCCATGACCCGCGACTGGGGCTCGCGGGATCCTGCCTTCGTGGCGCTCATCGGCGAGACACGCCGCTTGGTGACCCAACTGGCCGCAGACCTGGCAACGCACGACGCGGTCTTGCTGCAAGGCAGCGGGACTTTTGGGGTCGAAGCCGCGCTCGGGACGTTTGTGCCCCGCGATGGCCGCGTCCTGGTGCTCGTCAACGGCGCCTACGGCCGCCGCATGGTGCAGATTTGCGAGCGAATCGGCCGCGCGGTTGAGTCGCTCGTGTTCACCGAATCCCAGCCTGTCGATCCGACCTCCGTCGCCCAGCGCCTCGCCCATAACCCCGCCATCACGCACGTGGCCGCGGTCCATTGCGAGACGACAACCGGCCTGCTCAACCCGATCGAAGCCATCGCCGAGGTCACCGCCGCCGCCGGTCGTGAGCTGCTGCTCGACTCGATGTCCGCGTTTGGCGCCCTGCCCGTTCACGCCGACACCGTGCCCTTCCAAGCGCTCATGGCTTCGTCCAACAAGTGCCTCGAAGGCGCTCCCGGGATGGCGTTCGTCATCGCCCGCAAGGACGCGCTCCAAGCTGCTGGCGGCAACTGCCACTCCGTCGCGCTCGACCTGCACGACCAATGGGTGCGATTCAACAAGGACGGCCAGTGGCGTTTTACCCCGCCAACGCACGTGTGCGCCGCGTTCCACAACGCGCTCAAGGCCCACGATGCCCAGGGCGGTGTCGACGCGCGCGGCGGCCGCTATCAACGCAACTGCGCCACCCTGGTCGCCGGCATGCGCAAGCTCGGCTTCGTCACGCTGCTGCCCGACGCCCTGCAAGCGCCGATCATCGTCACGTTCATGGACCCGGCCGACCCAAAATGGGACTTCCCAACCGTGTACGGCATGCTGGTCGACCGCGGTTTCGCCATCTATCCGGGCAAACTCACCGACGCCGCAACCTTCCGTGTCGGTTGTATCGGCGACCTGCAACCGGCCGATATCGACCGCTTCCTCGCGACGATGAACGACGTGCTCGGCCGCATTGGTGTGACCGAGCGAGCGCCCGCAACGGCCTGACCAGACAGCCTCTCGCCGATGCCAAAGCCACTTCGCTGGATCGTCTACCTGGTGGTGGCGCTGTCGGCGCTGTCCGCGGTGCTCTTCATCGGTGGCCTGATGTTGCCGTCGCACCTGGAGTTGCGCGTCCAACACACGATCTCAGCCCCGGCCAAGGCGATCTTCGACCACGTCGACAGCCACGCCGGAATCCGCGCTTGGTGGCGACCCATCGCGCTCAAGCAAGGCGAACACGGAAAGCCCAGCTTCACCATCGAGCCGCTGCCCGGTCCGGCCAAGGGCCACAGCATGCGCGTCGCCTTCGCGGCCGCAGACGAACGCTTTGAGACCTGGACATGCATCGCCAGCGAGCCGCCTCGGCGCATCGAATTCGACGTCGACTTCGGCGCCTTTCGGTCGCGACGCACGCTTGCGTTCAAGCCTGCAGACGGCGGCGCGACGACCGTGACATGGCACGAGACCGCGGACGTCGACGGGGTGTTGATGCGATGGATCCTCACTTTGGGAACCGACGCGGCCAAGGCGCTGCGGGTCGACGCGCTCAAGGAGCTTGGCGCCGTCGTCGCGGCCACCAAGAACAACCCAAACGCGGCGAAATCCGCTAACGGCGAGTATCCATGACCCCGGACTGCAGGCCTGATTGGAAGTCGCAGACTGAGCGATGGGCCGAGCCCGAGCGACCCGAACCCGAACCCGAACCCGAACTCACACCCTCACGGGGTGCCGCTGTGCTTGCGAATCAGGCCCGTGAGCATGGCCGCGACCTTGTCGGCCGCCGCCAGCAGCGGTTCGTCTGCCCCTCTTGTGTCTTCACGATTCGGTAGGCTGCGAGCGCGCCGGGGCTATCGTAGGCCTTGTCGACGACCTATCCGCCCTCGCCATCTACAACTCGTTCGAGCTCGTGAAGTTCTGAGGGTGCAGCGCGCTCCGCGGAGGCGAGCCTGCGGGGTTTCGGCGTACAATCGCTGCATGAGCCACTGGTGCCTGCGCCAAGGTCAGGCGGCGGCTTGCAGGCTCGTGCCGCGCAAGATGGCGTCGGCGTCGCGCCAATCGTCGAGCTTGACCCGCGGATGGCTGGGAACACGGGTGTCGAGGTTGCGTACGCGGTCGAGGCTCGTCGCACCCTGCGACACGACCGCGATGTGCCGGAACGAGGTCGCGGCATAGAAGATCCGGTAGTGAAAGAAGTTCTTCTGCACAATGGCGTCGGCGCGGCGCGGCTCGAGGCCAAGCTCGCGCCAATAGCTCGGGTGGATCGGCAAAGGCGGGCGCTCGGTCACCGCTACGTGGAATTGGTCGACGTCAAGGCGCACGATGCGGCCGAAATCGGTCGTGGCGTGGGCGCCGACGGTCGCGTTGAGGGCCACCTCGGGCATCCCGTAGCCGGGTGTTCCGCGCAGCGTGACGTGGCGCTGGCTACCGTCGGCGACGTCCCAAACTTCGTTGAGCAGCGCGGGGTCGTGGACCGGCACAAACGTCTTGAGGCCACGGCCGTTGCGAACCAGCGCGTCGACGAAATGCGTGTTGCCGCCCGGCGCGCCGGCTCCGACGATGTCATCCACGTCGACAAGGGTGACCGGCGCAACAAGCCGGTGGCGACCGCGAGCAACCTCGTCCAGCGCGTCATCAATGGTGCGCATCGGGGGAAGCTCGACGTTGCGTTGCGCCCAGGCCCGGTCAGCCAGCTGGTCGGCGAGACGTTGGCCGAGCGCTTCGTCGCCATCGGTGCAGACATGAGCCGCCCAGCCGAGGTCGTCCGCGCTGGTGTAGGGATGAACCATGAACAGGCTGGCCGACAGCACGCGCGGGTCGTCTTCGAGCTTCTTCATCCAGCGGAACACGCCACGCATCGGCGCGAGGAAGTCGATGGTCATGCCGCCGCCGAGCAGCATCGGAAGTTTGCGCCAGCTGTGAATGGGCCGAACCTGGCCGCGCAGACTGCGGATCATGCGGTTGCCGGCCCGAAATCCGGTCGGGGCGAGATCCCAGTGCGGGTTGGAGCGATAACCGATCAGTATGTCGACCGTGTCCACGAGGCCCGGCGAAAGGTTGGCGTGCAGGTCGTAGCTGACGGCGATTTGCGCGTTGGCCCCGAGGGCGTCGCGGACGCGGCCGATGATGACGGATTCAGGTGCTTCGCTGAGCCCTTCGACCTGCATCGAGCCGTGCAGCGCCAGGTAGACGCCGTCGAGAGACCCCGGCCCAGCGACACGATCCGCTCGCTGAACACGGTCGACGAGATCATCGACAAGCCACTGGAAGCACGCAGCGGATAGCGGACCGCTCGGGATGGCGAGAGACGAGGCCAGCGGCACACAGTCGACGTTGCCGGCCAGGCGGGCGGCCTGCACGAACCCGGTGAGCTCGGCGTGGGGCATGAACGACGCGAGCTCTTTGCCGCGGATGGTCGTGGCGGCAGCGAGCTCGTCGCCGGCGATGTGATGCATGGCCGTGAAGCTGTCGCGCTCGGTGAGCAGCGGCGAATAGGCGCAGGCTTCGTGGAAGAGCCGTCCGTAGGCGATGCGCAGCGGACGTCCGCCGCGGCCGAAGCGGCGTGGATCGAGGCGCGTGGGCAAAAGGCTCATGGGGACTCCGTGAGGTGGAACGTGGCAGCGTCGCAGTCCTTCTTGAGGGGGGCGAGCACGTGCTGCCAAAGGAACTGGTGGCTCGGGCCAAGGTCAACTCCGACCATCACCCGCTGCACAACGAGGCCATCGATGACCGACCGAACCAGCGACACGAGGGCGTCGGCGTCGCAGGGGTGGACGATGCCGGCGTCAATGCCGGCGCGAATGCGGTTGGCGGCGTCGGTTCTGTGCGCTTCGAAAACGCGGTTGCCGACCGCGATGATGGCGGCCATTTGGTCGGCGGTGCTCGTGGCGATGGCCTGGGCGAGAAAGACGAGGCGGCCCTCGCGTCCGTCGTGAAACGCATGCACCGCGCGGACCTGAGCGTCGAGACGGTCGATTGGGTGGTCGTGTCGATTGACCTCGGCCATCACGTACGCCGCTTGGCGCGTCAGCAGATCTTCGAGGGCGACCCGGGCGATGTCGGCGCGGGTGGGCAGGTGATACAGCAACGTGGGGCGCTTGACGCCAAGCTCGGCTGCCACACGGCTCATCGAGACTTCGAGGCCAAGGACCTGCAGCACACCAACGGCCCGTCGAGCCAACGCGCGGCGTTTTTCGGGCTGGGCAGGTCGAGCCATCGGTTTCTTCGTTCCGCAGCAGTTAGTTGACGATTTGTCAGATAATCGATCTCGGGCGTTCGGTCAAGCGAGAAGACACGCGTGAGCAGTTTGCGGGCCGCGTGACCGACGGGTCCGAGGTACAACCGCGCCGTTTCGCGACGCCCGCGCAGGCCGTATCATCGCCAGCCCCCACGCGTGGCGATAATCGAGGGCAGGTGCAATGAACTGGTGGCTACATGCCGTCGTCGACGGCGAATCGACGCGTTTTCCACTGTCCGAGGACACGCTTGACGTCGGCGGACCGGCCGGTGCGGGGCTGGAGTTCTACGAGGACTCGGACCACGACTGGATGGCGGGCGGCCTCGGTTTGTCGCTTCACGGCGATGGACCGTCGTTTGATCTCGCGGTCGTCGATCCGGCAACCGGGTCGCGACTGATCGTCACCGACATCGACATCACCATGCGGACGCTCTGCTACATCGACGTGCTCGACAGCGTGGTTGTCGTCGAGGGCGACGCGGGCACGACGTTGTCGCGCAACCTGTTGTTGGTGCCGTTGCGTGAGCTTCGCGAACACCTCGCGGCGGGCAAGGGCACGGTTGCTGCGACCGACCTCGACCTCGAACGCGTCCGAGGGGCGTCGAGCGGCATCGACCTGGCGATCCCGGGGTGGAGTTTCGTGTCGCCTGCCCGAACGCGTGAGCTCTGCGGCTTCGCCAATGTGCCGAGAGTTCAACCACCGGTCGGGCAGCTCTTGTTGGTCGACTTCCGCGGCGTCCAACCTGGCGGCTACCGCACCGGCGTCGTTCCGCTGATCCATGGCGGGATCCCGTTGGAGGGCCTGTGGATCGCGGATGCCGTCGCGGGCCACCTCGACGACGAACGCCTGCGTACCATCGTGGTTGGAGCTGTCCGCAAGCGGCGCGAATTCCTGCTCGGACTGCGGGTGATCACTGCCAGCTCGCCAGACGAGTCGCTCTACATCGCAAAGCGCGACACGGGCGTCGTTGCACACGAGCTCGCCAACATCGAGCTGCGCGACGCATCGGCCATCAAGGCGGTCGCGATGCTTCCCGGTGCACGCGGCTGCATGGTCGTCACGCAGGATCCCTACCGAGGGATGCACCTGTATCGGATCGAGGTCGATGAGGGTGGCGCCAACGCGACGGAGATCCAGCTCGACGGCACGCCATCGGACATCCGCATCGTTGAGGAGAGCGGCGCAGAGGCGGCAGGAGCGGACGAGGGCAGCGTCGACAGCAACGACAAGCTCGTCACCGTCAGCCCGAACGGATGCTCGGTGGCGCTGGGTCAGCTCGCCGCTGAGGCGTGGATCAACGTGATGGTCAGCATCGTCGGTGATGGCGATGGCGCGGACCTCCGCTGGTGGCTGAGCCAGGGGGAAGGCGAAGGCGACGTCGACTACACACTGCACCTCAGCGCCGCGCGGACCGTGCGCGTTCGTCACAGCGTTGCTGGCAAGCCATGAGACGTTCGCAGACCCGCTTCTTGAGGGCGGCGGGCTTCGGCTGAGCAAATCGAAAGCGCGATTTGAACCATAGAAACCCGGCGATGAATGTAAAAATCCAGCCAGCTTGTTTTTTGCGTTCATGTCGTGATTCTGGGTCTCTGGTTTGCTCTCTCCTCGCTCCAAGGATTCAGCCGCCATCCTCCTGGGAGCGTGGCAGTACGATGGAGATCTGCGTGCCGACCCCGGGTGATGAGTCGCAGTGCATGCGTCCACCGGCGCGTTCCACGATCCCGCGGCATGTCGACAACCCGAGCCCGGTGCCGCCCGCGTGCCGCTTGGTCGTGTAGAACGGCTCGAACGCGCGCTCCATCACGTCGCTGGACATGCCGCAGCCGGTGTCCGCCACGACAAGTTCCACGGTGGCTTGGTCGGACGCCCCATCGGGTGCCACTTCGAATCGCAAGGTGCCGCCGTCGGGCATCGCGTCCCGGGCGTTGACCGCGAGGTTGAGGAGCACTTGCTCGAGCTGCCCGGCGTCGATCGGAACCCGTGCGGCAGCTGCGCCGAACTGCGCCTGGAGCGTGATTCGTGCGCCGAAAGCACGATCGATCATGCGGCTTACCCGCCTGGCCACCTCGATCAGGTCGGATTCGCCATCGTCCCCCTCGGAGCTTCCCCGCGCGATGTGGAGCAGCTGGCGCACCAAGGCACCGGCGGAGCGGCTAGCGGCTTTGACCTCGGCCAGGTCGTCGCAGGCGGGGTGTTCGTCGGGAATCGAGCGGGCCGCGAGCTCGGTGTACGTGCCGATGACCGACAGCACGTTGTTGAAGTCGTGTGCGATGCCGCCGGCGAGTTTGCCGATCGACTCGAGTCGCTGCGCCGATTCCATGCGCTCGAGGCATTCTGCGCGGGTCCGGCGAGCGATCTCGTCACGCAGGCGATTCTCTCGCACCAGGTTGCGCAGGCGGATCAGCAGCTCGTAGGCGTCAAATGGACGAACGAGGAAGTCATCTGCGCCGACAGCGAGCGCGCGGATCTTCACGTGGCGGGCCGAATGACCGGTGACGACAAGGATGGGCAAGGTCTCGGTGGCCGGGTCCGACCGCAGGGCGTCGATCACGCCGTAGCCGTCCAAACGCGGCATGTCGAGGTCGAGCATCACCACATCGGGCAGCTCGTCTCGCACCCGTGCCAAAGCTTCAACGCCGTTGCTGGCGAAACCGGCCTGGTGGCCGTGCACGCCGAGCAGCTTGCCCATGATCTCGCGATTGCGTGCGTCGTCGTCCACGACGAGCACGTTGCCGGTGGGGCCCATGTCGCATTCCGCCTTTTCTTCCGATGCACTCCACAATTAGAACCCCGAGTCCGCCCGCGCCGCACAAGCGCACTCAAACCTGAACAATTGCCGCCCGAGTAGCTGCGCTGGCGCCATGCCCGACCGGCGCCAGACCCGCGGTCCGCACCCGGAAGACGCCGCTCTTTTTACCCCTGATCAGCTGTCACGGTTGTGCGAAGCGGACGGGGACCACAGCCGGCTGCTGTCCCGATAGCAGGGTGGCCGCGAACTTCAGTTGAGCTTCTTGGTGCACTCGGGATCGCCGGTATCGCAGGGCACGACGACGAGCAGGTATTCGCCGGACGCCGCTTTGCCCTTGCTCGTGAACGAATCGAGCGACAGGTGGTAGGTCCCGGCCTTGAGGGTGCCCGCGACGATGCGGTGATTGCGCGCGATGCAACCGGCGGCTGTCGCGGTGCTGTCGAGCAGGTGCACGTCGATGTCGACCCCGGTGCCGTCCACGACGAGCGCCCGAAGCGCCGTTGTCTTGGCCACTTTGAGCCGATACAGCACCTCGGGTCCGGATTCGTCGGCGGTGCTCTTGCAGCCCGTGTATTTCGCGATGTTCTTGGTGCCGTGCAGCGCGGTGTCGCGGCTGTCGGAGAAAGGGAGCTTGGCGATGACAATCGGGCTGTTCGGTCCACCGTCACCAACGTCGTGGGGTCCGTCAGCGTCGAGCTGCTGGGTGCCCACGACGAGGACTTTGCGCATCCGATCGAGCGCCTGGAGCACGATGAGGTTGCGCACGTTGTAACCGTAACCAAGGCCGGTCGCGCTCAGCAAACACGCACCTTTCCAGTAGCCGTTGAGGTGCAGGCCGTCGCTCGACATGCCGTGGCCTTTGAGCTTGGCCGTCGCCAGCCAAAGGTCGATGAACGGCACCTGGAAACGCTGCGCGAGACCGCGAATCAGCGCGTTGTAGACACCGACCCACCGGTTGGCCTTGCTGCTGTCCTTGCGCGGTGAGACGCCCGTGAGGATCGGCACGATGCCCTGGCTGGTCAGCGTCGTGAGCAGCTTCATCATCGACGTGTAGAAGGGGTACGAGGCGTGCATGTAGGTAGCGCCCATACCCATATCGTTGGTGCCGTAGTGAACGATGGCGAGGCCGGGCGAGAGCGCCTTGATCTCGGTGGAAAGCGGCGACGGCGAGCCGGTCGTCACCCACTTGGCGGTCTTGCCGGACTTGGCGGCCTTGGTCTTGCGATCAAACGGCGTCGTCGAGCCAGCTTTGCCGGCCAGGAAGTAGTCCAGGGTGGGTTTGAGCGACTTGTAGGCGCCGAGATCGACCTTGCTCCCGGCGAAACAATGAAGCGTCTTGGTGCTCACGGTGCTCGATGCGCCGACCTTCATGAAGACGTCGTCGTAGAGCTTGGGGCCCTTGTCCGCGATGTCGCGCATCGCCTCGGCCACCGCGTAGGGAATCGGCGAGTGCACGACGCCGCTGGGATAACGAGCCGGCGCCGTCGATGGTGCGCCTGCATCGGCGCTCGGCCACGACCCTGCGTCCGTGGCTGAACTTGCGTCGGTGGCGGTCCCTGATCCCATGTCGGCAGCTGATCCCGTGTCCGCGCTGGCGCCGGAATCGGCCGACGAACCCGCATCGGCAACGGCGCCCGAATCGGCCGACGAACCCGCATCGGCAACGGCGCCCGAATCGGTCGACGAACCCGCATCGGCAACGGCGCCCGAATCTGCAGCGGCGCCCGTATCGCCAGACGTTCCCGAATCGCCCGACTTTCCCGAATCGAGGGGCGACCCCGCGTCAATCGTCGCTCCCGAGTCTTCCGCCCACGCCGTATCCGACTGCGAACCGGTGTCCTGGTTTCGCGGACCCGCGTCGTGGGCATCGGCCGCAAACCCATCGGCGCCGCCGCCGTCGACAGGAGGCAACGCGAACGTCTTCAGACCGGTGTCTTCGTCCGATCCACAAGCGACGAAGAAGACCACCGCGACAACGAGCGCCAGGTGCGCGAATCGACGTAGGCTCACGGGGTCACGACCTTGACGTCAACGCGGTAGGCCCCGTGCCAATCCGGTGCGCGCGAGTCGATGACGACCAGGTACGTCCCCGCGCTCTTGGGCTTGAAGGCGAACGACTTGGCCTTGTTGGTGGTGAGCAGGTAGCCGTTGACGGGCGATGCCTTGCAGCTGGTCGAGATGGCCTTGGCGTCACAGCTCTTGGCGATGACGTAGACGCGCGCGCCGAAGTCAGCGGTGAAGGTGAACTCGTAGGGCTGGTCCTTCTTCAGCGCCACCTCGTGGTAGAGCTGTGGGCCATCGAGCGCGAAGGGCTTGCCGCAGTTGACGGCGGTGCCGAACTCGTTGGTCGCGAACGTTGTTGAGCCGATGGCGGTGGCTGTTCCCGCGAACCACTCCATCTTCTGGGCCTTGGCGCAGCGCTCATGCACAGGGGCCTTGTAGCCGCCGTCGACCGCGTCGATGCCGTAGTGGTCCTTGAGCCAGAGCAACACCGCCTGGGCAATGGTCTTGCCCTGTTTTTCGCGCTTGGACTCGGCGTTCATCTGGGTCCAGTGGTTTTCGATCTGGATGCCGTCGATGAAGCCGCCGTTCTTGCTGCCGTGCCGCTCGGTGTTGTAGCCGCCGTTGAAGTAGCCGCCGCCCGCGGGATGTTTGTAGGTCGGCGACGGGACGGTCTTGATCTTGGCGCCCATCAGCACGGCCCCGATCGACTTCGGGCCACGGATCAGCGCGCTGTGCTTGACGCCGGAGAAGGTCGCGAGGGAGCGCAAAGACGACGTCTTCACGACGGCGGCAGAGTCAAGCTTGGCGTCGCTGCTCGCGAGGGTCTTGGACGACAGCCGGATGCCGATTTCGGTCCATGCCTCCTTGTGCCCGTTGGTGTGCATGTCGATGTACAGGCCCTTGCCGCAGCGCGCCGTGATGTCCTTCTTGGCCTCTTCGGTGAAGCCGTGAAACTGCAGCCACGCCTGTTCGGCCGCCTTGTTGCCCTGCGCTGCCTCCTTGAGGGCGCGGTTGGCGTCGAGCTTGATGCGCGCGAGGCGGTTGATGATCACGTGGGGTCGTCGGCCGGTCATCAGCGCGAGCTGCCGGGCCAGGTGGTAGGTCGTCTCGCGGCTATTGCTGTCGTTGCCGAGCGTGCCGTACGTCCGGTTGGGGATGCTCGTGGGCTTGAGCGACCCGCCATGCGGTGAAGTGATGACGACCGGCAGCGTTCCCGGCATGTACTTGACGTAGTTGTTGTCGCCGAACTTGGCGAAACCGGCGTCGACGGGACCGGCGAGCACGGGTTCTTTGCAGGCGCACAGGTTCGCGGTGGGTTTGGCGGGGACGTGTCGGCAGCCCAGCTGGGCATCGCAGGTGTCGGTGGTGCAGCTCGTGCCGTCATCGCAGGCGACCGGGACACCCGCCATGCACTTGCCCTTTAGGCAGCCGTCTTGGTTGGTGCAAGGGTTACCGTCGTCGCAAGCGGTGCCTGCGGGGGCCGTTTTGAAGACGCAGCCGCTCGAGGGCGCACAGCCATCGGCCGTACACGGGTCGTTGTCGGTGCATTCGGTGGCGGCGCCGGCCAGGCACTTGCCGTCTTCGCAGGTGTCGGTCTTGGAGCACACGTTGCCGTCGTCACAGCCGCCCGCGATGGGGATGTTCACGCAGCCTTTGCCCTTCGCGCACGAGTCCGCGGTGCAGCTGTTGGCGTCGTTGCAGTCGAGCTTCTTGCCGGGTTTGCAGGCGCCGTTGACGCACGACTCCGGCGAGCAGGCGTTGCCATCGAGGTCGCACGGCACCCCGTCAAGCTTGGTCGTGACACAGGACGCTGCGCCGCCGCTTGCCTTGCAGGTTTCGTAGGAGCACGCGGTTTGGCCGCCGCACGTCTTTTCGTCGGTTTGCCCATCGCAGTCGTCGTCGATGCCGTTGCAGGTCTCGGTTGCGGGGGCGGGGGCGGAGCAGGCGGTCATACCCTTGGTCGAGCAGCCTCGCGTTCCCATGCAGACCGCGGTCGCGCCTTTGACGAGGCCCGATGTGGTGCAGGTGGTCTTGGCGTTTTCCTGCAGCGCCATGGCGGAACAACCGCAGAGCGTCGGTTGATTGGCCGCATCGACCCGGACGCAACGTTTGCCGATGACGCCGCCGGCCGACGCGATGGAGCGACAGTCGTAGCCGCCGGGGCAGCCGCCGTTTGCGCCCATGCCGGGCCCGCATGGGGTGCCGCAGAACGAGCCGAGATGGCCGTATGACACGCAAACAGCGCCCGGGAAGCCGCCGCAGGTGACGTCCTTGGTGCAGGGCATACAGAGCTGGCCGGGAGGAGGAGCGGAACCGCTGTCCACGGAGCCCGAATTGCCGGCGTCGATCGCTGCGGCACCGTCGCCAGAGCTGATGGAATCGGCGTCTTCTGCGTCTTGCTCCGCTGTGGGGCCGGAATCATCGACCGCAGCGGTGTCGTCGCCGCTTTGCTCGCCGCTGTCGAACCCGTCGCGCGACAGGAAGCCGCCGTCTGCCGTGCCGCCGTCTGCCGTGCCGCCGTCTGCCGTGCCGTTGTCTGGGCCATCGCCCGTGGTGGCCGAACCGTCGCTGCCGCCATCGACCACCACGTCCGCGTCGCCCTCGGCGGGACCATCGGCCACTTCGTCGCTGCAGCCGGTGACCGCCCACACGGTCGCGCACAGCAGCGCAGCAGTGAACGCAACGCTGCTCGCCCGCTGGAATAAGTTGAGGCGCCGCACGTCAAAGGTATGGTGGATTGCGTCGTCCCAGGGCGTGGCGGCGTAGCGTTGTCGAGGGCTCATGCGCGCATTCCTGATCGTAGCTGCGGTGATTGCGGCCGGCATGCTGGGACCGTCCGTTGCGTCGGGCAAGACCAAAAGCAAGCGATTCCGCACCGACCGTCCCGTCCGCGTTGTCGTCATGGGCGGCTCGATCTCGATGTACTACAAGGGCAACTACGGCCAGTTCCTCCAGCACGCCTGCAAGAATATCGAGGTCGTCAACCGGGCCAAGGTCGGGGCTGGCGGCGCCGCGCTCGTGCGTCGATTCAAGGAAGCGGTGCTCAAGGACAAGCGCTTGCTCAAGCAGCTGCATGACCGCGAGGCGTGGCTGCTCTTCCAGGGCGGGCTCAACTCCGTATTCAGCCCGGAGATGACCAACTGGCACCTGGCGCGCATGTTCAAGCTGGCGGCGGACACCGGGCTGCGGACCTTCGCGCTGACCCTGACGCCGTGGGGCCGGGAAGGAACCAAGCGCTTCGACGGTTTTGAGGGCGTGCGATTCGTGCGAGCGACCAAGAAGGTGAACAAGTTCCTGCTCGGCAAGCTCACGCCGGACCGCGCGTTGGGTCGGCGCGCGTCCAAGCACCCGCACGAGTGGATGCGCGGCGAGCTGCCGGAGCTCGCGGTCGATGTGTTCAATTCGGATCTGCGGGACAAGGGTGCGGCGCTGCGACCGGAGGCTCCGCTTCGCAAAAAGTTGCGACGCAGCCGCTACCGCAGGGCCAAGAACAAGGACGCGATCATCGCCGAGGCCCGCGCGGTGCCGCGTAACTACATGAAGAGGTCGTACCGTGACTTCGACCACATCCACCCCGGCACGCGGGGCCACAAGGTGCTTGCTGCGCGCGCTTGTACCAAGGCGCCCAAGTCCTGGGGCTGCGACTGCGGCAAGATCAAGCGCGCCAGCTGGAAGCGCGGCAAGGTGATCGGCAAATGAATTGGGGGTTTGTCTTGGCAGACGGCGCCTCGATCAAGGGGGAAGGACCCAACCCGCGAAGGCGGGGGGCCGGGGAATCCCGGGGTTTTGTCTTGGCAGACGGCGCCCCGATCAAGGGGAAAGGACCCAACAGGGGAAGGCATTTTATGATCTGCGAGGCACCTGGTGTCGCCGCGTTTGCGTCTTCGGGCGACGACAGACTGCCTTCCCCTGATCGGTCCTCTCCCCTTGGACGCCTCTCCCCGTTTACCCCAACCGCCTGTTTTTGTGTTTCTTTTCGTAATTGCTTCACGTCTTGTGGGACGCCTGCAACGTCGGGTCGCGTTCGGGGTCGCGCGAGGGGGTGTGATCTTTTGGCCGGTCAGCTGTCGCTTTCCGGCCGGATCACACCCCCGGGGGTATTCAAGACCCCGGCTGTGTTCAGGGCTCCAGAACCGACCGATCGGGCTAAGGAAAAAAGTGTAATATGTAAGGGTCAGACCCCGGGGGTAGGGGTGTTCGTTTTGGGGCTTATTCTCGCCCTTGGATGCAGCCCGGCAGCGGCTCAGGCTCGGCCGAGCACGGCGAAGAGCGGCGCCAAGACCAACGCTGCGAAGCCGCGAGCGCAAGCCCAGATCACCGCCAACGCGACCGAAGACGCCACCGATTCCGGACAGGCGCCCGTCGAAACGGCGCCGGTTGATCCACGCACCGAAGACATTCGCGTCGACGTCTACGATCCGGGCGGCGAGGCGCTCGCGAGCTTTCACAAGGCGCTGGCGGGGGCCGAAGCGGGCAAAGGACAGGCGCGAATCGCGTGGTACGGGGCTTCCCACACGGCGGCAGACCTGTGGTCGGGCCAGGTGCGACGGGTGCTACAGGGACGCTTCGGCGACGCCGGGCACGGCTACTTGCTGCCCTACCGCTGGCACGGCGGCTACCGACACCAGGACGTCGTGCTCAAGTACGCGCGCGGCTGGAAAACGCACCGACACAAGCTGCTCAACCCCGTGCCGATCGGCGACTACGGTTACGGCGGCGTGGCGATCAGCAGCGACAACCCGAGCCACTGGTTTTCGGTCAAGACATGCACCGACAACGTCTGTGGGCGATTCGCCGGACGATTCGAGGTGTGGCTGCGGGGATCGCGCAAGGGCGGCACGCTGCTCGTGACGATCGACGGCAAAGAGCACGCCATCTCGACCAAACGTCGCCGCGGCGGGGTCATCTACAAGCGCTTCGATTTCGCCGATGGTGCCCACCAGATCCGCGCCCGCCCCAAGGGCGACGGCCGGGTCTATGTGTACGGCGCCGTGTTTGAGCGCAAGGGCCCGGGCGTCATCGTCGACCAGATGGGCATCCCCGGAATGCGCGGCAAGATCCAGCTGCACTGGGAGACCGCAGCGTGGCGCGACCAGCTGCGACGACGGGATCCGCACCTGGTGATCCTCGCCTACGGAACCAACGCGACAGGCGACAAGGGCGCGCCCATCAGCCGCTTCGTCAACCAGTGGCGGCGTGTGCTGGAACGCCTCAAGAACGCGGTCCCGCGGGCATCTTGCTTGCTCGTGGGCCCCACCGATCGGCCGCTCAAACCCGACGAAGAAGGCGTCCGCGCGCATCGCCCCCGAATCGACGCGGTCGTCGCCGCACAAAAACGCGTGGCCGCCGAATACGGCTGCGGGTTCTGGGACGCCTTCGCGATGATGGGCGGGCGTGGGTCCATGGTTCGCTGGGTCAACGCCGGCCTCGCTGGCCGCGACCACGTGCACCTGACGCGCGAAGGTTACGAGCTCAAGGCAGCCCGCTTTCTCGACGCGATCCTGCGCGGCTACAAATAGCTGGAACGTGGCGCTGAGCGCCGCCCCTACCACCACTTCAGGCTGACGTGCGTGTCCGCAGTGACCCTGGCACACGTCGACGTCGGCGACGGTCGCGTCGGCCGTGAGGGGGTGAGTTCGCGTTCGCGTTCGGGCTCGGGTCGCTCGGACTCGGCCCTTCGCTCAGTCAGCGACTTCCAATCGGGCCTGCTGCGAGAGGGCAGCTACTTGCTTGTCATGGTGAAGGCCCCGTCCCAGTCGCCCGGTGGCGGGATGTCAGCGTACAAGCGGCAGCGGTCGGCCAACACCGTCGCCGCGCTGTCGCCGCCGAGCGCCAGGCGCGAAAAGCCCTGTGCAGCTTCGGCGAAGTTGCCGTTTCGGTACGCCTTGAGCGCGACGGCGTAGGAGGTTACGTCCTCGAGCTTGTCCTGGTCGACGTGGCCCTTTTCGCCGACGAGCTCGAACACCGCGAGGGCCTGGCTTTTGCCCTTGGCGCGAACCCAATCGAGCTGCCGGAGAACCATCGCGTCGCCCACGAGTTCAGCGGTGCGCTCGCCGACGATGATGCTCGTCCCGTAGACCTTGTTGAGCCCTTCGAGGCGCGCCGCTGCGTTCACGGGATCGCCGAGGATCGCGTAGTTGAAGCGGTCGGGAGCGCCGATATTGCCGACCATCACGTCGCCGGAATTGACGCCAAAGCGGGTGGGCAGGGGCGGCTTGCCTTCGTCGCGGGCGGTTTGCAGGAGCGATTCGGCCTCTTCGCGCATCCGCAGGGCGCCGCGGCAGGCTCGGATCGCGTGGTCGGGTTGCGGGTCAGGGGCGCCCCAGAAGGCCATGATGGCGTCGCCGAGGTATTGGCAGACGGTGCCGCCGGTCTCGCCGATGGCCAGGTTCATGCGATGTAGGTAGTCGCCGAGCGCAGAGAGGACAATGGGCGCAGGCGTGGCTTCGACCACGGTTGTAAAGCCCGCGATGTCCGAGAAGAGCACGGTCATTTCGCGTTCTTCGCCGCCGAGGCGGGCTTCCTGTCCAGATCGCAACAGGTGGCGGACGAGTTGGTAGGGGACGTAGCGTGAAAAGGAGCGCAACCCGTGCTTGAGGGCGGCCACGGCGGCGCCCATCTCGTGCACTTCGCGGATCGGCGAGCCGATGATGGCGGCTTCGTCGTCGCCCTCGAGCTCAAACGAGGCCGCGCGGTGCATCTGTGCGTTGACGCGTCCGACAGCGCGAGACAAGGAGCGGGAGACGAGAAAAGCGACGAGGATGGCCACTAGCGCCACGGCGGCGGCGATGAGCAATGCGTCGCGGGTTTGACGCTTGACCGAGCCGTACAGATCGTCGGCCGGGACGACGGTGAGAGCGACCCAGGGCAGGTCCGCGGCGGTATCGAAGCTACGCGCCATGGCCAGGTAGGGGCCAAACGAGAAGGGGTGTTTCCTGGCCTCATCATCGAGGGTGCCGCGGGCTTTCCAGGCGCCGCTCAACATCGGATCGGGGTGGCTCGCGGCGAGATGATTGACGAGCTTGCCGTCGGCGAGATGCACGGTCTCGTAGCCGGGGTGGCCGATGACGACACCGCTTTCGGCGACGAGATAGACGCGGCCGCTGCGTCCTACTTTCTGGGCGCGCAGGAAACGGGAAAGCGGAGCTGCTTCGAACTCGGCCGCCACCACGCCCAGGAGGCGACCCGTGCCGTCACGAACGGGCCGTGAATAGGCGACGCCGGTCTGTTGACGCGAGGTGAAGACGTACGGCTTTTGCCAGCGGCCGTGGCCCGGAGCGGACTTGAGCGCGTCGAGGTACCAGGGGCGCTTGCGGGGGTCGTAGCGGCGGCCGGGGGTGTTGAGCGGGCGCCAGCTGCCGTCGTCGTTGCGTTCGTGGTCGTTGAAGTGGGCAAGCGCCATGCCGTCGGTAAGGGTCGCGGCTTCGGCGGGATCGACGGTGCGGCTCGTTCGGCGCATGTGCTCGGTACCGTCGGCGTCGGGCCACCGGTAAACCGACAGGTAGGTGCCGTCCGCGCGTCCGAAGCTGGCCCAGGTGAACTGCGGGTGGGCTTGCAGCGCGATCTCCATCCAGCGCAGGACCGCCGCGTTGTCCGAGGCGTCGAGCTGACCTGTGCGCATGGCTCCTGCGGTGGCCTTGGTCCACGGGAGGGCGGGTTCGAGAAAGCGCAACGTCTCTTGCGCGGTGCGATCGGCCAGGGTCTCGGCCAGGGCGTTCCAGAGACCGTCGACGGTGCGGGTCGTCGCCAGGTAGGTGGTCGCCGCGACGGACAGGGTGGCGACGAGAATCAGGCCAACGAGCGCGCTGGTGACCAGCGAAAGGAGCGAAAACCGGGTTCGAGGAGGCGCATCCACGGCGGAATCGTGGCACGGATCGGGTCGGCACGACAGCGACGCCGATTCAGTTGGAGGAATCGGACGGGGACCGGCATGCTCTGCGGACGCGGAATGGAGAAGACGATGACTACTGCGCGATGGAGTCACATTGTGGCGCTTGTTGCTGTGCCCACCCTGGTCGTTGCGGCGGGCGGGTGCGGGGGCGATAGCGCCGACGAGGTCGTGAGCACCGGCACGACGGGCGGCGAAAACGGCGACAAAGACGCTGGCACGATCGGGGAGACAGCGCCTTCGGGTGGGTCTTCGACCAGTTCGAGCGGCGGTTCATCGACGGGTTCCGGGTCGAGCACGAGCAGCTCCGGTTCCAGCACAGGGAGCTCCGGGTCGAGCACGAGTTCGGGGTCGGGAAGCTCCGGGTCCAGCACCGGTTCCGGGTCGGGTAGCTCAGGGTCCAGCACCAGTTCCGGGTCGGGTAGCTCAGGGTCCAGCACCAGTTCCGGGTCGGGTAGCTCAGGGTCCAGCACGAGTTCGAGCTCGGCAAGCTCAGGGTCTGGGAGCTCGGGGTCGAGCACGAGTTCGGGCTCGGGAAGCTCAGGGTCGAGCACGAGTTCGGGGTCGGGGAGCTCCGGGTCAGCAAGCTCGGGGTCGGGAAGCTCGGGGTCAGGAAGCTCGGGGTCGAGCAGCGGATCGGGCTCAAGTGGCGGCGGCTGGCCTGCGGGACCCGAAGACAAGTTCAGCGGCGTGGATCCCGCGAAGGCGAAATACAAGACCTGCCCCGCGGCGTGGGGATGCGCGCTGTCGTCATGCAACATCGACTCGAAGAAGACGTGCATGGACCTGTGCCTGAACGCGTCGAGCAAGACGGTCGTGCCCGAGCTCATCGACTTCGTGAAGTGCTACAAACACGTCTGCCACGGCAAACAGTGCAAGACGGGTGACAACAAATGCCTCGGTGAGTGCATCTGGAGCCGATGTGCGGGGTTTGCGGTCAAGTGCAACGCCGACAAGAAGAGCGGCGGCAAGAGCTGCGCAACAGCATGGGCGTGTACCGACAGCTGCAAGGGCGACAAGGCCATCGAATGCATGTCGGGGTGCTACAAGCAGCTGAGCAAGAGCGCGCAGACCGATTACGACAAGCTCTGGTACTGCCTCGCCAACAGCAACGCCAAGCAGGCGTGGGCCGATTGCCTGGACGAGTCGCTGCTTTGCGTTTCGGGCGGAACGACGGGCAAGAACTCGTGTGTCGAGGTCTCGGTCTGCGACAGCAAATGCCCAAAAGGGCCGAACGGCGATAAATTCCCCTGCACTTCAGCGTGTTATGGCAAGGGCACGAAGGCCGCGCAGGGGCAATACGCCAAGCTGCTCAAGTGCATCTACACGGTCCAAAACACGGGCGGCGACCCGGGCGGGACGTGCGGCAACGACGTGGTCGCGTGCGCGGGTGCCAAGCCTGATGGGACGAAGGGAACGCTCGGCTGCCAGGAGATCAGCGGCTGCGAAAAGAACTGCAAGAAAGCGGCGAACGGCAAGGACGAGGCCTGCGCGATGCAATGCCTCGCCAAAGCGTCGAAGACCGAGGCCTTGAAGTGGTGGAAGCTCGCGATGTGCTACGGCGGCTGCGGCGGCAAGTGCAAGGACAGCAAAGACCCCAAGTGCAACGAGAACTGCGTCAAGAAGGACTGCAAGCAGCAGACGCTCGATTGTCTGAGCTGACCTGAAAGCAAGCCCCATGCCGATCAGCTTGTTGATCAGCGTGGCGCTCGACAAGGACGCGAGGTTGCTGAAGAAGACCGACTTGCGCAGGCGTTGCCAGCGGCTGACGGGCGGTTTGGGCGTGTTGGTAAAGGGACGGGCCGGGCGATGCGGGACGAGCCCGGATGGACGGGCTTACCAGCCGGCCTGGATGGCGCCGATAATGTGCGTGACGTCGTCGTCCGAGAGGCCTTCATGCACGGGGATGGCGAGCTGCTCGGCGTCGAAGATGACCTGGCCGGGGAGGTCGTCGCGCACGCCGCCGAACACCGTGTTGTCGTCGATGCGGTTGTGGACCACCGTGCAGGGGACGCCGCGGGACTTGAGCGCGCGGATGAGTTGCAGCCGGTTGTCGCAGCGGAATGTGAACAGCCAGTGGGCGGATTCGCGGTCGACGGGCGCGGCGAGCAGGCGAATGCCGGGGGTGTCGGCGAGGGCCTCTCGGTAGGTGGCGGCGATGGCGCGCCGGCGGGCGAGTCGGTCGAGGAAGTTGGTCAGGTTGCCGATGCCGAGCGCCGCTGCAAGGTCGTTCATGTGGTACTTGTAGCCGACTTCGGTCAGGTCGTAGTCGCGTTCGCCGAGCTCGGTTGTTGGGCTGTTGGCGCGATTGATGCCGAACCAACGGAGGGTGCGCGCGCGAACATGTTCGGCGTCGCGTTCGCAGCAGAGGGCGCCGCCATCGCCGACGGTCAGGTGCTTGATGGCCTGGAACGAAAAGCAGGTCATGCGCGAGAGGCTGCCAACCGCTTTGCCCTTGTAGGTCGCCCCGAGGGCATGGGCCGCGTCTTCGATCATCGCGAGGTCGTGTTCGGCGGCGATGGCGTTGAGCTCATCCATGTCGCACGGCAGACCCGCCCAGTGCACAGGGATGATGGCGCGGGTGCGTTCGGTCACCCGACGAGCGACGTCGGCCGGGTCGATATTGCCGGTGGTGGGGTCGCAATCGGCGAAGACAACGTTGGCCTTCTGCATCAGCACGGCGAGGCCGGTGGCGATGAATGTCTGCGCGGGGATGATGACCTCGTCGCCGGGACCAACGTTGGCTACGACGAGCGCGAGATGCAGGGCGGACGTGCCGCTGTTGACGCAGACAGGGTTGACGAAGCCGAGGGTGTCGGTGAGCGATTCCTCGAACCTCTTGACGCGTTTTCCTTCGCTGAGACGGCCCGATTTCAGGCACGCCATCACCTCTTCATAGGCGGCCGGGGCGATATGGGAGTCGAAGAAGTCAATGGCCATGATGGGTTCCGATGCGGTGGGCGATGTGGGCAAGCGGCGACAGATGGGCGGCGGAGTATAGACGCGCACAAGGCCGTCGCAAGCAGGTGCGGCAAGCGTTGGTGTCGCGGCGGTGGGCGCGGGATCAATAGCGGCGACGTGGGGTGTTTCGAGCGGAACGGGCCGGATGCATGAGGCCTTTCAGTCGTGCGATTCGTACAGGTTTTGGGCGATCGGCCGATCACCATGTATGGCGAGTCAACCGCGATGGTTCCCACCGGACACCGTATTGATGCTCTCGAGCCGGACGCTCGAGGGGCGGATGTACATGCTGCCCGACCGGCCGGAAGTAAACCGTACAATCGTCGGTGTGGTGGCGCGCGGGCAGGACGTGTACGCGATGACGATTCACGGCGCGGCTTTTGTCAGCAACCACTTTCACATGGTCGTCACCGGGAGGAATCCCGAGCAGGTCGCGGGGTTCATGCAGTACGTGAAGGCCAACCTGACGCGACGGATCAACGCGATTCGCGGGCGGTCGGGGACCATGTGGCATCAGCGGTACGACCTGCGGCGAATCGGCCGCGACGACGGCGGGCACCTGCGCGCGCTGGGGTACGTCCTGGCGCACGGCGCAAAGGAAGGGCTGGTCCGGCGGCCGGAGGATTGGCCAGGGGTATCGTCTGCGGGGGAGTTGCTGCGCGGCGGGGCAGCGCAAGTGGGGGTCTGGGGTCGTGGAAAGCGGGCCGAGCGGACGATCGAGCTGACACCGCTTCCGGAGCTCGCGGACGAGACGGAGAGTGGGCGACGCGAGGCGCTGGTCGCGGCGGTGGACGCGGCGCTTGAACGGGCGGAAGTGGACGATCCGGGCGCAGATGCGGCGCGGAAGATTCAGCAAGGCGATTGGCAAGCAACGGTGGAGGAGCCGAAGAAGCGTCGTGCAGATAGCGGACGGCAGCGACGGGCGGACGAACCGTTTCGCGAGGCATTCGAAGAGATCGTGGCGCGATACAAGGCGGCCGCGGCGGCGCACGTGCAAGGGGATGCTTGTGTGTTTCCGCCGTGGACGTTCCCGCGATGGCAGCGCATGGGCGGGCGCGACGGGCTGCGGTTCGGGGGGATGCTGGCGGCCGAGCGCCGGGAGTGGCAGGACCGGAAGACGAACGGCGTCTATCGACAAGGACGCGGACCACCGCCGCGGGAGTAGCGGCGCCTCGGCATTGGGGCGGCACGCGGCTGATTGACTCGGAGCGCCCGGGGCAGCACACAGCGCGACAGATTGAAGCGAGCGGTGGATCGAGGCCGCGGTGGACAGGTGTTTTGTCCGTCGCGGCCTCGTGGGCGTTTTGGTCGGTTTTGGGGCCGTTGAGTCGACTGAAACGACCGCTTGTGAGCCAAGCGGCCGGCGACGTAGCCGAGGTGTCTGGACGCGACCAACTCTGGGACCAGCAGGCACGTCCGAGGTGGTTCTCGGCGTCCCGAGCGGGGCACGATGCAAATATAATCACTTGTAATTACTTATAAAATACAGGGCTCTGCGTCTAACACTCAAACGCCCCTGTCCCTACGAGCACCAAGTCGCAGGACACTGCCGCGGCAAGAACCCGCCCGCTGCCGCTGAACGCCAGTTTGAGTTCACCTCCGCGTCTGGTATACACGCGCGCCTTTTGCACCCGCGGCTTCGTTCAACGCACCGAGCCGCTGCGACGCGATAGCCACCGTCGCCCGCCCAAAAACCCGGCGACACGCGCGCCACAACCCCTCGCAGGAGACGCCCATGTCCGCATCCAACCAGCGTGTTCTCGTTCTCGGCGGCAACGGCTTCCTCGGCCAGCACGTCGTCCAGCAACTCGGCGTGCGCGGCCACGAACCCGTCGTCGCGTCCCGCCGCACCGGCGTCGACCTACGCGACCTGTCCGCCTGCCAAAAGCTCGTCGCCGACATCAAACCGGACACCATCGTCAACTGCGCCGCGCATGTCGGCAGCGTCCATTACGTCACGTCGTGGGCCGCCGACGTGGTCACCGACAACCTCTTGATGCTCGTCAACATGTACAAGGCCGCCCAGACGGCCGCGCCCGACGCCCGCATCATCAACCCGATCAGCAACTGCAGCTACCCTGGGGCCGCGAACGTGCACAAGGAAGACGCGTGGTTCGACGGCGCCGTCCATGGCAGCGTCCTCGCGTATGGCACCCCGCGCCGCATGATTTATGTGCTCGCCGAGTCCTTTCGCAAACAGCACGGCACCCGTAGCGTCAACTGGCTTGTCTCCAACGCTTACGGCCCGGGCGACCACCTCGACCCCAACAAAGTCCACGCCCTCAACGGCATCGTGATGCGAATGATCCAGGGCCGGCGAACCGGCAACACAGAGTTCAGCATCTGGGGCAGCGGCAAGCCCGTTCGCGAGTGGGTGTACATCGTCGACGTCGCCAGGATGCTCGCGCTCTCGGTTGAGGCCGAAGACGAGCAGACCTACCCGGTCAACCTGGCGCAAAACAAGGCGTGGTCGATCGCAGAGATCGCCGAAATCGCCGCCAACTTGATGGGTTACGACGTGGAGTTCACATTCGACACGAGCAAAACCGACGGCGCCCCCATCAAGATCCTCGATGACGAGTCGTTCCGGTCGAAGTGGCCGGACTTCGCGTTCACCCCGCTCGAAGAAGGCGTCCGCAACACCATCGCGTACTACGAAGAGGCGTTGGTCTAGCGCACAAACATCAGCACGCCGCGAACGCGCCCCACGTGTATTCGCACCGAACAAACCGGGTCAGGCATGGACGACCCACCAAGGAGCAATGAAATGCAGATTACGATCACCGGCGGCGCCGGCTACGTGGGCACGAGCCTCATTCCCCTGCTGCTCGCAGACGGCCACAAGGTCTGCGTGTACGACAACTTGATGTGGGGCGGCGACCCGATCCTTCCCTTCTTCCGCAACCCCAACTTCTCGTTCGTCGAGGGTGACGTTCGCGACAAGGACGCCCTTGCCACGGTGTGCAAAGGCGCCGACGTCATCGTCCACCTCGCCGCCATCGTGGGCTACCCAGCGTGCCGCAAGGACCCGCGCCTCGCCGAAACCGTCAATGTGGACGGCACACGCAACGTCATCGACGTCACCACGGACGACCAGCTCGTGCTTTTCGGCTCCACCGGCAGCAACTACGGCACCGTCCGCGAGATCTGCACCGAGGAAACGCCCCTCAACCCGCTCAGCCTCTACGGAGAGACCAAGACGCTCGCCGAGAAGATGCTGATGGAAACGGGCCGTGCCGTTGCGTACCGGTTCGCCACCGCGTTCGGTGTGTCGCCGCGTCTGCGTCTGGACCTGCTTGTCAACGACTTCACGTACAAGAGCATGACTCAGGGCTACCTCGTCGTTTACGAGGGCCACTTCATGCGCACGTTCATCCATGTCCACGACATGGGCCGGTCGTTCAAATTCGCCATCGACAACGCCGACAAGATGCGTGGCGAGGTCTACAACATCGGCTCCAACAAGATGAACCACTCCAAGAAGGAGATCTGCGAGCTCATCAAGTCCCAGGTCGACAACGCGTACATGCATTACGCCGACATCGGTGAGGACGCCGACAAGCGCAACTACGTGGTCAGTTACGAGAAGATCCACGCCCTCGGCTACGACACCACCATCGACGTGCCGACCGGCATCACCGAGCTCACCCGCGCCCTTCGCGCCGTGCACTTCAAGACGCCGTACACCAACATCTAGTTCGGCTTTGCATGGACCGGAACCTGATCGGTCGCCTCGAGCCCTGCGGATCGATCTGTCGAACGGAACAATAATGCCTGATTTCAAGCAGCTGGCGGCGGACCTCGATCCGGAGGGCGTCGCGGGCTTCACGCGTTCGTTCGTCGATAACCTCCGCGGCGGTCTCGCTGCGGTGACCGTCGATGCCTATCCGTGGATCAGCGATCTGTCTGCGCGTTCGTGGGCAGGCGTTCTGTGCCTCGGTATGGGCGGCTCGGCGGCGGGCGGTGACTTCCTTGCCGCCCTTGCAAGCGACGCCGGTTCCGCTCCCGTCATCGTCAGCCGCGGATACGCGTTTCCGTCGTGGTGGCGCGACGGGTGGTTGGTCTTGGCGACAAGCCACAGCGGCAATACCGAAGAGACCCTCGCAGCCGTCACCGACGCTCTCGAAGCGGGCGCCACAGTTGTGGTCATCTGCACCGGCGGCAAGCTGGCCGACCTCGCAGCAAGTCACGATCGCTGCCATCGGGTCGAATCGGTCGCCGGCCAGCCCCCGCGCACGGCGTTTGGTCACTTGTTCTCGCGGCAAGTCGCGCTCTTGAGGTTGCTCGGTATTCTGCCGGATGGACCGGACGACGCGGCGATGCTCAACCGGCTCCAGGCGGCTTGCGAAGGCCACGATTTCGTCTCCCACCCCGATGTCCTCGGCGAGCGAATGGCGCAGCTCCACGCCCATCCCATCGCGATTCTCGGCCCTCGCGACCTCCAACCCGCGTTGACTCGCTTCAAGAACCAGCTCAACGAGAACAGCGGTCGTTTCGCGCGGATCGGCGCGGTCCCCGAGATGAACCACAACGAGGTCGTCGCATGGGGCGGTGTGGGACCCGATGGCGATCCGCGTAACGGCGACCAAGCGCTCATCTTGCTGACCTGGGCCGGAATGCACGCGAGAACTCGCGCCCGCCAGGATTGGATCGCCGACCACACCCCCGCGGCGACCACGTGGGCGCTTGAGCTTGCCGGCGAATCGCTTCTCGAAGCCCTTTTATTCGGCTGCATCGTGATGGATTGGGCATCGATCGGCCTCGCGCTCCTGCACGGCAAAGACCCGGTCGCCATCGCCCCCATCGACGCGCTCAAGAAACACCTCGCCTCGCTCGCATAACGCCATAGAAAAGAACGCTGCGAAGGCGCTAGATGTGCCGGGCACGAGTGCTGAATCGTTTTTCTTGCCATGTGATCCCGTTGCCTCATTCTGCCCCGATCTCTCGCATGGAGGTCAGCACAGATGGCGAAGGCAGCAGTAGTAACGGTGT
>Ga0114933_10000598_pt1 | contig 43563 bp, 43 predicted proteins | sample 4SBtaG_FD_89691 | JGI IMG/M metagenome (GOLD analysis project Ga0114933, IMG submission 89691) | Deep subsurface microbial communities from Kolumbo volcano to uncover new lineages of life (NeLLi) - 4SBTROV12_W25 metaG | ecosystem: Environmental > Aquatic > Marine > Volcanic | place: Kolumbo... | reverse complement strand
TGGTGGGAATCGGTGTGTTGGTGGCGAGTCGGGGGTGGAAACCGATCCGACAGGCGTAGTCCGGATCGGCAGCGGCAGCGGCAGCTGGGCAATCGAGGTGGTTCGGGCTCAACGCGCTCTCGGCGTCCCGAGCCCGCCAGGGCTCGGCGCGACTTGCCGCTGGTCCGGCTCGGACGGCCCCCGCCAGGGGGACGTTCGAGTGTTTGGACCACGGCGTACCGGAAGCCGCGTGAGCGGCTGAGGATACGCACGAGGCAAGTCGTCGTACGCGCCCGTTGTCGGCCGTCTCGCTCGCCCGCCGTCAGGCGGCGAGACGGCCGCACGACGACGGGCGCAGGACACGCGGCGACCGGCGGCGTAGGCCGCCACCGGCAACACCACCTCCACAGCGAGGCAGAGCTTTCACCGAAGACGCCGACGGTGGCCCCGCCACCCGGGGCGGCGTCGAGTGAACGGTGAGGTGGGGAGCGGAACCGGACCTCGGTCGACTCGGGCCCCGGGATCTCGGTCAGCTCGGGCCTCGGGATCTCGGGATCTCGGGACCTCGGGATCTCGGGATCTCGGGATCTCGGGCCTCCGGCTCGGGTGGTGACGCAGAACGTTCGCCCGGCCTGCGGGCGTCCTGCGGCCGGCTCTCTTCACGAGTGAAGAGCCGGCCTTGAACACCCTCCGGCCTCGGGAGAACTCATGCACACCAACTACTTCGCCTTCGAACACGCCGACGTCTACCAGCTCGCGGTCGAGGTCAACCGCGCCGTGGCAGCCATCTCCTGGCCGACCGGTCGGTCGCACATGAAAGACCAGGCCGTTCGGGCCGCGGACAGCATGGCCATCAACATCGCGGAAGGATGGGAACGCAAGCGCGGCACGCGGGCCAGCAAGAACCACTTCTCGATTGCCAAGGGCTCCGCCGGTGAGGTGTTCGCTGTGTTGCACATCCTCGACCTCGAGCCGGAAGCGCGCGGCAAGCTGCAGCGCATCGGGTCGATGTTGAACCGGCTCAGTCGGTAGATCCCGGGTTCCGGCGTGACCCACGTGGGTCACGTCGGTCTCGACGCGCGGGCCTCGGGGGCTCGGACCTCGGGCCTTGGGCTCTGGGGTGCTCGGGCCGGGGGTCTCAGGAGCTCGCACCCTGTAGATCCCAAGCGCCCCCGGCCTGGGCTCGGGCCAGCGCTGAGCTCGCTCAGCGCTGGGGCCGATGCTTCTCGCCAGGAGCTATGGCGTGGACCGCACCTCACCCGCCACCAAGCGCGAGGCGACGCACGTCGCCGCCGGCCGCGAGCGCCTGGAACGGTCGCGCTCGTGGCCCGGTGTCTCGGCCAGCTTGGGATCTCGGGATCTCGTCGAAGCGGCGGTCCAGGATCCAAATTGGCAGTTTTCGGCCAATTTGGTCGCGGCCTCGGCGGCCACCTCGACCGCGTTGGCCAGGCGCATCCAGGTCTTCAGGGAGCTGAAGTAGCGCCGCTGGTACGGCTGCTCCTTTCAGCGCTGAAAAGACCCGCCGCCGAGAGCCCCGCGCGGGCTCGCTCGATGCCGAGAATCCCGCAACAGTTTATAATAACGACAGTTTTAGTCCGCCCCGGTGAGCACCACACATCCGCCTTCCAGAGCAGACCCGTCGATGGCGAGCAGCCAGCCCCCCAGGCGATCACCCTACCAAGTCCGATTTCCCTTGATCCGGCCCCCCGCCCAGAGCCACCGTGGGCTCGGACGGTGAACAGGGAGGGCACCATGTGGGGCCGACTCGGAACAGCTTTCGCGGCCTCGATCCTGGCATGCATCTTGATGGGGGGGCTCGCTTACGCTGAGCAGCCCCCGCTCAAGCAGTACCACCCCGGCGACTGCCAGCAGGGCAGCGAGTTCGTCATCCCGGCGAACGGATGGACCTTCTACGCCAGCGGCCCCGAGGCCGACCGCGTGATCGACCGCCTCGCCGCGGGGGACTTCCTGATCGGCTGCGAGGACGAGTTCCCTGCGCCCGGCTCACGGGCCATCAGCGTCGCCAACCAGTTCGGCACCGGCATCTCCATCTTCGACCACGCCGTGAACGGACAGACGGACGTCACCTCGCTCGCCACACTCGGAGAGATCCCGACGAGCGCGCACCCCGTCCTGGCCGCGTCCTACGGCTTCGACGCCGCCTGGTTCGACACCCTACTCTCGGAGCAGCAAGGCTACTTCGTGGCCTGGATGGACTACACCGATCCCTTCACAGAACTGCGGGTCCGAAAGATCCTCGTCGTCGGCGCCGACCGACGCGCCCTCGCCTACGGCGCCATCGACTTCGTCAAGAGCCTGGACCAGGTCGACTTCGCCGGCGGCGGCAGCTGGCAGCCGAAGGACTGGCAGAGCGGTCAGCAGTGCACCGACTACGCCAACACGTCCTGCTCCACGCCTGCTGAGCCGGCCTGCTGGACGGCGGGCACGACCCGCGCCTGGACTGCGGTCGACGAGGCCACGTGGTGCCCCGCCCACGTGCTGAACTACCCCGACAGCGACGTCCGCATCGGGTGGCCGACCTACGAAGCGGGCTCCTTCCTGGGCCGCGTCATGAACGGCGACGGCGCCAAGTGCAACTCCGCCAACGACGAGGACGACTGGTTCCGAAAGCGCGTCGTGCAGTGCAACAAGCAGGCCGTCGGAACCCAGTGCAACGACTCCCGAATCCGCCTGGATGCGCTGGTCTGGGGCAAGTACAGCTACGCCTGGGACGACTCGCAGGCGTGGTGGCTCAGCGAAGAGCTGCGCGAGAACACCTCGGATGAGACCGACACAGCCGACCCGGACGGCTGTGATCCCTCCCTCGCCTACCTTGAGGTCTGGAAGTACCTCGACGAGCGCGGGGTCTCGCTCATGCCGACGCTCTACGGCCTCGAGGTCGCCAACCCCGAAGGCCCCGTCGAGGGGGAGCTCAACACGCCGAATCACTACCGCGGGCGCTACGGCGACTTTGCTCTCTCCGAGGGGCTCTCCGTCGTTCGGAAGCGATTCGAGGCTTGTGATGATGGGACAGGGACCTACTGGCTGAACGGCATGGACGCTCCCAGCTACCCGATGGGCGATCCGAGTGCGTGCACGCCCCTGCTGGACACCGACGGAGACGGAGCTCCAGACGCCGGCATGCTCGTCGAGCGGTTCACGTTCGAGAGCTCAGCGGACCTGACCGCTTCCACGGAGAGTGGCTGCCGCAACGGGGGTGTCTGGGCGGTGTGCACAGACTCCGAGTGGAGTGTCCAGCCGGTCTCCAGTCCATGGGGAGACGCCATCGAACCGGCCTGCACCTCACCCGGATCCTGCTCCGCGTTCATCAACGTCCCGGTCGATGGGGACACCGCCGACCGCCTCTACGCGCTCGGCTTCGACGCGTGCATCCCCGACCCCGAAGCGCTCGACCTCACCCTGCTCTTCTTCGACGGCACGGGTGCCTTGGAACGCCACGACCTCACCACCCCGCAGTCGACGACGGGCGCGGAAGGGTGGGATCCCGGTGCGCTGATCGCCGACACCGCGACACCGACCTCGTGCGACTGGGGCCACATGAGCTTCGTGTTCCGCGTGCCGGACCCGGCCACCGGCGTCACGTCGATGGGGTTTCGCATCCGAGGGGAAGCCGGCTCCGACCTCGCCCTGGACAACGTCCAGATCGTCGAGGTCGACTCGATGCTGCGGAACATCGACGACGGCACGGTCAGCTACGACGCATCTACGGACACCAAGAACTCCCTCATCTTCGAGGGCCTGATCCCCTCCACCGGGTCCCCGACCTGCGGGGCCGAGCTCGATCCGGCCTGCTTCGCCGTCACGAGCAACGTGCCGGCCACCCTTACCTCGGACGAGCGGGGCTGGTCGCCCTTCTTCGACGTCACGACAGGCGCGGTCACGGACTACCTGGGCTCGATCGAGGTCATCGACACGACGTGCGCGGAGCTGGGAAACCCGACGACGACCCACGACCTGACCCTCGAAGACGTCTGTGTCAGCTGCCGGTCGTGGACCCACGCCGGGATGATGCCGGCCGCCTCGACTCCAGGACAGGGAATCTACGCCTATACCCCGGACACCTACGAGGAGGCCTTCTGGGAGCACGACGTGGGCCCCCGCTCCCAGATGGACACCCTCGGCGGCCTGGGGCTCGCGGGTGTCAGTCAGTTCGACCAGTTCGTCGTGATGTCCGGCGGGGAGATCCGCGGACTCAACCGCGCCGAGGACCACGAAGCGACCTCACTGGACGAGAAGCTCGCCAGCTGGACCTGCGGGGCCCAGGACGCCGTGTGCACCGGGCTGGAGGGCTGGCCACTGGGTTGTCCGAGCCCAGGCGGCGGCGGGACGGACTGCAGCGCCATGTTCGATGACCCGCTCACCGTTGGCCCCGGCGCGACGTTTGCCCCCTGCGACTGCTCGACATCGATGCCGGACTCGGGAAACCGCAACCGGCTGATTGTGCCCGACGAGAACTACACCGAGTGGCATGTCGGTCACCGCTCCCTCTACCAGGCGATGTACGGGGGCTTCGAGGACGCCTCGACCGCCGCGCGGGAAGACATCGGCCAGGACGCGGTCTTCCTCACGTGGTGGCACCACGACTCCAGCAAGCAGACCTCGCTGGACGGCCGCGCCGAGGTCGTCGGCAACGAGATGATGCTCGGCAAGGCCGAGGACGCGCACGAGGCCGGCTTCTCGAGCGTCGGCGCCGCGGGCACGGATCCCGAGAACGCCCGCGCCTGGGCCGCCGCCATCGCGGGCTCGTCGCCGGCCTCACCCCACTTCGGCCAGGACGACAAGCGGATCGACGTCGATCTGCTGGGATCGGCCCAGTTCGGCTGGGGTGAAGACGAGCACGCCCCTCTGCGAATGCTACAGTCGGGCTGGTACTTCTGGCAGTCCGAGTGGGCGCTCCTGGACACCTGGTACCTCGTTGACGAGCCCTCCGGGCCGAGCTGGCGCCAGGAGCTCGGCTCGCCCCCGGAGTGGACGGAAGCGGGCGCCTTCGGCCACACGTACGTAGGGAGGGGGTTCCTTCTCGGGGGCATGCCCAACGGTGACGATGTCGCCCTCCCCGTTCGCGGCCGTCGGCTCGAGAACAGCACCTTCACGTGGGCCAGCGAGCAGGTGAACCTCGATCCGGTCTGGGCCACTGAGCAGCCCGGCAACGCCCTGGGCGGGGGTTCGATCGATCCCGATTGGGCGCAGGTGATGCTGCGCTTCTACGCTCGGGTCAACGGTTCGCCGCCCGGCTGTTCGGTCGACGTCGAGTTCACCTTCTACTCCCCGACCGGGCCGTTCGTCCGACCGGCTGTCCTCCGCGGCGGAGACTGCTTCGACGACCGGGACAACGACGGCGACGGGCTGCCCGACCTGTTCGATCCCCAGTGCGTCACCTCCGGCTTCTGGGAAGACGGCACCCCGGCCGGCTCCGACCTCGTCGCGCTGTCCGCGACCGCTTCCTTCTCGGACCTCCTGGTAGACGACGTCGAGGCGGTCTCGGTCGAAGTGGATGTGAGCGGCTGCGACGAAGGCCAACAGCAGTTCAACTTCCACAACCCCTCCCTGTACCAGGGCGTACCCAACTTCGAGTGGCCCTGGGTCTACGCGGAGCAGACCCTCGAGGACTGGCCCGACGCCAAGGAAGACCAGTGCTCGCAGCACACGGACTACACCACGCGAAGCTGCAATTCCCTGCGGACCTTCGAGCAGCCGTGACACTCCTCCTGCTCGCAGCCTGTAGCCAACAACCGTGGTTCGAAGGGCGGTGGTCCCTCGTGGAGATCGAGACCTTTGCCGGCACGAGCCGCCCGGACGCGTCCGCGCGGATGACGCTGGACGATGGTGACCTGGAGTGGGAAGGGGTGCGAGGCTCCTACCTCGCCGTCGAGACCGGCCAGGGAACGGCCGTCCTGGACCTGTACCCGGACGATGGGCCGACGCTGCGGGTCGAACTACGAGAACAAGACGATGGCGGCCTCCTCCTTCGACAGAACGCGGTGCTCACACACCGCTTCGAGAGGGTCGACTGATGCTCGCGATCGCCCTCTTGGCTTGCAGCGGCTGCGCGCCGGATTGTGAAACGCGAACGGCCTACGCGGACCAGGACGGTGACGGCTTCGGAGGCGAGGAGGCCAAGGATGGCTGCGCCGCGGGAACGGTGACGATGAGCGGCGACTGTGATGACCAGGACGCGGATCGAAGTCCCGCACAGACCGAGGTGCCCTACGACGGCATCGATCAGGACTGTGACGGCTCCGACCTCGACGACGTGGACGGAGACACCTTCCCGGTCTCGGAAGACTGTGACGACGAGGACCCGACCGTCTTCCCCGGGGCCGACGAGGTCCTCTACGACGGCATCGACCAGGACTGCGACGGGCTCGACGCCGACGACCTCGACGAAGACGGCTACGGCATCGCCGACGACTGCGATGACGACGATGCCGGCATCCACCCCGCCGCCGACGAGCTCTGCGGCGACGGCCTCGACAACGACTGCGACGGCGCGAGCGACGACTGTGTCGCATTCGACGGCTTGCCGTGGCTTCAACTCGGCGGAGAGATCTGGGGGCACAAGACCGAGGCGGGCGTCACCGATGGAGGAGCGCGCGCCGGGATGCCGCGCGGGGTCGAACCGATTGAACTCGACGCGGGCACGGGGCTGCTCGTACCCTCAATGGAGTACGGGGAGTTCGGCGATCTCCACCTCGTCGCCCCTTCTTTGGGTTCGAGCATCGACATTCGCGACGAGGCCAAAGCCAGCATCGACCTGACGGACTACACCTACTCGAACGCGGACTACTCCTTCGGCGCATTCGATACAGACTCCTGGTACGTGGTCACACGCTGGAGCGAAGAGCTCACCGGTCTTGCATACGTGTTCCCCGCGGAGACGACCGGGCCCCTCAGCGTCTCGGACGCCGTCGCGCAAGTCAAGCCCGGGTCCCGCAGGTTCGAGTCCGAGTCGGTCGCTTGCGACGTGGACGGTTCGGGCAGCGACGACCTCACCCTTGCGTACCCACGAGCCGGCGGCGTCCTCTACCTGATCACCGATCCGGTCGGTACGTCCACGCTACCCTTCGCGGCAGAGTCTGAAACAGAAGGACAGGACGAGTACCTGTGGATCGGCCAAACACTGGCCTGCGCCGATCTCGACGGTGACGGCGACAGCGAGCTGGTCACCGGAGTCGGCATCGACCGACTCCTGATCGCCCTCGACTGGCCTCTTCCCGCCAGCAGCGCGGACGGGGAGACGTTGATTCCCCAGAACTCAGACCGCGTGTCCGGGGATGTGGAATTCAGGGATCTCAATGGAGACGGCTCAACCGACGCGCTGGTGGACGCAACCTTCGGCTATCCGGACACGACGCTATCTGGGTCGGTCCACACGGATCTGGCGACCGGCACGAGCGCCCCTCCCGAAGCTCCGATCACCTTCCACTGGCAAGCGACGGGAAATCTTCGCCCCCATGTTCGCCCCGCCGGCGACATCAACGGCGACGGCCACCAGGACTTCATCGCTGGAGACGAATCTGCGGACGATGGCCGCGGAGTCGCTTGGATCCATCTCGGCCCCCTCAGCGCCGGCACCTACACCATCGACGAAGCCGACGGGACCTTCAGCGGGACCGAGCCCGACGCCGAGTGTGACGCGGGACCGAACTGCATTAACTACGGCTCGTGGGTCGGCAAGAACGTCAATGGCATCGGGGATGTGAACCTGGACGGCTACGACGACATCGCCATCTCCGCACCGCACCACTCCCCAGACCCCACCCTGCACGGACCCGGCGTCGTGTACCTCTTCTTCGGCGGCGAATAGGAACCCACGGATCCCGATCCCGATCCCGAGACCCGAGACGCGAGGCCCGAGCCGACCGAGGCCCGAGGCCCGAGCCGACCGAGGCCCGAGCTGACCGATTCCGCGCTACGCCACCTCCGCCGCGACCCCTCGAGCCGCGAGCTCCGCGGTCGCAAACGCAGCTTGGAAGTTGAATCCCCCGATCGGCCCCGTCAGGTCGAGGATCTCCCCGAAGGCGTAGAGCCCAGGTGCCCGGTAAACCCGCATCGTGCGGCGGTCGAGCTCCTTCAGTCGGAGCCCGCCGGCGGTGACCTCGGCCTTGGCGAAGCCGAGGCTGCCGGAGATGGGGATGCGCAGGCCCTTCAGCTCGTCGACGATGCGGTGGCGAGACGCCTTGTCGATCTGGTTCGCCCGAGGGTTGGGATCCAGGCACCCCGCGTTCTGGGCGACCGCCGCGACGAGCCGACGAGAGAGCGGCAGGCAGCTCGCCAGGCGAGGACTGCCCGCGCGGCCGGCGGCCTCGATGAGGCGGTTGCGAACGCGCTCCCAGGAGATCTCGGGCAGGAGATCCAGCCGCGCCTCGCGCGCCCCCCCGCGGGTGACCTGCTCGGAGAGGTCCATGGGCCCCGGCCCCGACAAGCCCTTGTGCGTGAACAGCACGGGACGTCGCCGGCGGTGCTTGCCGATCTTGAGCTCCCCGTCGACGGTGGTGCCGGCCAGCTCGTGTACCCAGGGAGCCGGGCTCGAGAGCGGCACCAGCGCGGGCACGGGATCGGCGACCTTGAGCCCCAGGTCACGCAGCCAGACGTAGCCATCGCCGGTCGTGCCGGTCCGCGGGAAGGACTTGCCGCCGACGCAGACGAGCAGGAAGCGGCAGCGCACGTTCCCCGAGGGCGTGTGTGCGATCCAGCCGCCCTCGTGGGGTTCGATGCCGGTGACCTCGCTGTTCAATCGGAAGCGCGCTCCGGCCTCCTTGGCGTCCCGCTCCAGGGCGTTCCGGACCTGGAGCGCCGAGTCCGACGCAGGGAAGACCTTCTCGAACTCGGGTTCCACCTTGGTGGCCACGCCCAGGGACTCGAAGTGGGACCGCACCTGCTGCGGCGTCAGCTCGAGCAGCGCTGGGGTGATGAAGTTTCGGGCGGCACCGAAGTGCGCAGCCGTCTTCTTCGCGTCGAGCGTGGTCGTCAGGTTGCAGCGGCTGCCACCGCTCGAGAGCACCTTGGTCCCCGTCCTGCGTGTCTTCTCCAGAACCAGGACCTCGAGCCCACGTCGCGCGCAGGCCGCAGCCGCCCAGAGTCCGGCCGCTCCGGCTCCGACGATGCAGACCTGCGTGTTCTCAGCGGTCAGAGTCAGTCCAGGACCGGAAACTCGACCCGCCCCTCGATGTCCAGGTAGCCGTCCCAGAGGCGGTAGCTGTACTCGATGACGCGTCCGTCGAAGGTGGCGTCGTCGTCGAGCGTGTCCGGGTCGCCGGGGTAGAAGGTCCAGACCTCGGCCTGGCCGTCGCCGAGCACCACGCCGCGGATGACCTCGCTGGCCACGTCGATGCCGCAGACCTCGTCCGGGCCGACCTCGACGTAGTAGTAGTGGTCGCACTCCGGGCAGTAGTCCACGACGTAGTCGTAGTACTCCCACTCCGGTCCGAGCTCGTAGCCCTCCTCGCCCAGGGCTTCCTCGCAGCCCTCCTCGGTCGAGATCACGCGCTCACCGTCCCAGACCGAGAAGTCGGGCTCGCCCTGGACCTCGCCCGTGTCGTCGACCTGGCCCGTGTCACCGGTCACGCCGCTGTCTCCGACCGGCGAGCCGTCGGGATTCGTCAGCACGATGGAGCCGGGCGCACAGCCCAGGATGAAGAGCAGCATGGAACCTCCGGACGCTGCAGAAGGTATCCCCAAAAGCGAGAAGCCGCCCCGGTCGGGACGGCTTCCGTATGGTGCGGAAGGGGGGAGTCGAACCCCCACGAGGTTAACCCTCACTAGGTCCTGAGCCTAGCGCGTCTGCCATTCCGCCACTTCCGCAGAAGGCGCCCGACAGGTATTCGCCCGTCGAAAGGAAGTCAACCAGGGAACCGCCCCTCCGTCGCAGGGTCGCACCCCCCATGCGGAACGTTCCCTTCGAGCCCCCGCCCGGCGCGGACTTCGTCGATGTGGCCTCGCACGTCGAGGGCCTCGCCGGAGCGGCGCTCATGGTCCTGACCGCCACGATCTCCTTCATCGAGCCCTGGTCCATGGCCGACCGCCTCGGCGACTTCCTGGTCGAGGTCCCCGACCATCCCGTCGCCACCTACCGGCCCGCTCGGCACTTCGAGGGGGTGCACAACGGCATCGGGTGTGGCCCGGTGGAGTCCACGCTGATCGAGTGCGGCTACTGGGAAGACGGCGACTTCGTCGTCGACGTCCTCTACGCGGACCAGGAGTACGAGCACCCGAATCCGCACGCCGTCTGCATCGATTCGTTCTATTCGAAGGACTGGAATGTGCCTGCCGGAACCCGGATCACGTACCGGAACTTCAGGCACTGAAGGCTGTCGGAGGAAGGCATGGCACGACGGATCCCTGAGTCAGGCCTCGCAGAGTGCCCGCGCAACCGCTGGTGGGTCGACTCCTGGTTCGAGATCAGCTTCGGCGCCCTGGGCGTCGTGATCGCGCTCTCCGCCTTCATCGGCACGGGGAAGGCGGCTTCGGTGCCCGACGTCGAACTGCCGTCGATCCCGATCCCGATCCCCTTCGACATCTACGGCGACGACCACGTCGTGGCGGAGGCCACCGACCACCGCCACTCCGTGCGCATGTGCGCCGACGTCTACAGCGACGTGCCCCTGTGGCTGCACCTCTCCTTCGACGACGACGGCCAGGCGACGGTTCGTGGAGCCGGTGACGCCAAGGACTGCATCTCCAACGAGATCAGACACTGGAACATCTCGAGCGCCGGCGATGTGCGCATGAACCTGGCGCCCCGATGAGGTTCTCGGCCTTCCTCGCGCTCTGCGCCGCAATGGTCGGCAGCTTCGCGATCTACGCGCTGACCTGGGCCGAGCAGCCCGGGGACGCGCGCATGGAGCTCAACCCCCACGTCACGCGCCTCGCCTTCGGCATCGAGCAGTGGCCGGTCCAGGACGACACCGACTGCGGACTCGAGCCGCTGATCCTCGATGCGGCCCCCCCGCGAGGCCTTCACATCGTCGAGGCCACCTTCGTCGGCGAGGGCGACTGGGACGTCGGCTCCACGCTGGTCCGCAAGCGCGTCCGCGAGCTCCACGTCTGCTACGACGAGGACGCCGAAGAGGTGGTCGAGGTCCGCCTGCGGGACTGGGGCGCGCCCGAGGTCATCGCCGGAGACACGACTCGTGCGACCTGCATCGAGGAGGTCGTCGACGACTGGCCCTGGCCCCAGGACATGCTCGGCCGTGTCCGCCTGACCCTGAGGGCCGGCCACCTGATCTGACGTTAGACGGCCAGAATGGACCGCCTCCCCGTCTTCAAGGGCCGCATCGTCGACCTCGGCATCGAGACCGCGACCCTGCCCAACGGCGTCGAGGTCGAGCTCGAGGTCATCCGCCACCCCGGCGCCGTCGCCATCGTCCCCCTCCACGACGACGGCAGCGTCACGCTCATCTACCAGTTCCGCCACGCCGGCGGAGGCATGATGTACGAGGTCCCCGCGGGGCTCCTCGAAGAAGCCGAGATCCCGGACATGGCGGCTCGCCGCGAGCTGAAGGAGGAGGTCGGCCTCTCCGCCAGGTCCTGCAAGCGCATCGGCATCATCCACACGACGCCGGGCTTCACGGACGAGCGGATCTACATCTTCCTCGCGCGCGGCCTGACCGAAGGCGAGCAGGCGCTGGAGTGGGACGAGTACCTCCAGCCGGTGCGTATGCCGCTGGACAAGGCGCTCCAGATGGTCGTCGACGGGGACATCACGGACGCGAAGACAATCTGCGCATTGATGCTGGCGGAGCGAGCAGCTTCGGCACCGGAATAAGGGCCGCGAGCAGCGGCACGGACAGGGGGATCCAGACGCTCAGCGCCAGCAGCAGCTGGTGATTCGACTCGGTCCAGGCCTCGATGACGGCCACGACCGGGATCCCGACCGCTGCGAAGACGTAGAGGACCAGTGCGACCAGCGTGACCGCGGCCAGGCGGCCGTTGCCCAGCACCCGGCTGACGGACAGCGCGCTTCCGAAGAAGCCTGCGGCGGCGGCGAACTGGAGCACGAAGCCCCCGACGTCCGGGCGCAGGCCGATGAGCAGCACCGGCACCGAGGCCGCGATCATCCCGGTCAGCCAGACCCGACGAGCCAGGACACGGCGGGGGATGGGCAGGACCTCGAAGGCTCCAGCGTAGGTGCCGACAGCCGTCGGGAACAGGCCGGCGGGCCGCACATGAGGACCGGCGACGAAAGCGAAGACCGCCAGCGCACCCAGGAAAGGAAGGCTCAGCCCGGGCTCGATGAACATCGTGACCACCCAGACCGGAGCCAGCGCGAACAAGGCGATGGCGCTGCCGACCATCCAGCCACGAACGACGTCGTCGAGGGGCCCGGCGAGCTCACGCACGGAGCGGCCGCGTCGGACGGGCAGGCGCCAATGACGGCTCTTGCGAGCGGCGACCGGACCGATCGCGACGAATGCGGGGATGGCGAGGACGGCCGCCATCGGAGCCGCCCCGAGCACCAGCGCCGCGGCGGGCACCAGGACGACCGCCAGCCGCTGGGCGTCGCTCAGGAAGTGCCGCAGCACCGTTACTGCGAAGACCATCGGCAGGAGCGCGAGCAAGCCGAGCAGCAGCTCCGGCGCTACCCAGACCACCGCCGCCAGCGCGATCACGACCGGCAACGCCAGCCCGCCGGCGGCCTCGGCGACCGCTCGCTTGCGGAGACCGAGCGGCAGGCTCGGCAGCGCGCGCACCGACTCCTCGTGCTGGATTCCGAGGCCGTTCATCACGGCGATGACGCTGGTGATCACCGCGTACCAGGCCATCGCCTGGCCCGTGGACTCCAGCGACACGGGCGCGAGCAGGAAGATGAAGAAGCCCTGCAGCCCCATCAGCGCGGTGGTGGACCAGTGCCGAAAGGCCAGCCGCAGCGTGTTCCAGGCGTGGCGGATCATGCGGCCCCCCACTCGATGAGCGCCTCTTCGAGGGTGCGGGTCTCCCCGACCAGCGCGTCGGTCGGTCCGGAGCGCACGACGCGACCATGGGACAGGACCACCAGCTCGTCGGCGATGCGCTCCACGTCGGCCAGCATGTGGCTCGAGATGAGCACCGTGCGGAAGGGGTCGTCGACGACCTCGAGCACGGTCTCCAGGAGCTTGCGTCGACCGGCGATGTCCAGACCGGTCGCGGGCTCGTCGAGCACCAGCACCCGGGGCTGGATCGCCAGGGCGAGGATCAGGCGCAGCCGCGTCCCCTCCCCCTTCGACAGCTCCCAGACGCCCTTGCGCCCGTCGAGCTCGAAGCGCTCGACCAGGGTCTCGACGAGCCGCCCATCCCAGCTCGGGTAGTAGCCCGACACGGTCCACAGGAGCTTGTCGATGCGCAGCCGGAACAGCGGCATGTCATCGCTCATGTAGCCCAGGCGGAAGCGCACACTCTCGGGGTCCACGCGAGGGTCGAAGCCCAGGACCTCGACCCTCCCCTCGGCGTCATCGTCCAAGCCCGCGAGCGCACGCAAGAGCGTCGTCTTGCCCGCTCCGTTCGGTCCGACGATGCCGACGACCCGGCCGGCCTGGACCGACCAGTCGGCGACGTGCAGATCGAAGGCGCCTCGTCGGACGTGCAGGTCGTGGACTCGGATCATGACGACTCCTTCAGAGCTTCGGTGACGACTGCGACGACCTCGTCCGCGGCCAGGCCCGCGCGCCGCGCCTTGGCGACGGCCTGGACCAGGACCTCGACGGCCTCGTCGCGAAGACCGGCCTCGCGGGGGACGACCTGGGCGACGAAGGTGCCCTGGCCCTGCTTGCGCACGATGAGTCCGGCGGACTCCAGGTCGGCATAGGCGCGACGGACCGTGATGAGGCTGACCAGCAGCTGGCGGGCCAGCTCGCGCACGCTGGGCAGCCGCTCCCCCGGAGACAGCGTCCCGCTCTGGACCAGCTCGGTGACCTGGTCGATCACTTGCCGGTAGAAGGGCACGCCGCTGGCTTGGCTCAGTGTGATGTGCATGTGTGTATGAGGATATACACAGTGCTGATGAGAAGTGTCAACGGGCGATCCCGTGCAGATTCGCGGGCGGGGTTATGGCTTCGGTACCGCTGCGGGTGGCCCGAGGGGCCTGAGATCACACCGCAGAACCTGATCCGGATGACACCGGCGGAGGAAAGCGGAGATGCAGGAAAACGGCACGTTTGACAACGGATCGCGCTCGAGCGCGAAGGTGGAGCGCGGGGACCTCGGCGTCCCGGCCCGCGAGGTCCGACTCACCAACGGCGAGGTCCACACCCTCTACGACGTGAGCGGCCCTCAGGGCTGCGACGTTCACCAGGGTCTGCCCAAGCGGCGGGCGGTGTGGGTGAAGGGACGGAGCGGCAACGTCACCCAGATGCACTATGCGCGTCAGGGCGTGATCACCGAGGAGATGCGCTTCATCGCCATCCGCGAGAACGTCACTCCGGAGTTCGTCCGGACCGAGGTCGCCGAGGGCCGCGCGATCATCCCCGCGAACATCCGCCACACCGAGCTCGAGCCGATGATCATCGGCCGCAACTTCCTGGTGAAGGTCAACGCGAACATCGGGAACAGCGCGGTGTCCTCGTCGATCGAGGAGGAGGTCGAGAAGCTCCGCTGGAGCCTGCGCTGGGGCGCCGACACGGTCATGGACCTGTCCACCGGACACGACATCCGCGAGACCCGCGAGTGGATCCTGCGGAACAGCCCGGTGCCCATCGGCACGGTGCCCATCTACCAGGCCCTGGAGCGCGTCAACGGCGACGTCGAGAAGCTGAACATCGAGCTCTTCCTGGATGTGCTGCGCGAGCAGTGCGAGCAGGGCGTCGACTACTTCACCATCCACGCGGGCGTGCGCCTGCACCACGTCCCGCTCACGGCCGAGCGGGTCACCGGCATCGTCTCCCGAGGCGGCTCGATCATGGCCCAGTGGTGCCTGCTGCACCACCGCGAGAGCTTCCTCTACACCGAGTTCGAGCGCATCTGCGAGCTGCTCAAGCAGTACGACGTGAGCTTCTCTCTGGGGGACGGCTTGCGCCCCGGCTGCATCGCGGACGCCAACGATGCGGCCCAGTTCGCCGAGCTCGAGACCCTGGGAGAGCTGACGAAGATCGCCTGGAAACACGACGTCCAGGTGATGATCGAGGGCCCTGGCCACGTGCCTTTGAACAAGATCCGCGAGAACATGGATCGTCAGCTGAAGGACTGCTTCGAGGCGCCCTTCTACACCCTCGGCCCGCTCGTGATCGACATCTCCCCCGGCTACGACCACATGGCCAGCGCCATCGGCGCCGCCGTCATCGGGAGCCAGGGCTGCGCGATGCTCTGCTACGTGACGCCCAAGGAGCACCTCGGGCTTCCGAACAAGGACGACGTCAAGCAGGGCCTGATCGCCTACAAGATCGCGGCCCACGCCGCCGACGTGGCGAAGGGACACCCGGGCTCTCAGGACCGGGACGACGCCTTGTCCAGGGCCCGCTTCGAGTTCCGCTGGGAGGACCAGTTCGAGCTGGCCATCGACCCGGAGACCGCGCGGGCCTACCACGACGAGACGCTGCCGGCGCCGGCGGCGAAGAAGGCCCACTTCTGCTCGATGTGCGGGCCGAAGTTCTGCAGCATGCGCATCACCCAGGACATCCGCGCGCAAGCCCGAAAGGGCATGGACGAGATGTCCGAGACCTTCAAGCAGTCCGGGGGGACGCTCTACGTGAACGAATGATCGTCGAGGTCGACCGCTTCGATCTGGAGTCTGCGCCGCGCCCCTGGCACCGCGCACGCTCCGCCGGGGTGGTCGACTTCTCGCACCTGGAGCCCACTGCTCCGGGGCGCGGTTGGAGCGTCGCTCAGGGCCGACAGGTCTCCGGACGGATGGCCCTGCTCGAGGGGGTCCTCCAGGTCGGCGAGCACGCCTACGGCATCCCGGCGGGAGCGCTGCTCTTCGTCGAGGACGGCCTCGAGGTCGAGGCGGGCGCGCTCCTGGCCGAGTGGATCCCCTGGTACCGCCAGGTCCTGGCCCCCGAACCGGGTCGCGTCCAGGTCGAGGGCGAGGTGGAGCAGATGCTCGACGCCTTGACGGGCTTCCCGGTCAACCGCCTGCCGACGGGGGGCGCAGTGCGCATCTGGGAGCGCCGCTGGGAGCTCCGCCCGGGGGCCGAGATCTGCACTCCGGCCCAGGAGTTTGTCGAGGCCGGCGCCCTGGTCGCCCGCGAGGAAGCCGCCATCTACGTCATGGTGCCCAAGGAGCTCTGTCCGGATCCCTCGACGTGGCTGGACGAGGTCGTCGAGCGCGTCCCCCCGGACGGCGAGCTGGGCGAGGAGCTCGCTGTCACCTTGCTGAAGTGCCTGTCCGAGTCCCCTCGCTCGGCGCTGTGGGGCAAGCTCGGTTCCCGCCACCGCGACGAGCTCGACGAGCGCACGCACCGCTTCGAACCCCGCATCCGCATCGGCAGCGGCGGAGGCGGCATCGATCCCCGCGTCGGGCAGGCTTGGACCATCGCGCAGCGGCGCCTGGAGGCTGGAGTCCAGGTGTGGCGAACCGGCTGAGCCCGCCTCGGTCTTGTCGCCACAAAGTGTGGCGAAATGGCCGACCCTGAGGCGCAGCCTCCCGGGTTTCGCCACACTTTGTGGCGCTCCGCTCAGTCCCCGGTCCGCGAGACGCCCAGGACGTTCGGCAGGCCCCAGGCTTTGTCGTTGTCGTCCGACTCGACGAAGCCCGTCTCGTAGCTGCCGAAGCCGTCGAACCGGCAGCCTCCGAGCTCGATGAAGAGCGTCGCCTCGGGCCCGCCCTCGAGGTGCTGCGCCGCCACGAGCCCCAGGTCCGCGGCGAGCAGCTCTTCGTTGAGGTCGTGCATCGACCAGGGCGAGCGGCTGAAGATCAGCAAGGCGTTTCCTTGCTCGTCCTCGCCCAGGGCGGCCTCGCTCCAGCGCTTGTCCTGCTTCGACCAGCGGTTCTCGCCGACATGCTTGATGAGGCGCAGGTTCTGGACCTGGTTGGGGTAGTCCTCGGCTGGGAACTCCCCGTCCAGATCCCGGATTCGGAAGGGCGGCGTCGAGCTCTCGCCGAACTCGGCGACGCTCTGGTACTCGGCGGCCTGCCTGCCCACCTCGACCCCCTCGACGCGCATCGAGCCCACGTGGGTCCGGTGGTCCTTGTGGAACATGCCCGCGTTCGTCACGGCCACCAGCCCTTTGTCCGCCGCCCACTGCTCTCCGGTCCGCTTGCTGCCTGGGTGGAGCGAGAGCCGCCAGACCCGGGGATCCACCCTCGCAACCACGACGCGAGAGTCCCCGATCCGGCTCTTCTCGGTGGTCTCGAACACCCGCACATCGAAGCCCGGCTCCCAAGGGACCCACGCATCCTGAGAGCAGTCCGCGCGGGCCTCGGAGACGACGACCTCGGGAGCGACCGCCTCCGATCGACAAGCCAGCAGAAACAAGACCATGGCGAACACGGACCGCACGAGCGGAGGATGGTTCCGCAGGAGCCGACGCCTCGCAGACTTCGCCACAAAGTGCGGCGAAATGGCCGACCCTGCGGCGCAGCCTCCCGGGTTTCGCCACACTCTGTGGCGTTCGACTCGTGACAGCCGTCACTTCCAGGCGGCGGGAACGCCGGAGGTCCCGGGGACGTGCTGCTCGCTCCAGCGGGCCAGGGCCAGGATGACCGGGCGCATGTCGCGCCCCTTCGCCGTCAGCGCATAGCGGCGGCCTTCACGCGTCACGAGCCCGGCATCGACCAGCTTCTTCAGCCGCGTCGTCAGGATGTTCGTGCTGATCCCCTCCGGCGCGGCCAACAGATCCCGGAAGCGCTCACGCCCTCGCATCAGGTCCCGCAGGACGAGCAGGGTCCAGCGGTCGCCGACGAGCTCCAGCGCGCAAGACAGCGGGCAGTCCGAGCGTCGGTCCTTCATGTGGTCGGCTCCGTTACTTGCAAAACGCAAGCATATGGGTCAGGCTGTGTCGAGGGGGGAGTTCTCAGGAGTAGCCGATGTTCTGGATGGTCGGTCTCGCCCTCGCCGGCGAGAACATGGTGGCCGCGGTGCCCGAGCGGGCGATGACGGTCGGAAAGCGTGACCTGGTCGTGGGGCTGGAGCCGGGCGTGATCCTGGGAGGTGGTGCCGCGACCTGGCGGTCCGCCGTCCCAGTTCGCATCGGGGTGAGCGACGACCTGGAGGTCTTCATGTCGCCGCTCCTGCAAGGCGTCGAGCCCAAGGTCAGCGACCCCGCGCTCGGCGTGCTGTACCGCTTGACGGACGGTGGGGCCGAGGTGGGCCTGCGCGTGTCCGGGGATCTGGCGTTCGCGGGCCCCGCAGCGCACATCATCCTGGACGCCGGCGTGCCCGTTCGTTGGCACGCGTCCGACCGCGTGGCCGTCGACACCGGGGTGTTCGCCGTGCCGAACCTGAGCCCGGTCATGTCGTTCGGGCTGCGCGTCCCGGTCGCAGCGGACCTGGGCCTGACCGACGCCGTCGCTCTGCGCCTGGGCTCGGGCGTGGCCGTCGGGGACCTGGGCGGCGCCAACGCGATGGCCCTCCCGGCCGAGGCGGGCGTGTCATGGACCGCCGATCGCGACGGGAACGCACGCCTGCAGCTGACCGGCGGTGCGGCCTGGGGCGACGTGCGCACCCCGGAGGCTCTGACCGCGATGGTTGGGGCGCGGTTCTTCATCGTGTCGGACCGCTGAGCCTCGGTCTTGTCGCCACAAAGTGTGGCGAAATGGCCGACCCTGCGGCGCAGCCTCCCGGGTTTCGCCACACTTTGTGGCGCTCCGCTCAGTCCCCGGTCCGCGAGACGCCCAGGACGGTTCACGCGCCGGTCATCGCGGCCGAACGAACGCCAGAGGTTCGTTCAGGCCCGATCACGCCAGGTCAAAGGTCTTCCCGTGCACCCGCTCGCCCAGCCGACGCATCCACGCGAGCTCCGAGGCGTCCATTGGCCCCTTCTCCAGGGCGGCCAGGTTCTCGTCGAGCTGCCCCAACGAAGCCGGCCCGTTCAGGCAGATGCTGACGTGCTCGTTGGTGAGCGCGAAGCGGTAGCAGTCGCCGGCCGTGGGCACCGGCTCGGTCCATCCGGCCGGCGCCTTCAAGAGCCGTCGCCAACAGGTCGCGGTGTACGCCACCAGCTGCTTGTCGCCATCGAGCTTGGGGAAGATGTCCCGCTCGGCCCCCGGATGGGCGGCGTTGTAGCGCACCATCAGGAGGTCCAGAGGGCTGTCCTCGGCCAGCTCGCCGGCCCGCGGCCGGTCGTGGATGGAGACGGCCAGGCTCTTGACCTTGCCCTCCTCGCGCAGCTCCAGGAGCGCATCGACGGTCCCACGGGTCCAAGCGGACATCTTGCCCAGCCAGAAGAGGTGGAAGACGTCGATGTACTCGATTTCCAGCTCCTTCAGGATCGACTCGCAGCCGCGTCGCACGTTGCCGCCGAACCAGCCGAGGCTCGGTCCCGTCGCCAGCACCAGGCTCTCCCGGTCCCGTTTGAGCGCGTCCTTCAAGGGCGCCTTCATCTGCCGCGCCGTCTTGGTCCAGAAGAGGTAGTTCACCCCTCGGTCCAGAGCGGCGGGCAGCTCATCGGGCGCCATGCCGTAGTTGAGCGCAAGCCCCAGCCGATGCACATCGGCGCCGGTCTTGCGCAAGGTGGTTCGAGTGAAGCCCATTGCGAGTCCTTCACGGCGCCGTCGGCACGATAGCCGCTGTCATGACCTGGGTGTTCGGCTACGGATCGCTGATCTGGCGACCTGACTTCGAGTTCACGGACGTGCGCGAGGGCTGGCTCCCCGACCGCAGCCGTCGCTTCTGGCAGGGAAGCCCCGATCACCGAGGCACCCCTCAGGCCCCCGGACGCGTCGTCACCCTGGTCCCGGGAGGCCGCTGCTGGGGCCGCCTCTACCGCGTCCCGGAGCACGTCCTGGCCCACCTCGACCACCGCGAGAAGGCTGGCTATGTGCTTGAGATCGCAAGGGTCGCCGATGTCGAGGCCCTGGTCTACCGCGCCGCCGAGGGCAACCCGAGCTGGCTCGGTCCGGCGCCGCTGCGACAGATGGCAGACGAGGTCCGCACCCGGATCGGCCCGAGCGGCACGAACCTGGAGTACGTGCTGCGGCTGGACCAGGCCCTCGCCGAAGCCGGCATCGAGGACCCGGCGGTCAGGGCTCTGGCAGACGCAGTGCGAGGCTGATCAACCCGTCCAGGGCCGCGTGCTCCGGATCGAAGCCCGCCTCGCCGATGCGCCGGGCCTCCAGGTCGATGTCCTCGCCAGCCAGGTACTCCGCGAGGCCGGCAGCGGCCCAGGCGACCGTCGTTCCGGCCGTCGGCGAGCCCAGGTCCCCAGCGTGCACGGTGCCCAGAGGTCGGTCGAGGCCATCCGCGCGCAGCCAGGCGGATGCGACCTGATCGCCACTTCCCAGCTCGAGCTCGTAGAGCGCCGTGACCGTCGCGCCCCAGCCCACAGTGCCGCCGCGCACCGCGTGCCCGTCCCCCGATGACTGATCCGTCAACAGCCGGTTCGAGTACCCGACCAGCCGCCAGCGCTCGACGCCCTCGCCGAAGGCCACGTGCAGCCGCGGCGACTCGACCGAAGCCGCCAGCTCGCCCGGCAGCTCCGAGAGCGCCAGAGCCTCGACGCCGCTGTCGACGAAGCGCACCGGGCCGCCCGTGACCAGCGCGAGCTCCTCGAGCATCTCGCCCTCGTGTCCGGAGCGACCGAAGCCCACGACCGCGAAGCCGATGTCGTCCTCGGGCCGCGCCTTCCAGGCCGAGGCCAGGGTCGAGGTCCCACTCGAACCCCCATCGGCCAGCACGACCACCGCTCGACGCCGCCCGTTCTCGTCCGCGACGAGCTGGAAGGCGTCCGTCACGCCCTGACCGAGAGGGCTGCCTCCGCCCGCGGTCAAGGTCGCCAGGGTCTGCGAGAGCTCCGCGCCCTCGACCGGCTCCCGATGGTGGAAGCTGACCAGGCGCACCCGGTCCTGCTCCTCGAGGCCCTCCATGAAGGCGCTGACCGACTTGCGCGCCAGCTCCAGCTTGTCGGGGTTGTCCATCGAGCAGGAGTCGTCGAGCACGAGCACCACGTCCAGCGGGGGGCGCTCGGCGACCTCGGGCAGGCGCAGGCTCACCCTCAAGAGAGCGCGGTCACCGCCGTCGGGGTGCGCCGCCAGGTCGAGGTCGTGCTCCCCGGCGTCGAGGTGCATCGGCATCGCGTTGACGAACTCTTCCGGCCGAATCAACGAGGCCTGCGGTCGCGCGCCGGCTCTCAGCTCGCCCCGCGCTCGGGCGTAGCTGGCGCGGTCGACCTCCAAAGCAAAGGTCGAGGTCGGATCCGCGGTCCGAGCGACGAAGCCGCGCGGTCGAGCCTCCAGGAACGCGGCGCCGTCCGCGCCGTCGGTGACGCCCCAGCGGTCCGCGCCGGGGCCCTGATCCGGCCCCCGCAGGCCCTTCCCTCCGCCCCAGTCGGCCAGGCCACCCAGCCGGTCGATCGAGCCGTCGGCGCCGTTCGCGGTGCCGCGATGCAGCTGCCCCTCGGCGCCCTCCTCCAGAAGCCCCGACGACGCGCTCGCGAGCAGGTTGTCGCTGTCCCTCGAGGTCAGGCCGGCCTCCAGGGCCTCGACACGCCCGGATCCCTGCAGCATGAACGGGCCCGAGCCCCCGGCCAGGCCGCTCTCGCCCTCGACCTCCAGCCGCTCCTCGCGCCTCCAGGAGCCTTCCGCCTGCTCGCCGTCGAAGTCCGCGCCGGCATCGGCGCCGTCGCCAACCTCGCCCACGCCTCGCCCGGCCAGGGGGTTCTGGTCCTGGTTGCCCAGGGCCGAAAACGTGATCTGACCGATGAACCGGGGCTCCTCGATGGAGTGCGCGGCGTCCTCTGCCGAGAAGGGCCAGTGGGCCGCTCCCATCGCCACGCCTCCGACCAGCGCCATGAAGCCGAAGAACAGCGGAAAGGCGTCGATGGCCACGCGTCCGCGATCGACGTCCGGAAAGCGGCCCACGCGCCGGTGGTGCAGGACCCCGTCCTCGACCCAGGTGTGTTCGGCGCCGACCTGGTGGTCCGCCTCCGCGGGCTCTCGCTCTACGGTCTGGATGCGGTCCATCCAGACGGTCGCATGTTGCACACCGACGACGCCACCGACAGGGCCATCGTCAAGGCGAAGAAGAACATCCAGATCCGAGGAACTCATGCGCGGTGCGACCGACGCGATCGCCGAGCGGTTCCCCGCCGGACGAACGATTCACGATCGTTAGACAGACGCGTGCTGCTCCTCCTCTCCTGTCTCCAGAAGACCCCGCCCGAGGTCGCCGTGCCCCAGATCCCCGACACCGTCGCCGTCACCGGCGTGGCCGACCCCGCCCTTCGCCAGCTCCTCCACGAGCACTGGGAGGCGACGATGCAGCGAGCCCCGCGCTGGGCGACCCGCCTCGGCGACCACCGCTGGGACGACCGCCTGGGTGACAACTCCGAGCTCGCTCACCGCGCCGCACAGCGTCGGAACGAGCAGCTGTTGGAGCGGGCCGAGGGCCTCGATCTGCAAGGAGAGGACGGCCTGACCGCCGAGCTCTTCGTACACAGCCTGCGGGTCGACCTCGAAGAGGAGCGGGCCTGCCGGACCCGGACCTGGGCGCTCGGAGCCGGCTCGAACCCCGTGAGCGCCTTCGCGGACATGCACGAGCTCCACGACCTGGAGACCGAGGCCGGACGCGCGGACTACCGGGCCCGCCTTCACCAGGTCCCTCGCCACATCGAGAACACCATCGCCAACCTGCGCGTCGGCCTGGCCGAGGGGCGCGTCTCGAACGCCGAGTCCATCCGTCGGGTCATCGAGCTGGTGGACACCGAGCTGGCCCGCGACGATGCGGACCGGAGCCTGATCACATCTTCGGAAGTGGCTATTATCGCTCACGAAGAGATCGATTCTGCGCTCCGCGCCTATCGCGACTTCCTGTCCGAGGAGCTGCTGCCCGCGGCCCTGCCCGAGGGTCTGACCCACCTGCCCGGAGGCGACGCCTGCTACCGGGCCCGCATCTTCGAGCACACGGGCCTGGACCGCGATCCCGACACCATCCACCAGACCGGCCTCGACGAGCTGGAGCGCATCCACGCCGAGATGGCTGTGCTGGGAGAGCGGCTCTTCGGCCTGACCGAGGTCACCGAGATCGCCGCGCACCTGCGAGGCAGCCCCGAGCTCCACTTCCAGACCCGCGAACAGGTCGAGGCCAAGGCCCGCGACGCCCTGGCCACCGCGAACGCGCGCATGCCCGAGGTCTTCGCGCGCATCCCCGAGGCCCCCTGCGAGGTCCGGGCCGTGCCGGATCACATCGCGCCCTACACCTACATCGCCTGGTACCAGACCGTCGATGACAGCGGCGTCGGCTACTACTACGTCAACTCCTGGGAGCCGACGACCCGGCCACGCTGGGACGCCGAGGCCCTGGCCTTCCACGAGGCGGTGCCGGGCCACCACTTCCAGTTCGCCCTGTCCTACGAGCTGGAGATCCCGGCCTTTCGCCGCCACGCCTACGAGACCGCCTACGCCGAGGGCTGGGCGCTCTACACCGAGCGGCTCGCCGACGAGCTGGGGCTCTACACCGGGGACCTCGACCGACTCGGCATGCTGAGCTTCGACGCCTGGCGGGCGTCGCGGCTGGTGGTCGACACCGGCATCCACCACAAGGGCTGGACCCGAGACGAAGCCGTCGCGTTCCTACGAGACAACACGCTCTTGGCGGAGAACAACGTGGACAACGAGGTGGACCGCTACATCACCTGGCCGGGCCAGGCCCTGGCCTACAAGCTGGGCCAGCTGGAGATGCTGGCGCTGCGCTCCGAGGCCGAGGCGGCGTTGGGCGAGGACTTCGATCTCAAGGCCTTCCACAGCCAGGTCCTCGAGGCCGGCGCGATGCCGCTGCCGGTCCTCCGCAGGCGGATCGAGGCGTGGACCCGTACAGTGAAGGGGTGACCCCGCTGACCCGATCGCTGCTCCGGCCGGTCTTCGGCTTCTGCCCGGCATGCGGCCGAGGCAAGCTCTTCGTGGGCCTGTTCCGAACGGCCGACGAGTGCCCCGAGTGCGGCGTCCGCAACGAGCGCTTCGAGGGCACCTGGGTGCTCGCCGCGGGGGTCGCCTCGATGATCGGCCTGGCCTTCGGCTGCTTCCTGACCGTCTGGTGGTACCGGACGACGGGCGAGACCATCGGCCCCGCCCTTCCGCTGGCGTCGTCGGCGATCCTCATCGCGCTCAGCTACCGCATGGCCAAGGCCCTGTTGTTCGGCCTGCTGCACCACGTCGGGCTGGTCACCGAGGACCCGGATCGGGACGGAAACGTCCTCTTTCTGGACGTGCTGAAGAAGCGCCGCGACCGCAAGGATCCGGATCGGGACGCCGGCTAAAGACCAAGCCCGATCATTCCGCTTTCCAGGATGACCCCATAGGAAGCGAGGGCCCTGATGAAGATCCTGATCGTGGATGACAGCCGCACCATGCGCCTCATCCTCAAGCGTTCCCTGCGACAGGCCGGCTACGGCCGCCACCCGACGGTCGAGGCCGCCGACGGCAAGGAGGCCCTCGAGGTCTTCGAGCGCGAGAAGCCCGACCTGATCCTCTCGGACTGGAACATGCCGGAGATGGACGGCCTGGAGTTCTGCCAGGCGATCCGCGAGGCCGGCCACAAGGTACCGTTCGGCTTCGTGACCTCCGAGCACACCCCGGAGATGCGCGACAAGGCCAAGGCGGCAGGCGCCACCTTCCTGATCGCCAAGCCCTTCACCCCCGACAAGATCGACCAGGCGCTCTCCAGCGCGCGGATCGCGGCATGACTGCGCCCCTGCCCTTTCCGCACGACCGCCAGATCAAGAACATGCTGGAGATGCTCTTCGACAAGAAGGTCACCTTCGACCGGGGACAGACCGTCACGGCCCCGGCCTTCGCCGCGGTCCTTCGTCGAGACGACGGGAGCGTGCACGGCTGCGTCGTCGGGGACGCCGCGGCCATCGCCAGCTTTGGCGCGCTGCTCTCCATGAGCCCCTCCCGCGTGGCTCGAGAGGAGCTCGCCGACGGCCAGCCGACCATGATCTCGAAGGAGAACATCGGCGAGCTCGCCAACGTTCTCTCCGGGCTCTACAACGCCTCCGGCGCTCCCCACGTCAAGCTCGCCGAGGTCAGCTTCGCGACCCACGAGGTCTACGACGCGATCGGTCCGATCCTCGAGGGCCACGGCCGCAAGGCCGACCTGGTCGTCACGATCGCCGACTACCCCCCGGCGAAGGTCACCCTGGCCATCAACGAAGAGGGCTTCAAGCCCGTCGAGGTCAAGGCTCCCTCGGGGCCCGCAGCGCGCAAGACCGGCTTCGACGCCTGGAGGTAGCGGTGTTCCTGTTGCGGCCGTCGTTGCGCGACCCGCGCGCCGCCGGACGGCGGGCAGGCGCGCGGGCCGACAACGGCCGCATACGAAACGGCCTGGCCGCGCACGTGCGTCCTCCGCCTGAGTCGGCACGGCATGCGGGCTTCGCCCATTTCACCGTGCCTGGCGGCACCGGCCGTTTCGGGCTCGCCTGTCGGCGTGCCTCATGCCTCCAAGTCAGACGAGAAAGTCCGGAACCTCGGTGTCCGTTCTGTGTCAAGCGACGCAGACCCGCACCCTGGAGTTGTCTGTGTTCTTGTCCCTCGTCGCCCTGTCCTTCGCCCAGGACCCCGAGACCATCGAGGTCCCCGAGCGCGTCGTCATTCCGGACGTCCAGTATGTCGAGTTCGGCTACACCCGCGTCGACGGCAAGGTCATCGGTCCGGACGGCCACTTCCTGCCCGAGCGGCCCAAGGCGGTCTTCAACCCGCTGATCGAGCTCCGCCTGAACTTCGACACCGAGATGGACCAGTCCGTCAGCCTGATGAAGTGAGCGCTACAGTGCCGCGGTGATGCTCCTCGTCGCCGCGGCCCAGGCGGGCCTGGCCCCTCCGGACGTGCTCGTTCTCTACAACGGGAGCGACCCCGACGGCGAGCGCGTCGCCCGCGAATACCAGGCCGCGCGCGAGCTCCAGGACCGGCAGCTCTGCCCAGTCGCGAGTGACCTCGATCCGACCACGACCACCGTGGCCTGGGACGACTTCGACGCCTCGATCCGAGCCCCCTTCGAGGCCTGCCTCGCCGCCCAGCCCGACCCCGACGAGATCGACGTGCTCGTGCTCGTCCGAGGCCTGCCCTACGTCGTCTACCTGCCGACCTTCTCGGCCTCGGTGTCCGCGGCGCTGCAGGTCGGCCGCGCCTGGACCGGGGGCCAGGACCTCGCCGGTCAGGGGCAGGCCACCTCGGGCAGCACGGCCTACGCGAGCGTCGAGAACCCGGTCTTCCTCGGGGACTACAACGGCTCGGTCGAGGCGGACTTCCTGGTGGGCCGGGACTACCGTCGCCTCTACACGGCCACGCTGAAGCTCGTCTACCGGGACAAGTGGCCCGGCAGCTTCTCGCGAGCGACCGCCGGAAAGGGGAGCGCCATCGACTTCGACGGCGAGCTCTTCCTCGTCACCCGCCTGGACGGCTTCGACCACGACGACGCCTCCGACCTCGTCGCGCGCGGCCTGGAAGCCGACGGGACCTTCCCCTCGGCCGAGATCCTGTGCATGTACGGCGCCGACCAGGCCCGCGGCGCCCGGGACGACGAGTGCGAGCTCGTCACGCGCCTGTTGGCGGACAGCCACAACGCCACCTGGCTCGACTCCTTCGACTCCACGCTCGAGGGCCACGAGGTCGCCGCCTACTGGACCGGCGCCGCCTCGATGACCGGGGCGATCGACGGCCAGAGCTACGTGCCCGGCGCCATCGTCGACAACATCACGAGCTACGGCGCGCACCCGAACAACTTCGTCTGCAGCGCCGAGGGCGACTGCCCCGCGAGCGAAGTCCAGACCTCGATCGCCCGCTTCGTCCGGGCCGGGGCCACCGGAGTGCACGGCACGGTCCAGGAGCCGCTGAACAACTGCTTCCCCCACGCCTCGACGCTGCTCCTCTATGCCCACGGCTACAGCCTCGGCGAGAGCTTCCTCTACAGCCAGCCCTACACCTACTGGCAGAACCTGGTCCTCGGAGACCCCCTGGCGGTGCCTTTCGGAGAGCGCCCGACGCTGTCCGTCGACGAGCGCGGCGGGATCGCCACGATCACCGCAGACCATCCCGACGGCATCGCCTCGATCAAGGTCTTCCGCGACGGGGTGGTCATCGCGCAGGCCGCGGGCGCCAGCCTGGAGCTGGTGCTCGAGGAGCCCGCCGGGGCCTCCGTTCCGCTCTTCCTGGTCGCCTATTCGGGGCACCTCGAGGTCGGCAGCGCCTGGCCGGACGGGCCTGTCACCGCGCGCCCCGAGGTCGCCGGCTGGTCCGCCGTCGAAGTCCTCGTGGGCGAGGCCGAGGACACCGGGGACACCGCCGAGGGCGGCCTGGCCCCGGTCGACCCGCCAAAGGACTGCCAGGGCTGCGCGACGGCGCCCCTCGGGTTCAGCTGGCTGGTGCTCTTCGCGATACGCCGTCGCCGATGAAGCTGTACGCGATCAGCGACCTGCACGTCGGCTACGACAAGAACTGGCAGGCGCTCCAGGCCATCACGCCGCGACCCGAGGACTGGCTGATCGTGGCCGGCGACGTCGGCGAGACATTCGAACAGCTCCGGGACGTCTTCGGCCTGCTGAGGCCGCGCTTCGCCAAGGTGATCTGGGTCCCGGGAAACCACGAGCTGTGGACCCACCCCACGTGCGAGAACAGCGACCGCGGCGTCGCCCGCTACCAGGCCCTGGTCGAGCTGATGCGCGGCCTGGGCGTGCTCACCCCCGAGGACGCCTTCGAGCACTTCGCCGATGACCTCGTCGTCTGCCCTCTGTTCGTGGGCTTCGACTACAGCTTCTCCCCCGAAGGCTCCACCCCGGACGAGGCCCGCGCGTGGGCCCGCCAGGCCGGCATCGTCAGCATGGACGAGCGCCTGCTGCACCCCGACCCCCACCCGACGCTGTCCGCCTGGTGCAAGGCGCGCCTCGCCCACACCCGAGAGCGCCTCGACGCGCTTCCGGACGACGTCGACACGGTGCTCATCCACCACTGGCCCTTGCGCCAGGACCTCGTCCGCCTGCCCGAGAAGGTGGAGCGCTTCTCGCCCTGGTGCGGGACCCGCGAGACCGAGGACTGGCACCTGCGCTACCGGGCCCGCGTCGTCGTCAACGGACACCTCCACATGCGGGCGACGGACTGGCGTGACCACGTGCGCTTCGAGGAGGTCGCCATCGGCTACCCCCGACACTGGCACGTGGACCGGGGCATCGACCGCTATGTGCGCCAGATCGTTCCTGGAACAGCGACCCGGCCGGCTACCGGAGAGGGCGGTCCGGAGTGGCACCGCTGAGCCACCGCAGGGGGCGCGCGCAGGCCTCGATGTGAGCCTCGCGGAAGGCCTCGCCCAGGGCACGCAGTCGACCGCCGGGGCGGGAGTTCGCCTCGATGAGGTGAGGCTCGCCGTCGGCGTCGATCACCAGGTCCAGGCCGACCTCGACGATGCAGGGATCGTCGAAGCGATGCACGACTTCGCGCCCGATGCCCTCACAGAGAGAGTGCGTCCGTGCAGACAAGGCCGACGCGACCGGCTCGACCCGCGCGCCTCGGTCGACGTTCGTCACCGGATCCGTCTCCGAGATCCGGGCGACGCCTCCCGCAGAGAGCCAGGATCCGCCTCGGTCCCTCTGCCAGAGCCACCGGGTCGACAGACCGGCCAGGCCTGGCGGTGCCGGCACCGCACGCTGCAGGATGGCGGGCTCCTTCACCCCAGGCACCGCTCCCTCCAGCTCCGAGGGCATCGCATCCCCCGGAAGGACACGCCGCACCCCCCGTCCGAGGCCGCCGAAGCGAGGCTTGAGGAAGCCCGCGCCCCACTCTTTCAGGGCCGCCTCGAACTGCCCCGGATCCGTGACCAGCGCCGGCATCGGCACCTCGACGAGCTCCTGGAAGGCCACCTTGTCGCGACACAAGTCCCGGAAAGCGGTGGGGTTTCCTCGGGGGAGCTCCTCGATGCCCCGCAAGCCCGCGGCGTACTCCTCGGGCCAGGTCCACGAAGGGAAGCGGTCGTGCACTGCGGTGAACGGGGCAGAGACGGGCTCCCACCCGCCCGGGACGGCCCGAGCCGCGCCGGACGAGGTCCCGAAGGCCACGGGAACGCCCTCCCCGGCCAAGCGAAGCGCAGCGCGGCCGATGGGCAGGGTCTCGGGCGCCGGGGGCGCGGCCTCCAGAGGCCGGATCAAGACGAGGAGCACAGTTCCTGGAGCGGGTCGAGGAAGCAGTCCCCGCCGGCCTGGTCGAGCTCCTCGCTCCGCGCCTGCAACCGGGCATCGCGGATCGCGCCCAGCTTCTTCGCCTCGCCCAGGCCGCGGTCCAAGACCGTGGAGAGAGCCACGCGGACCTTGGTCGCGGTGTACCAGCGGCGGCCATAGCGGCGGAGCGCCGACTCGTCGATCTCGAAGCCGAGCCCCGGACGGGTGGGCAACTCGAGCTTGCCGTCGGTGTGATCCCAGGGCTCCATCAAGAGCCCGTCGCGGCCCTCGGGCAGCCACCCCGGCGGGTTGAAGGGGTACTCCAGGTACTTCTTGTCCCGCCCCTGGGTCGCCGCGAAGATCTGCAGGTTCACGGCGAAGCCGATCCCGTTGGTCCAGGTGTGCGGCGAGTAGGCCGCGCCGCCGTCGAGCACCGCCTTCACGATCGCCCAGGTCTCGGCGATGCCGCCGACCATGATCGCGTCCGGCTGGTACCAGTCGTAGCAGCCCTTGGCGACCATGTGCCGGAACTCCGGCAGCCCCTGGTTGTTGAGCTCGCCGCCGGCGATCGTGATGCCCGTGGCAGCGTTCAAGCGGGCCAGGCCCTCGTAGTCGTCCTGGGGCAGGGGCTCCTCGACCCAGGAGAAGCCGAGCTGCTCGGCCTCCTTGCAGAAGGCGAGCGCGCGGTCGTAGTCCCACCGGGCGCACTCCGCGATCGCCGCGACGCGCCAGCCCTGGTTCGCGTCCACCCCCAGCACGACGTCCGGGCAGCCCTTCCTCGTCTCGCGGATCTGGGCCAGGTCCTGGGCCAGCGTGTCGTCGTGGACGCGCAGCTTGACGGCCTCGAAGCCCTCGGCGATGCGCCGGTTGACCTCGTCGACGCGCTCGGCCCCCGACTTCACCTCGCCGGTCGAGGCATAGAGCTTCACGGTCCCGCCGGTGCCCCCGAGGAGCTCGTAGACCGGCTTGTTGCGGGCCTTGCCGACCATGTCCCAGCAGGCCGGCTCGATGAAGCCTCCGCCGCGGTGGCCGAGGTAGCCCATCTCGCGAATGCGCTGGCGGATGTTGGCCAGGTCGTCGGCCCGCTCGCCCAGGAAGTAGCTGCCCAGGAACTGGCCCCAGCCCTCTCTCTCGGCCCCCATGCTCGGCGCTGCGCCCCACCCGACGACGCCGTCCGAGCTCTCCAGCCGCACCAGGTCGAAGCGGTTCTCGACCGCTCGGAAGCCCGGAATCCAGCTGGGGAAGAAGGGCGCCGGCAAGGGCACGGCGACGTGGAAGAGGTCGATCCGGCTGATCTTCATGGGCCGGTTGTATCGCAGTCGGAACCGGCACCGTCGGCCTGTGTCCGAAGGGGGCATGTCGATTCGCAAGCGGACCGCCGCCGAGCTGCGCCGACACCAGGCCGTGCGCCTCGTCCAGGCCCTGGTGGCGCTGATCCCTGTCGGAGCGGGCGGCTTCGTGCTCCTCGACGCGGCGGGCGCCACGGACCGCCTGCCGGTGCTCGTCGGGGCCCTGGTCGTGGGCGCGGCGATCCACACGCGGATCCGGCGCCCAAGCCCCGCCGCCTTGCTGCGGGACATCGACCCCAGCGAGTGCCTGCTCACGGCCTGGCAGCTCGAGGCCGCAGGGGATCACGAGGGCCTCGCCGCGGTCGTGCACGACCGGGCGTCGATCATCCACGTCCACAAGCCGCTGCCCTGGCGGGTGCCGCACACAACCCTCGCGCTGGGCCTCGTCCTGGCGGCCGCCGGCGCCTGGGCGAGCTGGGAAGACCCGATCGAGACGGCCGCCGCTGCGCCCGCGCCTGCGCTGGACAAGGAGACCCGCGAGCTCCTCGCCCGCCAGCAGCAGACGATCGAGGAGCTGCAGCGCATCCCCCATCTCTCCGAGCAGGCCCGGGACGAGCTGGAGAGGGCCAAGGAGCAGGTGGCCAAGGCTGGCCAGTCCACCGACGCCCGCGAGGCCCAGGGCGCCCTGTCTCGAGCCGAGCGCAGCCTCTCCAGGCTCTCCGAGCCCGACCACCCCTTCTTCGAGGACGGCGCGCTCGAGGAGCAGACGGGCGACGCCCTCGGCGAGGCGCTCAGCCAGGCCATGGAGCGGGGCGACACCGAGCTCGCCGAGCAGCTGGTGCGCGAGGCGATCGAGCGCAGACGCGACGGCGCGACCAGTCAGGACCTGGGCGATCTGGCCGAGGCCATCGACCAGGCCGCCGAGAAGATGGGTACGCCCGCCGGCGACATGAGGGGCCTCGCCGAGGCCCTGGCGGAGGAGGAGGGTCGCTCCGCAGACGCCTCGGTGCGCGAGCTGCTCAAGGAGCTGCGCGAGGCGCGCGAGGGCCAGGTCGGCGACGCCATCAAGGGCGGCGGCATGGAAGGCCTCGGCGACGAAGGCGAGGGCAAGGGCGAGGGGCTCGGCGAGGCCGAATCGCAGGGGCCCGGCATGCTCTTCTCCTCCGCCCTCGGCGAGCCCGGCGGGCGCAACCCCGGCGGGGGCCACCAGAAACAGAGCGGCGAGGGCGACGCCGGGGTCGGGGGCCAGGCGACAACGACCTGGATCGCCGGCCAGTGGGAGCAGGGTCCCCAGGTCCTGCTCGGCTCGCTCGAGGGCCGCGCCAAGGGCACCGAGGACCCCGAGTCCTGGGCCGCCGTCCACCGGAACTACGCCGCCGTGGCCGAAGAGGTCGCCGAGCGCGAGCAGCTCCCCATCTCCCGTCGGGACTACGTCCGCGACTACTTCCACGCCATCCGACCCAGGTAGATCCTCATGGAACAGGCCCTCCCCCTCGAGCCCGAAGGGGCCCGCATCGACGCCGCCCTCGCCGCGCTCCAGCGCCTCGACGACGAGATCCGCAAGGCCTTCATCGGCCAGGACGACCTCGTCGAGGGCGTGCTGGTGGGCCTGCTGGCGCGCGGAAACCTGCTCCTGGAAGGCCTGCCCGGGCTGGGCAAGACCTGGCTGGTCAAGAGCCTGGCCGAGGCCCTGTCCCTGGACTTCTCGCGCATCCAGTTCACCCCGGACCTGATGCCCGCGGACGTGACCGGAGCCGAGGCCCTCGTCGACACCGCCGAGGGTCAGCAGATCCGCTTCCGACCGGGTCCGCTCTTCGCCCACGTGGTGCTCGCCGACGAGATCAACCGGGCCACCCCGAAGACCCAGGCGGCGCTCCTGGAGGCCATGCAGGAGCAGGCGATCACCGCCGGCGGCGTCCGGCGCGAGCTCGAGCCCCCCTTCTTCGTCATCGCCACCCAGAACCCGGTCGAGATGGAGGGCACCTACCCCCTGCCCGAGGCCCAGCTCGACCGCTTCCTCTTCAAGCTGACGGTGCCCTTCCCCAGCCTGGCCGAGCTCCGCGAGATCGGCGTGCGGACGAGCGGCCTGAGCATGCCGGTCCTGGAGCCCGTGCTCGACCGCCAGGGACTGCTCGATCTGCAAGTCCTCACCTCGCAGGTCGTGGTTGCGCCACACCTGGCCGACTACGCCGCGCGACTGGTCATGGCCAGCCACCCAGCCTGCGGCCAAAGCCCGGAGATCGTTCGGAACTTCGTCCGCTATGGCGCTTCGCCCCGGGCGGTCCAGGCGCTCCTTCAGGCGGGGCGGGCCCAGGCGCTGTTGCGCGGCAAGGCCTGGGCCTCGACCGAGGACCTCCGCCGGGTGGCCCCGGCCATCCTGCGTCACCGCATCCTGATGGGCTTCGAAGCCGACCTGGACGGGGTGGCCTCGGACCAGGTCGTCTCCGCCCTGATCGAGTCGGTCCCCGAAGAGTGAAGGTCGATCGCCGCCTGCTCAAGCGCGCCGCCCGGCTTCGGGTCGCGGCGCTGGGGCCCGCCCTCGGCCGCCGAGCCGGAGAGCGCCGCTCGCGTCACGTCGGACGCGGCGTCGAGTTCGCCGACTTTCGCGACTACCAGCCCGGCGACGACCTGCGGCGGGTGGACTGGAAGGTCTGGTCCCGCCTGCGCAAGACCGTGGTGAAGCTCTTCCACGAAGACCGCGATCTGGGCCTGCGGGTGGTGCTCGACGCCTCGGCGTCGATGGGCTTCCACGGAAAGGACGATCACGCCGCCAACCTGGCCGCCGTGCTGGCCTTCGCCGGACTCTCCGCCGGAGACACCGTGCGCCTGGCGGTGGTCGGCGAGGGCTCCCCCGGTCTGGAGCCCTCCGGCAAGGACCCGCGGGCGCTCGGGGGCATGCTGCGCCTGCTCGAGACCTCGACCTGTCGAGGCCGCGCCGATCTGGCCCGGGTGCTCGGGCGCAGCCAGGGCCTGGACCGCGTGATGCTCGTCACCGACATGCTCGTGGGTGAGCGGGAGCGGGAGACGATCCTGCGTGCGCTCGCGGCCTCGTCGCGGGCGCCGACCCTGGTCCACGTGCTCGCCCCGCCCGAGACGGACCCCATGCTCGACCAGCCCGCTCGCCTGGTGGACGCGGAGACCGGTCGGGAGCTGCTCATCCGAGGCGGCGGCCGCGCCCGCGAGGACTACGGACGCGCCCTGGAGCTCTGGCTCGCCAGCCTGGCCGAGCGCTGCGCCCGCCTGGGGATTCGCTACCTGCCCGCCTTCACCGAGGTCTCGCTGGAGACGCTGTTGTCCGACCGCCTGGTGCGCGGGCGGGCCCTCGAGTCCGCGACGGGGGCCTCGTGAGCTGGCTCCTGCTCGGCCTCGCGGTGCCGGTCTTCATCGCGTTCTTGACCCGCAAGGCGACGAAGAAGGAGACCGTCAGCAGCCTGGCGATCTTCGAGGTCCTGGCCGCCGAGGTCGAGCCGCGACGCCGCTTCGCCGTGCCACATCACCTGCTCGCGCTCCTGCTCACGCTGTCCGCGCTGGCCCTGGCCGCCCTGGCGGTCATCGGGGTCGGGGGCTCCGACCGCGATGTCGTCGTGGTGCTCGATCGCTCCGCCAGCATGGGCGCCGACGACGGCCGCTGGGGGGACGCGCTGTCGGCGCTGGACCAGGTGGACGGGGGCCGCGTCGCGTTGGTCAGCCGCGGCCTGATCGAGCCCTGGACCTCGGACGCCGATGCCCTCGCCAACCGGGCTCAGGACTGGCTCCCCGAGGGAGCGGATCACGCCGAGCGCGACCTGCACCTCGCGCTGTCGCTCCAGGCCGACGAGGTGCTCTGGATCACCGACGGCGTCGGCACGCCAGCGGTCCCCGAGAGCGTCCGCGTGGTCTCCGTCGGCGGCCCGGTCGAGAACCTGGGGCTGGCCGACGTCGCCCTGCGACCCGTCGACGGCCTGGGCACCTCCGAGCTCCAGATCGTCGTCGCCAACGGGACCTCCCAGGCCCGCGCGGTGGACGTCTCGATCGAGGTCGACGGAGCCCTGGTCGAGGTCGTCGGCCTGGACGTGCCGGCCCATGGCGAAGCCTCGCGAGTCGTGCGAGGGACCTGGTCCGGCGCGGTGATGGACCTGCGCCTTCCCGCCGGCGACGCGCTGTCCGCGGACGACCACGTGTCCGTGCCCCTCGTGGCGCCTACGGCGGTCCCCGTGGTCCTTCAGACCCCCAACGCTCGCAGCTTCATCGCCGAGGCCATCACCGTGCACCCGCGCGCGTCGATCTGCGAGGACCCTTGCGATGACGCACCCTTGGCCTTCGTCGAGGGGGACCTGCCGCTGCCCGACGCCGCCACTGTCGTGGTCTTCGACGGCGGCGCCGGCGACCTCGAAGAACCCGAGGTCCTGCGCTGGGCCTTCGACGACCCGCTCTTCCGCTTCGTGGACCTCGGACGCCTGGGTCTGGCCTCGGCGACGACCGTCGAGGGGGAGCCGCTGATCGAGACGAACGAGGGCGTCATTGCCGGCCGCGATGGCCACCTCATCCGCTTCGGCTTCGACCTCGACGACACGGATCTGCCGGTCCGCCTGGCCTTTGTGAACCTGCTCGCCAACCTGGTGGACCAGGCGGCTCCTTCCGAGCCTGTCGAGGCCCTCGGCCTGCTCGACGGAGCCGAGTCGCGCATGGTCGCTCGCGAGCTCGCGGGAGCCGAGCTGTCCCCGGTGAGCTCCTGGACCCGCTGGATGCTCGCTGCGGCCTTGGTCCTTCTGCTGCTGGAGACCGGCCTGCCCTTGCTGCGACGCCTGCGGGACCAGCGCGAGCGTCGACGCCTCGGCACCCGACAAGACGACGAGGAGCCCCGCCTTGCGGTCTGATCGCCTCGCCCACGGCGTGCGCGCCACCCTGCTGGTGCTGCTGGCCGCCGCCTTCCTGGGACCCTCGTGGAGCTGGGACGAAGAGCGCGTCGACATCGTCGTCGTCGAGGACCGCTCCGCGTCGGTGTCCCCTCACGACACCGACGTCCTGGACCGGGACCTGCCGCTCGGTGCAGTCACCCACCGCATCGAGTCCGGCTCCGACCTGGGCCAGGCCCTGCGCGAGGCCTCCGATCGCATCCCCGTCGGAGGCGCCGGTCGCATCGTGCTGCTCAGCGACGGCCGCTCCACGGACCCTGTCGAGGGCGCCGATCACCCGGTCGACACGCTGCCGCTCGCCACCGTCGAGGGTCCGGCCAGCCCCACGTTGCCCGACGCCATCCGGCCCGGCGAGGCGGTCGACCTGGGCGTCGAGCCCGAGCGCCTGAGCGTCGATGGCGTGGCCATCCCCCCGAGCAGCACCCTCGATCCCGACCTCGGCACGGGGCTCCACCACCTGGAGCTCGGCTGGGGCGACGTCACACGTTCAGCCCGTCTCCACGTCCGCGAAGCGCCTCGTGTGCTCTTCGTCGTGCCCGACGTGGAGGCGGGCGTTCCCGTCCGCGACGCGCTCGAAGCCGAGCACTTCGAGGTCGACATCCTCACCCCCTCCACCCTGCGGGCCGAGCAGCCCGATCCCGCCTGGTACGATCTGGTCCTGCTGGCCGACGTGCCGGCCTACGACCACCAGGGCGGCGACACCCCCCTGCCCCCGAGCTTCCTGCACGACCTCCGCCGCGAGGTCAGCGGAGGGCTCGGTCTGGTCGTCTTCGGCGGCAGCCAGTCCTATGACATGGGCGGATGGGGCGAGTCCGAGCTCGGTCCGGTCCTGCCGGTCGAGACGAACCAGAACGACGGCCGCATGGGAGCGCCGGTCACGGTGCTGGTCATCCTCGACAACAGCGGCTCGATGTCCCAGATCGTGATGGAGGACGGCACCAACAAGCTCGATCTGGCCGTCGAGGGCACCGTCGCCACCCGCGAGATCCTGCGCAGCTTCGACCGCATCGGGGTGATGTCCTTTGACGACGCGCCCCATTGGCACCTGCGGCCCGAGAACGTCGACGACCGCGGGAACCAGGTGGCTCGCATCCGCGGCGTCTCGATGGGCGGCGGCGGCATCTACGTCTACACCTCGCTGAAGCTCGCCTACGACGTGCTCTCCGCGGAGACCACCCCGCTGCGCCACGTCATCCTCTTCTCCGACGCGGCCGACTCCGAGGAGCAGACCCAGGGCACCATCTTCGGCTGGGGGTCGGGCCCTTCCAGCTACGACCTCGCACGCCGTGCCTGGGCGGACGGCGTCACGACCTCGGTCATCGGTATCGGCACCGCAGCCGACCAGGACGCCTCGTTCCTGCAAGTGCTCGCGGAGCGCGGTGGAGGTCGGTACTACCTGACCTCGGACGCCACCGAGCTGCGGGCGCTCTTCATGAAGGAGACCCGGCGCCTCGTCGGCAGCGCGATCCGCGAGAAGGCCTACCGGCCCAAGGTCACCCAGGAGCACCCGATCACCGAGGGCTTGGCGCTGTCCTCGGCCCCGCTGCTCGGCGGCTACGTGAAGCTCAAGCCGCGACCGGGAACCCAGGTGCTCCTGAAGGGTCCGGACCGCGATCCCTGGCTGATCCTGGGGCGCTATGGCCTGGGCCAGGTCGTCGCGGTCGCGGGGGACGCCGGCGGGGCCTGGAGCACCGACTTCACCGCCTGGGATCAATGGCCCGACCTGCAGGCCCAGATCGCCCGCCACGTCCTTCGAGACGAGGCCAGCGGCACCACCGCGATGGTCATCGAGGACGCCGGCTCCGAAGCCTCGATCCAGCTGATGCGTCGGGACCACGACGGCCTGGCCCGCGACGACGGGTTGATCACCCTGCTCGTCGAGGGTGAGCCCGTCGACCTGAAGCTCATCGAGCCCGGCTGGTACAGCGCCCGCGTGCCCTGGCCCGAGGGGCTCGCCTCGGCTCAGCTGGTCGTGGACGGCGAGGTCGTGGTCGAGCGCTCGCTGGCGCGGCCCTCGCCTCTGGAGTTCGGCGAGGCGCGGCCTGCCTTGCTGGAGCAGCTCTCGGAGCAGACCGGGGGCGTGCACGCGGCCTCGTGGACGGCGCCGATCGAGACCGCGCCCTTCGAGAAGAGGCGCCCCCTCTGGCCGCTGTTGGCGCTGCTGGCCCTGCTGCTGATGCCCGTGGACGCCTGGCTGCGGCGCTCTATCCGTTGACCGGCGGCGGCTGCTTGCGCGAGAAGACCCACTTCGTCTCGGTGCTGTCCTTCTTCTTGAAGCGGTAGCCGCCGACCGAGAAGCGCTTGATCTGGGCGGGGTCCTCGACCCGGTTCTTGATGATCCAGCGGGCCATCGATCCGCGGGCCTTCTTGGCCATGAAGCTGATGACGCGCTCCTTGCCGTCCTTGCGCTCCTTGAACACCGGCGTGATGACCGGGCCCGCCAGGACCTTGGCGTCCACGGCGCTGAAGTACTCGTTGCTGGCGCAGTTCACGATGGCGCGGTCCGCGTGGCCCTCGGACATCGCGTTCAGCTTCGGCGCGATGGCGCTCTTCCAGAAGGCGTAGAGGTCCTTGCCGCGGGGGTTGGCCAGCCGCGTGCCCATCTCGAGCCGGTAGGGCTGCATCAGGTCGAGGGGCCGCAGCACGCCGTAGAGCCCGGACAAGATCGCCAGGTGCTCCTGGGCCCAGTCGAGGTCGTCGCCGGAGAGCGTCTTCGCCTTCAGGCCCAGGTAGGTGTCGCCGGCGAAGGTGAACGCCGCCTGCTGGGCGTTGTCGAGGTCGAAGGGCGTCTCGAAGGCCTGGAAGCGACCGTGGTTGAGCTCGGCGAGGTTGTCGCTGATGCCCATCAACCCCTTGAGATCGTTCGCACTCAGGCCGCGCGCCGTGCGCATGAGCAGCTCGGTCTCCGCCAGCAACTCGGGCTGGCTGAAGGTCGGCTTCGGCCGACGAGGAGGGTTGTTGAGCTTCTTGGCGGGGGACAAAAGGACGAGCATCCGGATCCGTAGCTTTTTTCGGAGGTGCGCGAAAGGTCCCTCGACCGCGAGCGCATGGCGGGGTGGAGGCTTCCATGATCCTGCTCGCCCTGGCCTGTACGCCCGAGACCACCCCCGTCGCAGTCGAGGGGGAGCTGACCGAGACCGTCCCCGAAGACACCGGCACCTACACGGACACCGAAGAGGGCGACGCAAACGCCGACTGGGAGGATCGGGTCTTCGTCGCCTACTTCGCAGAGTGGGCGGTCTACGACCGGAACTACCGGGTCTGGGACATCCCGGGCGACAAGGTCACCCACATCAACTACGCCTTCGCCCAGGTCGTCGACGGGCAGTGCGCGATCCATGACGACTGGGCTGCGACCCAGAAGGACGGCGGCAACTTCAGCCAGCTCCAGGACCTGAAGGCGTCGTATCCCCACGTGAAGGTGCTGCTCAGCGTCGGCGGCTGGACGCTCTCCGAACCCTTCTCGGAGCTCGCGACGACCGCCGAGGGCCGATCGCGCTTCGCCTCCTCCTGCGCCGACTTCGCGGTCGAACACGGCTTCGACGGCCTGGACATCGACTGGGAGTACCCGGTGTCCGGTGGGCTCTCGACGGGCGCGCCCGAGGACCGCGCGAACTTCACGCTCCTGCTCGAGGCCACCCGCGCCGAGCTTGACGCGCGCGACGCCGAGCTGCTGCTGACCATCGCGGCTCCGGCCGGCCTGTCGACCATCGACAACTACGAGACGGACGCCATCGCCGAGCACCTCGACTGGATCAACGTCATGGCCTACGACCTGCACGGCTCGTGGTCCTCGACGGTCGGGCACAACGCTCCGATGGAGAGCGCCGACGAGCTCTCGGTCTCCGCGGCGATGGAGCGCTGGCTCAGGGACGTCGACCCGCAGCAGCTGACGCTCGGTGTGCCGCTCTACGGGCGGGGCTTCGCCGGAGCGACGGACATCGGCGGCCCCTTCTCCGGACTGCCCGAGGGCACCTGGGAAGCGGGGGTCTTCGACTTCGAGGACCTGGAGACCCACGTCATCGATCAGCCCGGGTGGGAGCGCCGCTGGGACGGCGAGGCCCAGGTGCCCTACCTGGTCAACGCAGCCGAGCAGGTGGTCATCAGCTACGACGACGAGGAGTCGATCGGCCTGAAGCTCGACTACGCCCGCGACCTCGGCCTCCGCGGCGTGATGGCCTGGGAGCTCTCGGCCGACCGGAACGAGACGCTCTCGACCGTCATCTCAGGACACTGATCAGTCGGCGCTGATCGTGACCTGGGTGATCGCGGGCTCGCCGTAGGCGATGTTGTCGAAGGGGTTGACCTGGCAGGCGACGACCATGCCGACCTCGGTCAAGTCCGAGCTCAGCGTGTGCGGCTGGACCCCGGCCTCGAGCTCGTTGCTGTCCGCGTCGAGCCAGATGTAGTCGTAGGTGACGTCATGCCCGTCGGGGTCCTCGGACTCGGTGGTCACCGAGCAGGTCAGGGTGTCGCTCGTGGTCGGCGAGTCCGGCGTGATCGCGATCTCGGGACTGCTCGGCGGAGCGTTGTGGATCGTCACTTCGGCCGAGCCCGGCTCGCTCGCCAGACCCTCCGGATCGGTCGCGATCACGGTGCACGTGAAGGTCTCCGAGACCGAGGTCTGACTGGACGGGAGGCGCTCGTTCGAGGACAGCTGCTCGGCCCCCTGGGTCCAGGCGATGGCATACGAGAGCTCGCCACCCTCCGGGTCGGTCGAGTCGCCCGTGCACCGCAGCTCCTCGGTCGTGTTCGGGACCGACGGCTCGATGAACACCGTCGGCGTGGAGGGCGGCTGGTTCTCCGTGGGCTGGGTGTCTTCGACGGGAGTGGAGTCGACCCACTGAGCGGGGTCGTTGCCGTCGCAGGCAAGGAGGAGCAGCAGCATTCAGGAACCCATGAGCGGGAGGTACTCGACGAGCACCTCCATGCCGGGCCGGGGGACGGCGCGGCCGTGGAAGAGGATGGCGTTGTCGCCCGGAGCATAGGTCCAGCCGTCGACCTCTCGCTCCGGAATGACCACCGAGTCCACCCAGACCTTCAGGGTCTCCGGGTCCGGCAGGCGGGCCAGGACGAAGGTGTCGTTCCAGCCGATGACCTGGAGCGCGATGCGCTGAAGGATGTCGCTGTAGTCATCGACGCAGATGGAGTCGCGGTAACCCTCGGTGAGCTCGACGGCCTCGACGTAGCGGGTCCCGGCGCTGGCGGCGGACTGGCCCGAGGCGCAGCCGTAGGGCAGGTCTCCGATGATGCCGTGGGCGCGGAAGTCGGCCTCGCCGTACCAGGTCATCGACTCGACGAAGTCCTCGACCGGCTCGACGCTGTGGTCGTCCTCGTCCGAGAGGAAGATGACGTGGACCCGCGACTCGGTGCGCACCAGCTCGGGGTTCATGTCCAGCGCCGCGACGGCCGCCCGAAAGCCTCGCTCGTCGCGGTGGCCGTCCGTGCCGACGGTGACGGCCTCGGTGAAGGCCTCTTCGAGACCCGCGGTCTCGCTGGTCAGGATGGGGCCGGAGAGCTGGCCCATGGACTCCGGGTCGGTGGTCGTGACCGCGATCTGGAAGTCCGCGTAGGAGTCGGCGAGCGCCGTCGCGAAGACCCCGAAGTTGGACGCGAGCCGGTCCTGCTCCTCGGACATCGACGCCGAGTCGTCGACGACGAAGAGCACGTCCGCGTGATCGGAGACCTCGGGCTGGTGGAACCACTCGGTGAAGCCCAGCTCGGAGTACTCGTAGTCGCTGCAGGCCAATGTCAGCGCGATGACCATCGCCTTCCCGGGGTGCCGGAGACGCATGATATATCCGTCGTCCGCACCGACAGGCCCATGTTTCTCCTCGCCTGCGCCCCCGCGCCCCAACCCGAGCCGGCCGAACCGCCGGCGCTGGTCGCCATCGACGTCGAGCCGGACGTCGTGGAGCTCTCCGTCGGGCTCGAGGAGAACGAGCCCATCCAGTTCCTCGCCACCGGGGAGTACGAGGACGGCGAGATCGTCGCGTTGGACACGGTGGAGTGGTCCTTGTCGAACCGCTCGGTGGGCACGCTGGACGAGCTCGGGCTCTTCACCCCGACCCAGGACAACGGCGGCTACAGCTACGTCACGGCACGCCTGGCGGGGGTCGAGGGCGAAGCGGCCCTGACGCTCACCTTCGTCGAGGAGCTCAACGACGAGAGCATCGACCCGCACCTCTTCGACTCCACCGTCGTCAGCGAGCAGGAGTTCTGGCTCTACCCCGAGGACGGCGTCAACTTCCCACGGAACACGCCCAGCATCCGCTTCATGTGGTCCGACATGGGAGCGGCGGCCTACCGCCTTCGGCTGACCTCGCCGGTGACCGACGTGTCGGTCTACACCACTGGCACGAGCTGGACCGCGGACGTGGCGACCTGGCAGCAGATCGTCGCGACCAACGCCGGCGGGAGCGTCGACGTCGAGCTCGAGGCCAGCGTCGCCGGAACCGTCGTGGCCACGCCGCCGCGCACCTTGAGCGTCAACCGGATGGATGCCGAGGGCTCCATCGTCTACTGGACGACCACCAACTCCGGGCTGATGGAGATCCCCTACGGCGAGGAGGCCTCGGAGTACCTCACGGTCAACCAGACCGGCCGCTGCCTGGGCTGCCACGTCATCTCCTCCCAGGGCCACATCGCCTTCACCTACGATGGCGGAAATGGACCGCTCGGCATCAAGACAGTGAACGATCTCAGTGACGTGGAAGCCACCAACAGCGTGTACGGCAACTTCAAGGCCTACTCCCCCGACGGGGAGTGGCTGGTCACCACCTACTACGGTTCGCTGCTGCTCTACGACGGGGTGACCGCGGAGTACCTCGGCGAGGTCCCCCTCTCCGGCGACGTCACCATGCCCACGTGGTCGCCCGACGGAGACCGCATCGTCGTCGTCACGACGCCCGGACACGACGCGGACTGGAGCTTCTACGGCGGGTCCCTCGGCGTCATCGACGTCTACGGGGACGGCGCCTTCTCGGACGTGTCGAGTCTCTGGACGCCCTCGAGCGGGAACGTCTGCTACCCGGAGTTCTCGCCCGACGGGAACTGGATCGCGCTCAACCTCTCGAACGAGGACTGCTACGACGACACCTACGCGGACGTGTACGTCATGCGCGCGACGGGCGGCGACCCCATCGCGCTGGACGCCGCCAACAACACGACCGGCCTGACCAACAGCTGGCCGCGCTGGGGTCCGATCCCCGATGACGACGTGCTCTGGCTCACCTTCAGCAGCAAGCGCGCCTACGGGAACATCGTCTCCGGGCAGCCGCAGATCTGGGTCGCCGGCTTCGACCCCGCCAGGGCGCTGCAGGGCCAGGACCCGAGCTGGCCCGCCTTCTGGCTGCCGGGCCAGGCCACCAGCGACAACAACCACATCCCGGTGTGGGCGCCTTGATCCAGCTCCTCGCGTGCACGGGCTCCCAGGGGGCGGCCGGCGCTGGCTTGCTCGCCGAGGACTTCGTCGCCGAGGAGCTCTTCATGGAGTTCGTCACGACCCCAGACGACACCGGCGAGGCGCAGCAGATCCTTCACCTTCGCAGCGACTCCGGTCTGTGGTCCCTGCGCCTCGGGGAGCGCTGGTCCGAGGCCGAGCCGCAGGGCCAGCTGGCGGTTGCCCTCGAGGAAGAGGGCTACAAGATCGACGGCGCGTTGGTGCTGCCGGCGCGCTTGACCGTCGGCCAGACCACCGAGGGCACGACCGTCTCCGCGCTCGGCGAGCTCGAGGTCTGGTACGGCACCTTCCCGATGGTCGCCTCGGTCGAGGTCAGCGAGGGCTTCGAGGGCGCCCACCACTTCGCCGAGGGCATCGGCCCGGTCCGCCTGGAGCTCTACGACCGGACCTGGGACCTCGCCTACTACGAGTGAGGTGTCACGCCTCGGGCGGCCGTGCCTATAGAGAGCGTCGGAATCGCCCGGCACACTCAGAGAGAGACACATGAACCTCAAGCGCATCGCCTTCATCGCCGCCGGACTCCTGCTCCCGGGCATCGCCCTCGCCGCCGAGGCTGCGACCTCGGGATGTTGCGGCTGCGACTTCTGCCCCTTCTAGTAAGGGCGTGAACCGACCGGTCCTCGACCCCACCGACGCGCTCGTCCGCCTGGCGGACGGGGACCGGTCCGCCTTCGACGAGGTCTACGCCACCGCCCAGCCCCAGGTCCTCCG